>Ga0315277_10001570_pt1 | contig 33130 bp, 47 predicted proteins | sample YL17G05_15_MG_FD_203695 | JGI IMG/M metagenome (GOLD analysis project Ga0315277, IMG submission 203695) | Sediment microbial communities from Yellowstone Lake, YNP, Wyoming, USA - YL17G05_15 | ecosystem: Environmental > Aquatic > Freshwater > Lake > Sediment | place: USA: Wyoming | collected...
CGCAGCCATGGATTCCGGAGCGCACAATGGTTCCGGACGATATTATTGCACTGCATGGGCGGCCTCCCGACCCTGGAATTCACCCACAAATTCTTTTGAGGAGCCAAAAATGGTAGCTATCAAATATTTGATGCATGGGGAAATCAGATATATATTAACAATATGTATTCAGCAAACAGGACTATTTATTTAATATCGCCTGGCAAGGATGAGGTATTAGAATTGATGAGGCAATATAATGGAAATATATTAAAATATGTGAATGACATAGAATTAATTCGCTATGGATACAGAGAAATGGTAGTGAAATTAATTGGAGATGATATAATTATAATATGCATGCCGGATGAATTTCAGGAATACTCTCCTGGAAATAAGAGAATATATGTTTATGCAAACTCAGAACCATATAAAAGAAAAAATATATATGATCCATTGAAATTGAGAGAATTTATAAGAATTAAATCTGGAAATACGGGTACTGCGGCCGGCGGGGTCAAACCTGAACGGCGCTAAGTTAAGCAAGACCATTGGCTAACCATAAATTCAATGTGCTTATTTATCAATAGGTTAGAGAGCGATGATTTTGGGGATGGATGGCAAAAAGCCCTTATAGGACAAGGGGTCAAACCTTTGAAGGCGGAGGGGTCATTGAAGGCGGAGGGGTCAAACCTAGACATTAGACATTTCTAGAAAAATTTGCAAGCTGATCCGATAGATTTTGCAGGATAAAAAGTTAAAGTGATCCGCGCATTTTGGCGCAATGTTCTTTGAAAATTTAGAAAGCAATAACATCTGGTTTGATGCTACACCGTGCACTGGGGCAGGACCTATGATGACAACGGGTCCCTGCTCGTCAAGCACTCCAGCCTGAACCCGAATGCAACTCCGGATCAAAACTATCTCTATGACTCGGACGGAAGGATGACCGCAGCGACCACGGTAATGATGGGTTCAACGGTCAGAATCTCGGATTCTGTTTGCTTTCCGATGGGGATGTATTTCGGGAACAGGCCCTAAAGCTCAGACCCCAAATCTGGTTTAGCTGAGGAAATTATGTTTGGCGCCGCATTGGGAGCATTGAGCTCCTTTGAGATTGAGGATCTGGATGGAGTAGCCTCTTCGCTTCACCAGGGTGGCTCCGCATTTGAAGCAGACCGAATCCTGTCCCAGGCCGAGGTCGGACCAGACATTTCCGAGATAAACCCATTTGAGCTTGCCTTGACTCAGTTGATATGCTTTTTCCATCCGCTCCATCGGCGTCTCCGGATTGGTCAATTTATAGATCGGATGATAGCGGGAAAAATGAAGCGGGATTTCCGGGTTGATGCCGGCGACCCAGTCAATCAGGTCTTTCAGGTCTTGATCCGAGTCATTGAGGCCGGTCACGATCAGATTGGTCAGTTCCACCAGACAGGATTTCTGCGCGGTCTCAATGCTCTTGAGCACCGGCGCGAGCCGGGCCTTGCAATACTTTTGATAAAACTGGTCGCGGAGGGATTTGAGGTCAATGTTCATTGCGTCTATGTAGGGAAGGAGTTCGGCGAAAGGCTCGGGGTTATAGTAGCCGTTGGTTACCAGGACATTTTTCAGCCCGGCTTTTTTGGCCAGGATGGCGGTGTCCAGGACGAATTCAAAGCTGATGTAAGGCTCGTTGTAGGTATAGGCGATGCCGATGGAGTGATGAGCGATCGCGGATTCTATCAGTTGCTCGGAGTCAACTTCTTCGGTCGGAACCAGCGCCTCCACCAGATGATAGTTCTGGCAGAAGAGACATCCGAAAGAACAGCCGACGGTTCCGATGGAAAGGATTTGCGATCCCGGATAAAAATGATAGAGCGGCTTTTTTTCTATCGGGTCCATAGCGATGGAAGAGACCGAGCCATACTGGTGCGCATAAAGCTCGCCTGAGACATTCTTTTTGTTCTTGCAGATGCCGACCTTGCCCGGCTTGATTATGCACTCATTCGGACAGAGCAGGCACTGGACCGTTTCGCCCTCTTTCCGGCGCCAGTATTTAGCTTTTTTCAAACTCGCTCCTTTGCCGTTTAAATGTATTGCCTCAATAGATTTCCATACATAATTTGCTTATCGCTTTTAAGCGAGAAGCTTTGGACTGCGGCGTCAGCGACGCCGCTTTCTATCGCTTTCTCGGCCCCAGAGTTATCAAAAGCGGTGCCGCGGGCACCGCACTCCAAAGCGCCTTCGGCGCAAAATCTGTATGATAAACATTTGAGGCAATACATTTAAATCGTATATTCCACCCGGAAGCCTTTGAATTCGCCGGTGGGATTCTCCCAGTCCACTTTCACCTGATCCACGCCCGCCATCCGCGGTCCCTGTCGGCACCAGGCGATCAACTCTTCCAGCTTATCCTTTTCCCCCTCAGCCCGGATCTCCACCGAGCCGTCCCGACAATTTCTCACCCAGCCGAAAAGCCCCAGATTTCGCGCAATCGTCTGGGTTTCAGACCGGAAAAACACCCCCTGAACCCTTCCATACACAAAGATCTGAACCCTGGCTTTTGGCAAACTAATTTCCTTTTTTGCGGCTTACCCTGCCGGTTGAGCTGTTCCAGGATTTTCTCATAGATTCCATCAACCATCCTTTCACGGTTTTGTAAAAATTTCAAGTCCGGTTCACAGGAAATTCCCGGGTTTTAGAACCGCTCATTGACTTTATCTTGGGAATATGCGAATCAAGAAGATAGAGAAAGCGGGTATAATTATCGGGATGGAATGGAATTGTTTGGCGTTGACTTTGAACCAAAAGAAGAGGAGGGATTGAAATGAAGAAGCCCAAGAGCAGGTTATTGTTTGAGAATCCGGATCTGCCGATGAGCATTGTGAGGCTGGGGATTTTGAAAGGCACCGGGATTGACATAGAGGATTTGAAGGAGAAGCCGATGATCGCAGTGGTCAATTCTCATACCGAGCTGAACCCCGGGCATAGTCATCTCCGGACCCTGGGCGAGAAGGTAAAGGAAGGGATTTACGCCGGGGGCGGAATCCCGTTTGAGTTCAATGTTCCGGCGCCGTGCGACGGGCTGACCGAGGGGAACGAGGGGATGAGGTTCATCCTTCCCCAGCGCGAATTGATCGCGGACATTATTGAGACCCATATCCGCTCCATGCTCTTTGACGGAATGGTGATGATCGCGAGCTGCGACAAGATCATTCCGGGGATGATGATGGCCGCGGTAAGGCTGGATTTGGCGACGATTTTCATCACCGGCGGTCCGGGCGCCTGGCAGATCCGTTATGTGCCGGGCCGAAAAGAAAGTGTTGACCACAAGGACTATCCGAATCTTTTATGGAAGATTCAGACCGGCACGCTCGCAACCTGCGGCGCCTGCGAGCTGATGGGCACGGCCAATACCTTCCAATGTCTGGCCGAGGCAATGGGTTTGACCATTCCCGGCTCGGCCAATGTCCCGGCCTTTTTCGCCGAGAAGCAGAGGTTTGCGCGCAAGGCCGGGAAGCGGATCGTGCAGATGGTGGAGGAGGAGTTGACGGCGCGGAAAATTTTGACGCGCCAGGCGATTGAGAACGCGATCGTGATAGACCTGGCCATTGGAGGCTCAACCAATGCCACGCTTCATCTGCCGGCGCTCGCGCACGAGATCGGGTTTGAACTGCCGCTTTCGGTCTTCAACGAATACACCAAAAAAATTCCGACATTATGCGGGATCAGCCCGAGCGGCCCCTGCGGGATCATTGACCTTTACACCGCGGGCGGAATTCCCGCGGTGATGAAGATGATGCAGAACGACCTTCACCTGGACGCGATGACCGTGATGGGCACTCCGGTCAAGGACATTGTGGATCAGGCTCTGGTGAATGATCCGAAAGTGATCCCTCCCCGCGATAAACCGTTTTTGCCCGAAGGCGGCACCGCGGTTTTGTATGGCAATCTTGCGCCGGAGGGAGCAGTGGTCAAGCAGGCCGCAGTGGCGCGGGATATGCTCAAGTTCACGGGCAGGGCAAAAGTGGCGGAGTCCGAGGCCGAGGCGATCACATTCCTGCGCGAGAAAAAAGTTCAGGAGGGAGATGTTTTGATCATCCGATATGAAGGACCCAAGGGCGGGCCCGGAATGCCGGAGATGCTCACGATAACGATGGCAATGGATTTAATCGGCTTCAAGAGGGTGGCCTTGATCACGGACGGAAGGTTTTCCGGCGCTTCCGCGGGTCCGTGCGTGGGACATATCACGCCCGAGGCCTATTTGGGAGGACCGATTGCGGCGCTCCGGGACGGAGACGAGATTGAAATTGATATTCCGAACCGGAAAATTGAAGTCAAGCTTTCCGATGCCGAGCTTAAGAAACGGCTGGCGAACTTCAAACCCCGGGAAAATCCGGTTCCGCAGGGATATATGCGGCTGTATAAGAAGCTGGTAAGCTCAGCCGCGGAGGGAGCGATCATCAAGCTGTGAATCGCGATCCCGCCTCGGCGGGATCGCTCGCGCGAAAAGGAATCGCGACTGAAGTCGCTCGCACGAAAAGGAATCGCGACTAAAGTCGCTCGCACATTAAGAGCGGAAAGGTAAAGGAGGCGGAAATGAAAAAATTATTCGGGCTTTGGGTATTCGGGGTTTTCCTGACCGCGAATTTACTGCAGGCGCAGAATCTTTGCGATCAAGCCGTTTCAACCAAGCAAGGGCCGGTCCTGGGAAAGCAGGATCAAAAATCGTTGGTCTGTGTTTACAAAGGAATTCCTTATGCCCTGCCGCCGGTAAATGATTTGCGCTGGCGGGCTCCCCAGGCCCCGTCATTGCGAAGCGAAGTCTTGAACGCTTTTGAATTCGGGCCGTCCTGCATCCAGAACGAGGGCATCACCTCCGGCGGCAAGAGCAAATCTTTCAGCGAGGATTGCCTCACCCTCAACATTTTTCGGCCGGCCGAACCCGGAACCTATCCGGTGATGTTCTGGATTCACGGCGGAGCATACACCCAGGGGGCAGGCAGTTATGAGATGTATAACGGCGCCTCGCTCGCTTCGGCCAAAAAGGTGGTGGTCGTTACCATCAATTACCGGCTCGACTTTTTCGGGTTCCTGGCTTTGCCCGAGCTGACCAAAGAGGACCCGAACCAAAGCTCGGGCAATTACGGGGTGCTGGACCAAATCGCGGCGCTACAATGGGTTACAGATAACATCGCCGGGTTCGGGGGAGATCCCGGCAATGTGACCATCTTCGGCGAATCCGCGGGCGGGCTTTCGGTTTGCAACCTTTTGGCCGCGCCGCCCGCCAAGGGACTTTTTCATCGCGCGATCATTGAGAGCGGCGGCTGCGACCTGATCCAATCAATGGAAAAAGGATATCAGCAGGGCGCGAGTTTGGTCAAGGTGATGGGCTGCGAGGGCAACGACCCGTTGAATTGTTTGCGCGCCCGGCCGGGAAAAGACCTGCTGGTCACAAACAAAGATTTGATCAGCGGCGCGTCCGCGCACCTGGACAACTATGTGCTTGCGGAACAGCCGATAGACGCCCTGAAAAAGGGCGAATTCAACCGGGTGCCAATAATGGTCGGGTCCAACCGCGATGAATTCTCCATCATCATTTTCCTCGCGCCCGGCGGAATGTTCGCCTCGCGCAAGCAGGTGATCAAATTGTTGGAAAACCAACTGGGGCCTCGGGCGCAAGAGGTTCTCAAGATGTATTCTTTTGATGATTACCAAAGGCCGGCTTTACTGATGAGCGCGGCTTATGCCGACGGGTTCGGATCGCGCGCCTTTGCCGCGGCCGAAGCGATGTCGCCGTTCACGCCGGTTTACCTTTACCGCTTTGACTGGCACGGGGAACGGCTGGAGAAAACCCTGGGCGCTTTCCACGGATTGGAAATCCCTTTTGTCTTCGGGACCCTGGAGGCGAAAAAGGCCACGCTTCATCTCCTGCTCAGTTCCAAAGCGGTCGCTTCCGGAAAACCGCTCTCGGAAAAAATGATGAGCTACTGGACCAATTTCGCCAAGACCGGAGACCCGAACGCGGCCGGTCTGGAAAAATGGCGGGTTTATAAAATTGACCGGCGCGAGCGGATTTATTTTGACAACCAGGTCAGCGTCGCGCCGCTTAGTCCCGAGGAAATAGGACGCTACCAATATTTTGCCGCGGTCAGCTATGAGGAACTGATGGGCAACCAGGGCCAGGCCGGGGAGAAATAGAGCGGGGGCAAAACTAAAAGTCGTAAAAGCTTAAAAGTTAAAAAGCAAAATAAAAGGAGACGGAAATGAAGAAAATATTCGGGCTTTGCTTGGCGGGGATCTTTTTCTTGACCGCGAATTTAGTACAGGCGCAGAATCTTTGCGATCAAGCCGTTTCCACCAAGCAAGGGCCGGTCCTGGGAAAGCAGGATCAAAAATCGTTGGTCTGCGTTTACCAAGGAATTCCTTATGCCCTGCCGCCCAGCGGCGATCTCAGATGGCAAGCTCCGCAAGCTCCTGCCAAAAGAAGCGGGACCTTCCCGGCTTTTGAATTCGGGCCGTCCTGCATCCAGAACGAGTCCTTGACCTCGGGCGGCAAGAGCAAGTCGTTCAGCGAGGATTGCTTAACCCTCAACATTTTCCGGCCGGCCGCTTCCGGGACCTATCCGGTGCTGTTCTGGATTCACGGCGGAGGATACACCCAGGGAGCCGGCAGTTATGAGATGTATAACGGAGCCGCGCTCGCCTCGGCCAAAGATGTTGTGGTCGTGAGCATCAATTACCGGCTCGGCTTTTTCGGGTTCCTGGCTTTGGCCGAACTGGCCAAAGAAGACCCGCACCAAAGCACGGGCAATTATGGGGTGCTGGACCAGGTCGCGGCGCTGGAGTGGGTTCGGGATAATATTGCCGGGTTCGGAGGCGATCCCGGCAATGTGACCATCTTCGGCGAATCCGCCGGCGGGGTTTCGGTCTGCAATCTCCTGGCGACACCCCTGGCCGCGGGTCTGTTCCAGCGCGGGATCATTGAGAGCGGCGGCTGCGACCTGAATCGGTCCCTGGAAGACGGAGAGCAACAGGGCCGGAGCCTGCTCAAAGCCCAGAACTGCGAGGGCCCGGACGCGCTTCAATGCCTGCGCGCAAAACCAGCCCAAAGCCTGCTGCTTCCCAGCAAGGAGTTGATCACCGGCGCCGCGGCGCATATTGACCATTATGTTTTTGCCGACCAGCCGATCGAAATTCTCAAAAAAGGAAATTTCAACAAGGTGCCCATAATGGTCGGGTCTAACCGGGATGAGTTCTCAATGACCATTTTCCTCACCCCGGGCGGAATTTTTTCCTCCCGCCAGCAGGTGATCAAATTGATGCAAGACCAACTCGGAACCCGCGCGCAGGAAGTTCTCAAGATGTATTCCTTTGACGATTACCAGAGGCCGGCTTTCCTGATCGCCGCGGCCTTCACCGACGGGTTCGGGTCGCGCGCCTTTGCCGCGGCCGAAGCGATGTCGCCGTTCACGCCGGTTTACCTTTACCGCTTTGACTGGCGCGAGGAGCGGCTGGGGAAAACCCTGGGCGCTTTCCACGGTCTGGAAATCCCGTTCGTGTTCGGGACCCTGGAGGCGAAAAAGGCCACGCTTCATCTCCTGCTCAGTTCCCAAGCGGTCGCTTCGGGAAAACCGCTTTCGGAAAAGATGATGAGCTACTGGACCAATTTCGCCAAGACCGGAGACCCGAACGCGGCCGGTCTGGAAAAATGGCCGGTCTATAAAATTGACCGGCGCGAGCGGATTTATTTTGACAACCGGATTTCGGCTGCGCCGCTCACTGCCAGGGAACTGGAACGCTACCAATACTTTGCCGGGATCAGCGTTGAGGAGTTGATGGGGAGGAAGGATCAGGCCGGGGAAAAATAAGTCGGGCCGGCCAAGGCTAAAGTGCTTAAAAGTTTAAAGGCATAAAGGCTTAAAAGAAAAAGCCCCCAAAGACCTATAATCAGTATAATCAGAGCTGGACAGAAAATTTTGCGAGGAGAACAATATGGCGCAAAATGAACCAGAAGGCAGGAAGAGCAAGAATTTTGAGGATTTGAATGTGTTCAAGTTGGGACGGGAAATCGTCAGCAGGGTGTATGAGCTAACCCGGATGCCGGGTTTTAGCAGGGATTTTGCAATGACCGGGCAAATCCGATCCGCGGCCCTGTCCATCCTTGGTAATATCGCCGAAGGCTACGAACGGGGATCAAGGAAGGAATTTGCCCAATTCCTTTTCATCGCCAAGGCCTCCTGCGGAGAAGTCCGTGCATACCTCGCAGCCGCCAGAGACCAAAAATATATTGAAGAAAACGACTACCGCCTGCTCTGCAATTCCTGCAAGCAACTGGGCTCCATGCTCAGCAACTTCATCAAATATTTGAAGGAGCAACAGGCTAAAACCAAAAAGCCTGAGAAATAGGCTCTTTAAGCCTTTATGCTTTTATCCTGCCGGCAGGCCAGGCGGCCTGTAATTCAGCGCAACCGTTATTGTCCTTCTTCCTGTTCCACCTCCCGGGTCTTGCGCTCCAGGTTGCGGGCCTTTTGTTCCAGGGCGGAAGCCGCGGGATTGACATATCCCTCAGCCGCGCTATTGGACTGCTTCTCCATCATCATATTCCGTTTCGCCTCCTCCTGCTCCATCTGATGATAAAAATACACCCCGGCTTTCCAAATTCCCAAGCCTAAAAGCACGGCCAGAGCGATCCAGATTAGTTTTTTCATGGTAAAATATATTATAGCTGCAAAGGCAAAATAAAAGAAATCGTTCGCGTCTGGTCTTCCCGCGCTGATGCGGGACTGGCAAACCAACCCGAGGCTTGCTTCGCTTTGAGGAATCTGATATTCTAAATAATAAATAGTTAAAAGGAGGTGTCTGATGAGAAACTTGAGGATTTTAGGATTGGGAATGGTTTTGGTTCTGGGATTGTTCGTGGTGTCTTGCGGCGAGAACGGTCAGGACGATTCCGGATCAAATCCCGCGATTTCCGGGGAACAAAATTCAGGCTATGACAGCATAACCAGCGAGCAGAGCCTGACTACTTGTGAAGTTGAAACCTACATTACTTCCAAGCCGCCCAAAAAGGATTGCGACGAAATCGCCAGTTTTGCCTTCACCTGCGATCGCGAGCGGACCTGCAAGCAGTTGGAGTTGCAGTTGCAGTCGGACCTGCCTGCTTTTCTTAAGCCCTTTTGCGCCTGCACCTATGAATGCAAAGTCAACTTTAATTATCCTACCGCGATCCGGGACGGTTCCATCGGGCCGATTTCTGTTCCCGAGGGATGGTACAACTGTTCATCGCCCACCGACATTTATATGCCCTCTCCCTTTATACAGGCTACTTTCAGGGTCAGGGCAACAGATTATTGTGGAAATGTGGACCCCACTCCGGCAAAATATTCCTGGGCAAACGCTTGTGCTGTTAAGTAGCTGAAGCAGGAATAGCGCCGGCGGCTTCCCGCGGCCAGGCCGCGGGAAGACGCCGGAGCGATAAGGCTATGCGTTCTGGTTTAGAGCTTGTTTCAGGCCGGGCGGGGACTGGGTTCCGCCCATGCCTTTGAGAGAGGGGGCCGCGAGCGCGGCCAAGATTATTTATTATTAGAGGCCAAAAAGGAGGTGTCTGATGAGAAACTTGAGGATTTTAGGATTGGGAATGGTTTTGGTTCTGGGATTGTTCGTGGTGTCTTGCGGCGAGAACGCTCAGGACGATTCCGGGGCCAATCCCGCTATTTCCCAGGAGGACGATTCAGGGTTTGCGAGCACGGCCAGCGATCAGACCGTTCAGATTCCCGAAGTTAATACCTTTATTACTTCCAAGCCGCCTAAATCCGAATGCGGGCTAATCTCCAAATTTACCTTCAACTGCGATCGCGAGCGGACCTGCAAGCAGTTGCAGTTGCAGTTGCAGGCGAAACTGCCGGCCTTTCTCAGGCCCTTTTGCGCTTGCGCCTATGAATGCAAATTGGACTTGGTGTACCCCACCCCGGGGCTGATCGCGGCCGGCGATCCCGAGGGATGGTATAACTGTTCCTCGCCCGAGGAAATCAACCTGTCAAAAATTCCTTCCGTTTCAACTTTCTGGGTCAGGGCAACAGATTATTGTGGAAATGTGGATCCCAGTCCGGCGAAATATTCCTGGGACCACTGTTACTTTCAATGAGCAGATAAACTCAAGCAAGCATCAAGCTGGCATCTTCTCGCGGCCAGGCCGGGAAGACGCCGGAGCAATAAGGCTATGCGTTCTGGTTTAGAGCTTGTTTCAGGCTGGGCGGGGGACTGGGGTTCCGCCCATGCCTTTGAGAGAGGGGGCCGCGAGCGCGGCCAAGATTATTTATTATTAAAGGCCAAAAAGGAGGTGTCTAATGAGAAAATTTGGAGTTTTAGGATTGGGAATGGTTTTGGTTCTGGGATTGTTCTTTGTTTCTTGCGGCGAGAACGGTCAGGACGATTCCGGGGCAAATCCCGCGGTTTCCGGGGAAAAAGATTCAGGCTATGACAGCACAACCAGCGAGCAGAGCGTTCAGATTCCCGAAGTTAATACCTTCATTACTTCCAAGCCGTCTCAATACGAATGCTCGGAAATCTCCAGCTTTACCTTCACCTGCGATCGTGAGCGGACCTGCAAGCGGCTGAACCTGCCGGCTTTTCTCAAGCCCTTTTGCGCTTGCACCTATGAATGCAAATTGGACTTGGATTACCCCGACAAGACCGGCGATCTGCCCGCTGCTTCCGAGGGATGGTATAACTGTTCCTTGCCCGAGGATGTTAGTCTGCCCGAGGCTTGTATCTTTCCTACTTTCAGGGTCAGGGCAACAGATTATTGTGGAAATGTGGATCCCACCCCGGCCAAATATTCCTGGGACCACTGTTGCAGATGAGTTGATAAACTCAAGCAAGCATCAAGCCGGCATCTTCTCGCGGCCAGGCCGCGGGAAGACGCCGGAGCGATAAGGCTATGCCTTCTGGTTTATAAGTTTCAGGGCTTGCTTCAGGCTGGCCGCGGTCTGGGTGCCGCCCATTCCTTTGAGCGTATGAGCCGCGACCGCCGCGGCAAAGCACGCGGTCTTTTTGAGGTCCCAGTTCTTGAGCATGCCGTAGATCACCCCCGCGTCAAACGCGTCTCCGGCGCCGATGGAGTCCGTGAACTCCTCAACCTTGAAAGCGGGCTGGCGGATCATCTGCTCTTTGGTCCTGAGCAAGGCTCCTTCCGCGGCCTGCTTGATCACCACCAGCTTGATTCCGGAATCAATCAACACCTTGGCCGAATGCTCCGGGCTTTTGGTCCCGGTGATCATCTCGGATTCCAGCTCGTCCGTGAAAATAATGTCCAGGTATTGGGGCAGATTCCCGAAATGTTTGAGCCAGGGTTTCTTAACCTCCCCGAGCGGGAACTGGGAGTCCAGAGAAGTGAGCAAGCCGGATTGCCGGGCTTTTTTAAATAAGTTTTCCGTGGCAGCGCCCCACATTTCCGGGTAATGCAAATATCCTCCGCAGTGCAGCAATCGCGCTTGACCCAGTTGATGCTCAACGGTCTGAGACAGTTTCGCCGGCCAGGGCTGATTGGTCGCCAATCTTCCGGTCAAGGGCCGTTTCCTGCTCCCGAACAAGAGCAGATAAATACCGATCCCGGAGCTCGCGCCTTTTTCCAGATTGATCCCGCTCGCGCCAATGCCTTCATCCTCAAGCCGCTCAATGATCCATCTCCCGAACAGATCATCCGCCACGGTGGAAAACATCCCGACCTTTAAGCCCAGCCTTGCCAGATCAATCGCGCAATATCCGACCGAGCCTGCGGCGCACAGCTCAACTTTTGACAATCCCACCCACTGGGTAAGCGCCTCCATCTCCCTGGGCGCGTCTCCGTGAATGATCAGGTCAACATTGAGCGCGCCGACCGCCAAGACATCTATTTTTTTCATTTTTTCATTCCTTCTCGTGCGAGCGACTTCCCGCTTTGCTCGGAGTGCCGAGCTGCGCCGAACAAGTCAGGCGCGATTTCGTTCTCCGTTCACCGTTTACCGTTCACCGTTCACCGCATTAGTGCGATCCGGGCGGAAACAATTGCATCCAGACCCGGGCGTGTTTGGGAATATTGGATCGCTGGCAATCCGGGTTCCGGTCTCCCAGCTCCACCGCGCAATAATATGGGATCAATTGCGCCGGCACCGTTGCCGGGAGCATAAAGATGTTTTCGTCCAGATCCGGAAGCCGCACCACATAATCCATCATCGGCGCGATCTCATTGTCATTTTCCGCCACGAGCCCGATGCTCGGGGTTTTCAAACCGACGGTTGCGATCGCGACCTGTTTGAGCCAGGGGTAGGACCGAGTTTTGGGCGCGATGATCGCGGTCACGATCTGCTCGTCGGTAAGCCCGAGCGCGCCGTGAATGTGCCGGTCCGGGCACATGGCCTTGGCCGGGATGCAAGCCATCTCGTCAAACTTGAGCGCAAACTCCTCCGCAGTGGCCAGGTTCGGCCCTCCGCCCACCGTGATGAAACCGCGGGCGTTCTTGAACCTCCGGGCAATGGTGTGGGAACGCGCGTCAAGGTATTTCATGTTTTTTTGCAGCCAGTCCGGGATGCCGAAAAGTTGTTTTCGGAGCTTTTGGTAATCCCTTTTCTTCGGCGCGGTTCTTTCGCCCAGCTCAATCGCGAGCAGAATCCCCGATGCCATCCGGGTGCAATAGTGAAAGGTGTCGGAACCGCCGGTGTCAAATCCGCCGGCGCAGACAATGGTCGCGTCCGCGATCCGGGTGAGCGGGCTGAACGGAACCGAGGTTACGGCCACCACATACGCTCCGCCGGCCTTGGCCTTTTTCGCCGCGGCGTTGGAATCAACGGTCCGGCCCGAGCCGGAGAAAACCAGGAACGCGGAATTTTTCAAGTCCCAGTCTCGTTTGCCGGTGATGAATTCCCCGCCGTCAACCGAATCGCCGTCCCATCCCGCGAAATTCCCCAGCGCGCTCGCCACTCCAATGGCGACGAATTGCGAAGTCCCCAGGCCGGTTCCAATAATGCGCCGCTTTTTATTCCTGATAATATGGTCCGCGACCTCGGCCACTGATTCCGGAATGGTCTGGAGCGTGTCATTTAGCGCCCGGGGAATGCTCAGAATGTCATTATAAAGATTGAACGGATGAGATGCCCGGGGCTTGCTCCCGAGCGCGATATACATCACCGGCAACTCCCCGGTGCCCTCCACCGCCTTTACCCCGCCCCCCTCCAGCCAGTCCCATTTCTTCCGTGGCTCCTTGCCCTTCTTTGCTCCATTTTTTTTCGCCATCACTCGTTCTCCTTTTTTTCAGCGTGGATTTCCGCCCGAACCGCCTATTTCAAGCCCAATTCCTTTTTCACTTTTTCCCAGGCTTTGGGTTTTTTCCGGCCCTGTTTCTTCCAGGCTGCCCGGACTTTTTCCGCATCAAGCCGGTTCTCTATTTTCTCCAAGTCCGCCAGATCCTCAATCGGAACCACCGCGGCCAAGCCCTTGCCCCGCCGCGTGACCACAATCCTCTCCTTGCCATAAGCCACCCGGTTAACCACTTCTGAAAAATTGTTCCGCGCCTTTACCGTAGTCATCTTGTCCATCTTCGGCACCTCCTATGCTCTGCGCTCCTCTTCGCCCGATGCCTATAATGTACATTATGTTCTGAATGTTGTCAATGTCGTTAAAATCCTGCCCTACCAGTAATTGCCTTTCAAATGATTACTGCCCGGCTGCACGGTAGATTTGCGATCTCCTTTTTCTTTCCGAAAATCAAGATATAATTTCAAAAATGAAAATTGACCGCGCCAAAGTCTATGGGTTCCTGAGCGAGAACGGGTTCATCATTATTTTCCTTCTCTGGTGCCTGTTCCTGGCCATCGTCACGCCGGCGTTCGGGAAAATTTCCAACCTGATGACCATCCTCCGCCAGGCGTCCATCATCGGCATTATCGCCATCGGGGAGATGCTGATCGTGTTGATGGGCTCGGGGATGGACATCTCCCTCGCGTCCATCCTCGGACTTTCCGGGGTGACGGTTGCGTTGTTAATGGTCGCGGGATGGTCGTTGCCGGCCGCGGTTTGCGCCGGGATTTTGCTGGGCGGGACGGTCGGATGGATCAACGGGATGCTGGTGACCCGGGTTCGGATCAACGGGATTGTGGTCACGCTGGGAATGATGTACGCCCTGGAGGGCGTGGCGTTTGTTCTGACCAAAGGACAGACCATCAGCGGGCCGACCGTGATCTCGCTGGCGCCGCTTTCGCGCGGATATTTCGGGCCGATTCCGGTGCCGGTCTTGATTTTGTTCTTTTTCTATGCAGTGGCTTTCTATGTCTTGAATTACACCATTTTCGGCGCGCATTCCTACGCGGTCGGAGCCAACGAACGCGCCAGCTGGCTCTCGGGCATCAATATAGACCGGCTGAGACTTTCAGGCTATATCATTGCCGGAATTCTGGCCGGGTTCGGAGGAGTGATGCAGGCCGGCCGGATGGGATCAGCCACCGGCGGAATGGGATCGGAATTCCTGTTCCCGATTCTCACCGCGGTGATTCTCGCCGGGGTCAGCCTTTCCGGAGGGAAGGGCAAAATCTTGAATGTCCTGATCGGAGCGATTTTCCTGGCTACCATCGCCAACGGCCTGATCCTGCTCAATGTGCCGATTTACATTCAAAAAATCATTTCCGGCGCCATCCTGGTGCTGGCGCTTTCGCTGGATCGGCTGAGAAATATTGGGGGCAGGTCTTAACTTATGACTTGTAATTGGGATCAGGTCTTTACTTTTAACTTATCAGAAGAGTTAATAAGTTGATAGGTTGATAAGTTGATAAGGAATCGCGGCGATACTTGGGCAAGCTCGGCATAAAAAGTCGCTCGCGCGATAAGGAGCGCGGACAAGGGTGTCCGCGCCACGAAATATAAATGAAGAAAGGAGTTGAAAATGGCGCAAGTTAATGATCTTTGGATCACGACAGAGCATCCGGCGATTGTCTTTGAGAACAGCAAGGTTGGGAGGATGAAGGATCAAATCTGGAACGGCACGGAAAAGGAGATTAACAAAATCCTGAAAGATTACGGAATTCCGTCTGCGCCCGAGCTGGGCAAGCCCGGGTCTTACATTCAGACCACGGTCCGAACCAAGCTGATTGAAAACCGGCGCAAGAACGACATTGTTCTGATCCCGGTCGGGTGCACGGAAAATCACGGCCCGCATAATGTCTCGGGCCTGGACAGCTTCAATGTCACCCAGATTTGCGAGGGATTGCGGAGATACTCGGCGAAGAAGGGCCGACCGGTCGCTCTGGCGCACAACCCCTTAAGCTACGGCGGCCATCCCTATCATCACATCGGTATGCCCGGCAATGTGATCATCCCCCAGGAGATCGTCAAGGAATATATGGTTTATGTCATGCTCGGACTCTGGAACGACGGGTTCCGAAAGCAGATCATCGTCAACAACCACGGCCAGCTTTGGATCCTGGAGGCCGCCCTCCACGAGTTCCTGAATCGGTTCCAGCTCCCCGGCGTCTTCCAGGTCATTGACTGGCATCGCGCGGTCCGGGAGTTCTGGTATCCCCAGGGCAAAGCCGACCACATTGACACTCCCTTTGTTCATGCCGACGAGGCGGAAACTTCTCTCGCACTCCTCTTATTCCCCAAGGGAATGTGTGAAATGAAATATGCGGTTGACACCAAGTCAATGCCGCTCCTGCCCGCAGGACATTTTGACAACTCGGTGGATAATTTCCACCGGCCTCATCGCTGGTCCGAAGGCGAGGGACATATGGCAATTGAACTCAAAGCCACGCCCGAGGGCATTGTGGGACAGCCCACCCGCGCCACCGCGGCCAAGGCCAAAAAACCGGTCGCGGCAATCCTCAAATACCTCACCCTCTGCATAGACCAGATTCTGGACGCGTTCCCGCCCGGGAAATTGCCCCCGGTGGAAAAAGTCACGCTCCGCTCTGCCAGGGAAATGGAGCCGTATCTGAAGGAGCCGCTGAGCAAGGGCTGGAAATCGGTTTATTCCTTGCCCCGGCTCAGTTTTTAAGGTTAATGATAAATTGTAGGGGCAGATCCAGGTGTCTGCCCCTTTTGTTTTTATCCCCGTTTTTCAATATATTTAAATTATGAAAAAGATCTCCCGCAGAAATTTTCTCGTCAACTTGCTCATTCTGCTTCTGGCAATTCTGTTCGCGCTTCTGCTTTCCGAGATCATTCTTCGGGTTTTGAAAAAACCGGTCTATTATGTGGCGCCTTCCCATCCCAAAGGCAGATACTGGGAAAACTTTTTCCACCAAAAATCAAAAATCCCCGATCTGGATTATGAGCTTAAGCCCAATGTCCGAGGCCTCCATAACGGCATCCCGATCCAGATTAACCGCTTTGGCCTTAGAGATGATGAGATCCATTTGGCAAAATTGCCCGGCCAGAAAAGGATCACGGTGCTGGGTGATTCTTTTACTTTTGGCTTTGGGGTTGAAGCTAAAGACGGTTATGTGGAAAAGCTGGAGCAAATCCTCACCCAGAAATTCCCGGAGCAAAAATTCCAAGTCCTTAATTTCGGAGTCGGCGGATACAACAGTCGTGAGGAAGACCAAGTGCTCAAATTTAAGGTCTCTCGTTTTTCCCCGGATCTAGTCATTATCGCCTATTCCCTGGATGACCCGGAAATTGATCCGGTGCAACCGCTTCGTTCCTTTTATCATCCGCCTTCCTGGTGGCAATATTCCCACTTGCTTTCCATCCTGATCTTGTTCAAAGAAAGTCTGAAAATGAACCTCATCGCCAGGACCGACTCAACCCATTACCTCTTTCTGCAACCTGAAAAATGGCAAGTAACCGTTCAGCAATTTAGGGATGCCTCCCAATGGTCAATGGTCCGAGAAAAATCAGGTGCCGGTTTTGGTGATGATTCTTCCCAATATCCGGCCTCCCTATGAGAACTGGCAAAATAATTATTCTTATCAAGACCTTCATCAAAAAATTGCGCAAGCCGCGCTCAGCCAGGGACTCAAAGTCCTGGACCTGTATCCCGAACTGGCGCATTATCCCGGACCTCTGCTGGTGATTTCCGAGCAGGACCTCCATTTCAATCAGTTCGGAAATCAGGTCATCGCCCAGATCCTTTTCCAATTTCTGCTTATTAATTATCCCGAGCTCTTTAAATTGAGAATTGGGGTCAGGGCTTTAGTTTAAAGTTAATGCATAGATGTAATTTTATCGCAAGACATTATTGCTGATATGCTTATGTTCTATGTAGAGTCCTGACCCCAAAAACAAAAGATGAATTCTGAATTCTGAGTTATGAATTATAAAAAAAACGCTGAAAGCAGCAAGGGCGCAGCCCTTGACCCATTTTATTATTTTTTCCTTTTGCTTTTCGGCCTAAATTTAAAAAAAGCGTTAAGCTATCTTAAACAAATCGCGAATTTTTCCAAGTCCTTGAAATTCAACCACAAAAAATTTTTGTTTAACATTACTTAAAAAAATCTTCCGGGCCGATTTTTTCGGATTTCTCTTGAAAATCAAATGGTTGATTGAGCTAATTATAGGTTTTTTTGGGAACGATTTTCGTACTTATAGGGGGCATGCGAGTTTTTCTTCAGAAAAACTCGCCGGTTCCGAGTTCCGAGTTGCGAGTTCCGAGTTCAACCCGAAACCCGAAACGCGAAACCCGAAACAGCTCTTTTTACATCTTAGTTCAATCCCCGCAAGAGCGGGGAAAGACCCTCAGGGTCTGTCTCAGGAACGCGCAACCTTGAGCCTGGCTTCAACCACCGACCGAGACTGCCGGCGCGAGGAAATTTGCCTTTCCTCAGTACCAGCGCATTAGAGACAGTAATACTCGTTCCTCAAAACAAGCGGTCGTTCCTAGAAGAATTCCGTTGTGAACACGGGACTTGGCAGGTCTGAGAGGGACAACAACCATGGCACAGCTTGGGACAAATGACGGACAAGAGTGTCCGTCCCCCTCGCCGAGACCATGTGATCTGCGAGTGGTTCTTTAAATGTGCGTCCCACGGGACTCTGCTGGCAAAGAGATAAAATTGATTAAAAAGATAAAGCTGATAAAGCTGATGCCAATTCATCTATTTAATCAGCTTAACCAATTTTACCAACTTAATCTATTTTGCCAATACGCAGGGCGTGGGTAATTTTCAGCGCGAGCTGGAGGAGCGGACGCAAATGCGGTACAAGGTTAACGGTAAACGGTATCGCGCCTGAAGGCGCTCGCACATTCGTGCACCGTGAACCGTGCACCGTGCACCGCAATTTGCTGGCAAGCCCGATTAACCCAGACTCAACATCACCCGGACATCATTGCTCCAGCGCCTGGGCAAAAAATATTTGCCCTTGAAACAACAAAAGCGGTTTTTACGGGAGAGGTGTATGCAGAGAAGGTTGAAGGGTTGAAGGGTTGAAAGGTTGAAAGGCTGAAGAAGAATTGAGGAATGCCAGACGGGGACAGAGGAACGAGGAAAGAGGAAAGAGGAATCCTGCTTCGCTCCTGCGAGCTACGCAGAGCAGGCGAGAAACAATGTCAGACCATCCTACGCTAAAGCTTCGGAAGGCGAGCAAGCGAGTCGCACAGCCAGTTGACAGGGAAGGTTGCTTGAGAATGAGGCTATTTTTTGGGCGCTTTTACGGATTTTTCGCCGGGTTCGGGCTTGGGAGCGGATTCGGAGCCGACCAATTCCAGGAGCGCCATTTGCACGGCGTCTCCGCGGCGGACATGGGTGCGGATGATCCGGGTGTATCCACCGGGCCGGTCTTTGAATCCCGGCGCGATCTGTTCAAAGAGCTTTTTGACGACCTGCTTTTTGGGGATGAAGGAGAAGGCGATTTTTTTGGAATGAAGGTTATTGCGTTTGGCCAGGGTGATGATTTTTTCGGCAACCGGTCTGAGGGCTTTGGCTTTGGCCAGGGTGGTCTCAATCTTTCCTTTCTCCAGAAGGGCAGTGACCATATTTCTAAACAGGGCTTTGCGATGTTCGCGGGTCCGGCTAAGTTTTTTACCAGCTTTGCGATGTCTCATTTTTTGGGAACTCCCTTCTTATATTTCTCTTCCAGTTTGGGATCCGGGAATTTTTCCAGGCGCATTCCGAGGGATAGTCCCATGGTGGCCAGGATTTCCTTGATCTCATTGAGGGATTTTCTGCCGAAGTTTTTGGCCTCTAGCAGTTCCGGCTCGGGTTTCTGGACCAGTTCTCCGATCAGGCGGATGCCCATAGTTCTGAGGCAATTGGCGGCGCGGACGCTCAACTCCAACTCGTCCACCAGCCGATAGAGATTGGGATTAAGCTCGGGTCTGATCGCTTCCTCTTCCTCTTCTTCCAGCGGGTAATAGACTTCTTTGGCCTCAAAGGGGATGAAGACGGTGAGCTGGTCTTTGAGGATTTTGCCGGCGATGCCGATAGCCTCGCCGGGCTGGATTCCGCCGTTGGTCCAGATTTCCAGGATCAGCCGGTCATAATCCGTGATTCGTCCGACCCGGGCATTGGTGACATTGAAGTTGACTCTTCCTACCGGCGAGAAGATGGAATCCATGGGGATGGTGCCCACCGGGTAGGACCGATCCTTGTTTCGCTCCGAGGGCACATAGCCTCTTCCGGACTTGATCCAGAGCTCCATTTTGAGGTTGGCGCTCTTTCCCAGCGTGGCGAGATGATGATCCGGATTCACGATTTCCACGGTGCCGTCGGTGACGATATCCTTGGCCGTGACTTCCGCGGGACCTTCCACCTCCAGGTTGAACTGCTTGGTGGGGTCTCCGCGGTATTTGACGATCACGCCTTTGAGATTGAGGATGATTTCGGTGACATCCTCGGTAATGCCGGGGATGGAAGAGAATTCGTGGAGGATGCCGTCCACTTTTACGGCCACGACGGCGGCGCCCGGGATGGAGCTGAGCAAGACCCGGCGCAGGGCATTTCCGAGTGTGATTCCGAAGCCCCGCTCCAGGGGCTCGGCGATGAATCTTCCGTAGGTGTCGGACAAGGAATCGGATTCCACTTCCAATTTTTTAGGTTTAATCAGAGTTTTCCAGCTTCTCTGCATTTTATCTCCCCCTGGTTTTAAAATTATCGTGAGTAGAATTCCACAATTAACTGCTCCTGAATCGGCATGGTCAATTCTTCTCGTTTCGGGAAATCAGCCACCACTCCCTTGAACAGTTCCCGGTTGACCTCCAGCCAACGAGGAATTCCTCCTCGGGCTTCAACGGATGCCAGCGCTTGCTTGATCCGCTCATTCTTCCTGGTTTTTTGTTTGAGTTCAATCACATCACCGATCTTGACCCGATAGGAGGGGATGTTGACAATTCTGCCGTTGACCAGGAGGTGGCGATGGCTGACCATTTGCCGGGCTTGGTTCCGGCTGGTGGCAAACCCCATACGGTAGACCATATTGTCCAGTCTTCGCTCCACCAGGAGCAGGAGGTTATATCCGGTAATGCCTTTGATCCGCTCGGCGCTGGCGACATAAAGCTCAAACTGCCTCTCAAGGATTCCATAGATATCCTTGACCTTTTGCTTCTCCCGGAGGCGGAGGCTGTAGTCGCTGGGTTTGCCGCGAAAATGACCGTGCTGTCCGGGCGGGTAATTCCTGCGGTCCACGGCGCACTTGTCCGTGAAACAGCGCTCGCCTTTGAGATAAAGCTTCAGGCCTTCCCGGCGACAAATTCGGCATTGGGCATCAGTATCTCTAGCCACTCTCTTCCTCCTTTACACCCTTCTCCGTTTGGGCGGACGGCAACCGTTATGGGGGATCGGGGTTACATCCCGGATGGTGGTTATTCGGATTCCGGAGGCCTGGAGCGCGCGCAGGGCGGATTCGCGTCCGGAGCCCGGTCCCTTGATAAAAATCTTAAGGGATTTGACGCCCATCTCCTGGGCTTTGCGCGCCACTTCACTGGCGGCTTGCTGGGCCGCAAACGGGGTGCTCTTACGGCTTCCCTTAAACCCGACCGTGCCGGCGCTGGCCCAGCAGAATACATTTCCCTGATCATCGGTGATGGTGATGATGGTATTGTTGAAGGTGCTCTTGATATGAGCGGTAGCATGCTCGGCGAATTTTTTAATCTTTTTCTTGGGCTTGCTCGGCGCCGGAGCAGGAGCGGCGCCGGGTTGAGTTTTTTCTGCCATTAATTCTCCTTTTTAAAATTTATTTCTTCACTTCAACTTTTTTCCGGATCGCGATCGGGGGCCTCCGTCCTTTGCGGGTCCGGGCATTGGTGTGGGTTCTCTGGCCGCGCACCGGGAGATTTTTCCGATGCCGGATTCCGCGATAGCACCCCATATCAATCAGGCGTTTGATGCTCATCTGGACTTCCTTGCGGAGCTCGCCCTCCACCTTGAAATTTTCGTCAATGATCTTCCGGATGGTTGCCACCTGGGTCTCGCTCAGATCATTGGCCCGGATTTGGGGATTGATTCTGGCTTGCGCGACAATCTCCTGGGATCTGGATTTGCCGATTCCATAGATATAGGTCAGCGCGACCCAGACGGGTTTGTTGGGAAGATCCACTCCTGCGATTCTGGTCATTCATCTCCTCCTAATTGATCCATTTCCCGTTTCTCGCGGGCGAGTCAAGCCTCGCCCCTGCCGTTCACCGTTGCCCGCATTTTTCTATCCCTGCCGCTGTTTGTGTCTGGGGTTTTCGCAAATCACCCGGACCACGCCGTGCCTTCGGATCACCTTGCATTTCCGACATCTCCTTTTCACGGAGGCTGCAACTTTCATCTCCGATTCCCCCTATTCCCGATAAATAATTCTGCCTTTAGACAGGTCATAGGGGCTGACCTCCACCTTGACCCGATCCCCGCGTACGATCTTGATGTAATGCATTCTCATCTTTCCCGAAATATGCGCCAGCACCTTATGCCCGTTTTCCAGCTCCACCATAAAATGGGCATTGGGGAGCAATTCCCGGACCGTGCCTTCCACTTCCAGGGGCTGAGCTTTGCCGGTTTTAACTTTTTTCTCTTCCACCATTTTTCAGTTCACCTGGCTCAAGACCAGGGGCCCGTTATTGGTGATGGCCACGGTATGCTCAAAATGGGCGCTGGGTTTTCCATCCTCGGTGACCACGGTCCAGCCATCATCCAGGGTTTTTACTTTCCAGGTTCCCAGATTGACCATCGGCTCCAACGCCAGCACCATTCCTTCCCGGAGTCTCAGATTCGGCTTCGGGATTCCGAAGTTGGGCACCTGGGGGTCCTCGTGAAGATTGGTTCCGATCCCGTGTCCGACAAAATCTCTGACCACGGAAAAGCCATTTGCCTCCACCCAGGTCTGAACCGCCTGGGCAATGTCGCTCAGATGATTTCCGGGCCGGCACTGGCCGATGGCGCGGAAGAGAGATTCGCTTGCCACCTCCACCAGCTTTTTGATTTGGGGGGAGACTTTTCCCACCTCCACGGTCAGGGCGGCATCTCCGTAAAAGCCCTGATCAATCACTCCAAAGTCCAGGCTGATAATGTCTCCTTGCCGGAGGATCTTCTCCGGGGAAGGAATTCCGTGCACCACTTCCTGGTTGACGGAGGCGCAGAGATAATCCGGATAGCCCCGGTATTGATGAAAAGCCGGCTGAACCTTGAATTTCGCCACCAGCTCGCGCGAGCGCTCTTCCAGCGCCAGGGTGCTTTTTCCCGGCCGGCAGAGCTCCTTGAGCTCAGCCAGAATTTCGGCGACGATCCGGTTGGGTCTTTTCATTTTTTCTATTTCCATCATTGTTCTCAAAACCACCATCAATCATCTCCGAGCGCCTTGACCATTTTCCGGAAGATTTCATTAATGGAGCCCATTCCGACGATTTTTTTGAGCAGCTTTTTCTTGGTGTAAAATTCCTTCAGGGGCGAGGTCTGGTCGTGATAAACCCTGAGCCGGGCTTTGATCACTTCTTCCTTGTCATCGTCTCTCTGAAAGAGTTTGCCCCCGCATTGATCGCACTTTCCCGCCACTTTGGGCTTAATCAGTTCAATATGATACATTGCCGGACAGTTCCGGCAGGTTCTCCGGCCCGAGATTCTCCGGATCACTTCCTGGTCCGGGACCTCAATTTCCAGCACGGCGTCAATTTTCATTCTCAGCCGGGAAAGCATTTTGTCTAACGCTTCAGCCTGGGGAAGGGTTCGCGGGAAGCCATCCAGGATAAATCCCTTTTTGCAGTCCGGCTGTTTCAGTCTTTCTTCCGCCATCCCGACCACGATCTGATCCGGCACCAGGTCTCCCCGGTCCATAAATTTTTTGGCCTTTTTCCCGAGCCGGGTTTGATTTTTGACTGCGGCGCGGAAGAGGTCTCCGGTGGAGATCTGCGGGGTCTGGAATTTTTTCATCAATTTTTGCGCCTGGGTTCCCTTTCCCGAGCCGGGCGGTCCTAATAAGATCATTCTCATCTTTACCTTCTCCTTCCTTTGATCTTCGGGCCTTTGGGTCCCAGGAAGCCGTCATAACTGCGTGCCAGGAGATGCGCCTCAATTTGCTGGGCCGTGTCCATAGCCACTCCGACCACGATCAGCAGACTGGTGCCGCCGAAGTAGAAACTTATATGCGCGGCATTGATGAGCAGGGAAGGCAAGATACAAACCACGGCCAGATAAAGCGCTCCGACGGTAGTGAGTCTGGTCAACACCCGGTCAATATACTCGCCGGTATTTTGTCCGGGCCTTACCCCGGGGATGTATCCGCCGTGTCGTTTGAGATTTTCCGCCACATCAATGGGATTGAAAACTACTGCGGTATAGAAAAAGGCGAAGAAGATGATCATAATTCCATAGAGGCTGTTATATTCCCAGCTCAGGGGAGAGAGGGCGGTTTTGATCCAATCAAAGAGGGGGTTCTCCATCGGGAAAAACTGGCTGAAGGTCATGGGGAAGCTGAGCAGACTGGAGGCAAAGATGGGCGGAATCACGCCGCTGGTATTGATCTTGAGCGGAAGATGAGTCTTGACCCCTTTATACATTTTCCGTCCGATGGTTCGGCCGGGATATTGCACCGGGATTCTTCGGTGCGCCCGTTCCACAAAAATAATTCCGGCGATGACCGCGACCATCAGGATTACCAATCCGATGATTTCAAAGAAATTGATCTGGCCGGTTCTCCAGAGGGTCAGGGTGGATGCCAGGTTGTTGGGAAGGCCGTCCACGATTCCGAAGAAGATGATCAGGCTGATGCCGTTTCCGATCCCGCGCTCGGTGATCAGTTCTCCCAGCCACATAATGAAGATGGTTCCGGCGGTGAGGGTGAACATAGCGGTGATCAGGAAGAGCATACCGGGTTCGGGCACGATGGAAATATTTCCCACTCTCATCCGGCTCAACCAGACTCCCACGCCGATGGCCTGGGCCGCGCATAACCCCACGGTCAGGTATCTGGTATATTGATTGATTTTTTTCCGGCCCAGGTCTCCTTCTTTCTGGAGCTGTTCCAGGAAGGGGATGACCACGCCCAGGAGTTGCAGGATGATGGAGGCGGTGATGTAGGGCATAATCCCCAGGCCGATGATGCTCATTCGGAAGAAGGCTCCGCCGCTAAAAGTATTGAGCATGCCGAAAACGGTTCCGGCCTGCTCGCTCATCGCCTGGGTGAGCAAAGCGCTGTCAATTCCGGGAACCGGGATATGGGCGCAGACCCGATAGACCGCGATGACTCCGAGGGTGAACAGGAGTCTGCGCCTGAGCTCGGGGATTTTATGAATATTGGCGATTCCAGCCATACTATCCGATTACCTCAGCCTTTCCGCCGACCGCGGTAATTTTAGCCTTGGCCGGTTCGCTGAACTGATGAGCGCGAATTGTGAGCGGATGGCTCAATTCGCCGTCTCCGAGAATTTTGATCGGGAGCTTTCTTTTGACGAGTCCGGCGGAGCGGAGTTCGGTCTCGCCCACGACCGAGCCGGGCTCAAATCGGTTCAAATCCGAGAGATTCACCACGGCATATTCGGTTCTGAAGATATTAGTAAATCCTCGTTTGGGCAGACGGCGGATCAAGGGCATCTGGCCGCCCTCAAAGGCCACATTGCGCTTGGCCCGGCCGGAGCGTGAGTTCTGGCCCTTGGAGCCGCGGCAGGCGGTTTTGCCGTGGCCGGAGCCGATTCCGCGGCCGGTTCGTTTGGGCTTATGCTTGGAACCGGGAGCCGGCTTGATTTCAGTCAGGTTAATCATTCACTTCCTCCACTTCCAGCAGATGAATCACTTTCTTGACCATTCCCCGAATCGTCGGGATATTCGGCTGGATTACGAAATGATGCCGCTTTTTCAGCCCGAGCGCTTTCACCGTGGCCTTTTGATCCGGGAGAGTGGCAATGGTGCTTCGCTTCAGGGTGATTTTCAATTTTTTCGCCGGCTTCTTCTTCATATTCGTTCTCCCTGGGGGCAAACACCCGGGTTTGCCCGTCCGGTTAGAGTTCCTCTACGGTTTTTCCTCTCCGCGCGGCCACCTTGTCCGGAGACTCCAGTCTGGTCAGGCCCTCAATGGTTGCGGCCACCACATTCATTGCATTGGAACTTCCCAGGACTTTGCTCAGGATATTTTTAATCCCGCAGACTTCCATCACCGCCCGGACCGCGCCTCCGGCAATAACCCCGGTTCCCGGTCCGGCTGGCTTGAGCAGAACTCTGCTGGAATCCTGAATCCCGATGATTTCGTGAGGAATGGTCTCGCCGGGAGCGATCGGGACTTCCATCATCCGCTTTTTGGCTTTTTCCATTCCCTTGCGGATGGCATCCGGCACTTCGTGGGCTTTGCCGATCCCGAATCCGACTTTGCCTTTGCCGTCTCCGACCACGACCACGGCGCTGAAGTGAAAGCGCTTTCCGCCTTTGACCACCTTGGCGCACCGGTTGATAAAAACCACCCGGTCCAGAAATTCCTGATCTTGTTTTCTATTTTGGAATGCCACGCGTTTACCTCCTAAAACTTCAGCCCGGCTTCTCTCGCGGCCTCAGCCACCACCTGCACCCGGCCGTGGTAGAGGAACCCGTTTCTATCAAAAACCACCTGCTTGATTCCTTTTTCCAGACATTTTTGGGCGACCGCATTGCCGACTGCCTTAGCGGCTTCTTTGTTCCCGGTTTTTTTCAGCTTGCCTTTAAGATCCGGGCTCAGACTGCTCACCGTGAGCAGGGTATGTCCCAGGCTGTCATCAATGATCTGGGCATAAATATGCTTATCACTTCGGAACACGCACAGTCTGGGTCTTTGCGCGGTTCCGCGCACATTTTTCCTCACCCGAATCTGCCGGATGACCCTTTTTTCTCTCCTGCCGGTTTTCATTTCACCTAAATCCTATCTATCCTGGTTTGCCGGCCACACCCGGAGTTGCTCCTGCGGCGGCCTTGCCGGCTTTCTTCCTGACCAGTTCGCCTTCATACCGGATACCCTTGCCCTGATAGGGTTCGGGGGGACGGATCGCCCGGATTTCCGCGGCCACCTGTCCGACCTGGCGTTTGTCAATTCCTCGGACCGAGATTTTGCCTCCTTTTTCAGTGCTGATTTCAATTCCCGCGGGAATCGGATATGCGATCGGATGGCTGAACCCGGCCTGAATCGCCAGGGCCTTTCCCTTCAGCTCGGCCCGGTACCCTACCCCGACCATCTCCAGCCTCTTTTCATAACCCTGGCTGACTCCGATGATCATATTCTTGATCAGGCTCCGGTAAGTTCCGTGCAAAGAATCAGCCTGCCTGGTATCCTGGGTGGCTTTAACTTTTATTTGATCGCCGGATATTTCCAGGGCCACCTCGGACCTGAGTTCCAGGGTCAATTCCCCTTTCGGACCCTTGACCCGCAGCAGGGGCGCCTGATATTTTACTTCCACGCCTTTGGCCAGGGGAATAATTTTCTTGCCGATTTTGGACATTATTTACCTCACCATACCTTGCATATCACTTCTCCGCCCAGTTTTTGGGATCGGGCCTGTTTATCGGTCATCAACCCCTGGTTGGTGCTCAGGATGACAGTTGCCATTCCCTTTCTGACGGTGGGAATCTCATCCGCGGCCACATAAGATCTTCTTCCGGGCGTGCTGATTTTTTCCAGGCCCAGGATGACTGATTTTTTCTGCTCATCGTATTTCAAGAAGATCCTGAGAGACTCCTTTTTCTCTTCCTGAATGATTTTGAAATTCTTGATATAACCTTCCGCCTTTAAAATTCGGGCCAACTCCAGTTTGAAGCGGCTGGAGGGCAGATCCACCTGGTCTTTTTTTACCAGAATCGCGTTTCTGATTCGGGTCAGCATATCGGCAATGGGATCGGTCATAACCATTTTTTTCTCCTCACCAACTGGCTTTAATCACGCCGGGGATTTTTCCCTCTAATCCTAAGGTCCGGAAGCAAATCCGGCACATATTAAATTTCCGGAGATAAGCTCTTCTCCGACCGCAAAGCGAACAGCGGTTATATTTTCTCACTTTGAACTTTGGTGTCCGCTGAGATTTAAGCATTAACGATTTTTTGGTCATCCTCTAATCCTCCTCAATTTTCCCGGAAGGGCATCCCCATCAGCTTGAGAAGCTCCTTGCCTTCTTCATCGGTCCGGGCCGTGGTCGCAATCGTGATATTCATTCCCTGGGTCCGCTCCACCTTGTCGTAGCTGATTTCGGGAAAGATGATTTGCTCGCGGAGTCCGAGGGAATAATTGCCCCTTCCGTCAAACCCCTTTGGACTCAAGCCCCGGAAGTCGCGGACCCGGGGCAGGGCGATGTTGAAGAAGCGGTCCAGGAACTCATACATTCGCTCCCGGCGGAGGGTGACCATACATCCGATGGGCACGCCGGCCCGGAGCTTGAAATTGGCGATGGATTTTTTGGCCTTGGTGACGACGGGTTTCTGTCCGGTGATCAGCGTCATCTCCTCCACGGCATTATCAATGATTTTGATATTTTGCACCGCGGCCCCCAGTCCCATATTGATCACGACTTTATCCACCCGGGGCACCTGCATCTGGTTTTTATACCCGAAGCGTTTCATCAATTCCGGGACGATGTTATTTTTATATCGCTCTTTCAGTCTGGCCATCAATCAGCCTCCCTTAATCAATCTGTTCCTCGCAGTTAGCGCAGATTCTGACTCGTTTTCCTTTGCCCATCCTTTGATTTTTCACCCGCATCGGTTTGTTGCATTTGGGGCAGACCAGCATCAGGTTGCTGATCTCAATCGGGGCTTCTTTTTCAATCACCCCGCCCTGGGGAGCGGTGGGATGACCGGGCCGAACATGTCTTTTCACGAAATTGATCCGCTCCATAACCGCGCTTTGATTTTTCCGGTTGACCTTCAGCACCTTGGCGGTCTTGCCTTTTTCGTCTCCGCTCAGGATCAAGACGGTGTCTCCTCTTTTAAGATGAAAGCGTTTGGCTCTTGAATCGCTCATAATACCTCCGGCGCCAGCGAGATGATTTTCATAAATTTTTTCGCCCGGAGTTCGCGCGCCACCGGACCGAACACGCGGGTGCCGAGCGGTTCCATCTGATTGTTGATCAGCACCGCGGAATTATCGTCAAATCTCAGATAAGTGCCGTCGGGCCGATGGATTTCTTTCCTGGTTCTCACCACCACGGCCTTGAGCACCTCGCCTTTCTTGACTTTGGAATCGGGCATGGCCTCCTGGACCGCGACCACGATCACATCCCCGACCGTGGCGTATCTGCGGGTGGACCCGCCGAGCACGCGGATGCAGAGCACCTGGCGGACGCCGGAATTGTCGGCGACATTCAGTCTGGTTTCAGTTTGTATCATTCTCCGCCACCTCTTCCGCGAGGATTTCTCCGCGTTTGAGAACTCGGCTGAGCTGAAAGTGTTTATGGCGGCTCAACGGCCGGCACTCAATGATTTCCACCTGGTCGCCGATCCGGCATTGGTTTTTCTCGTCGTGGGCCATGATTTTTTTGCGTTTTTTCAGGTATTTTTTATATTGGGGATCGCGCACGGTGCGCTCCACTAAAACCATAATGGTTTTGTTCATCTGGTCTCGGACCACGATTCCCTGGAGAACCTTCTTCTTGCTCTTCTGGATTCCCGCCATTATTTTTTCCCTTTCAAATTCTTCTCCCGGATCACGGTTAAGGCCCGGGCCAGGTCCTTTCGGGCCTGCCGCAGGAGTGAGGTATTGTTCAACTGGCCGGTTGCCATCTGGATTTTCAAATTAAACAGATTTTTCTTCAGCTCCTCGGCCTGGCTCAGGAGTTCATCATCCGCCATCATTTTTAATTCATTAGCCCGCATAGTGACGCTCCCTGATTACCACTCGGGTTGGAATCGGAAGTTTATGGGAGGCGAGCCGGAACGCCTCTTTGGCAACCTCCTCGGTAATTCCTTCCAGTTCAAACATAATCCTGCCGGGCTTGATCACCGCCACCCAAAATTCGGGATTTCCTTTGCCTTTTCCCATCCTGGTTTCCAGGGGTTTTTTGGTCAGCGGTTTATCGGGAAAGACCCGGATCCAGAGTTTTCCGGTTCTTTTGACAAAGCGGAGAATCGCCACCCGGCCCGCTTCAATCTGGCGGTCGGTGAGCCAGCATCGGTCCAGGGCCTGGAGGCCGTAATCTCCAAAGGCCAGGCGATTTCCGCGGGTCGCATTCCCTTTTCGGCGGCCTTTTTGCTGTTTTCTCCATTTGGTTTTTTTAGGTTGCAGCATTTAATTCCTCCTCAAAGCTTGGACTGCTCCGCGCCCTCGCCCTTGCCCTTGAGGATTTCTCCTTTAAAGACCCAGACCTTGACGCCGATAATCCCGTAAGTGGTTTTGGCCCGGGCATATCCATAATCAATATCCGCGCGCAGGGTATGGAGCGGCACCCTTCCCTGCCGATACCACTCGGTGCGGGCAATCTCTGCTCCGCCCAGCCTTCCCCCACAGCGCACCTTGACTCCCTTGGCCCCGAATTTTTGCGCCAGGGTCATTCCTTTTTTCATTGCCCGCCGGTAACTTACCCGGCGCTCAATCTGGAGCGCGATATTTTCCGAGACCAGTTGCGCATCAGTCTCCGCCGGCCGGACTTCCAGGATATTAACGAAAATTTCGCTGTGGGTGAACTGCTGAAGCTCCTTTTTCAAAACTTCCACTTCCTGTCCTCTCCGGCCGATAATCATTGCCGGCCGGGCCGAATAAATGTTGACCCGGCATTTATTAGTGGAGCGCTCAATTTCAATTCTGCTGATTCCGGCGTGGGCGAGCTTGTTTTTGATGTAATTCCGGATTTTCAGGTCTTCGTGCAACAATTTGGTATAGTCTTTATCCGCATACCACTTGGATTCCCAGGTTTTGATATACCCGAGCCGGAAGCCTACGGGATGAGTTTTCTGTCCCAACCAACACCTCCTCTTATTTTTCCGCTAACACAATTTCTATATGACTGGTCCGCCGGCGGATGGTAGTGGCTCTTCCCATTGCCCGCGCTTTGAACCGGACCAGGCTGGCGCCGCCGTTGACAATAATTTTCTTCACATACAGGTTTTTGAGGTCCATATTTTTTTTCTGCTCCGCATTGGCCAGAGCGGAATTAAGCAGTTTGAGAATGATCCGGGAAGCCTTGCGGGGATTCAGCTTCAGGCTGGCCCGGGCTTCTTCCACTTCCTTCCCCCGGATCACATCCGCCACCAGACGCGCTTTTCTGGGAGCGATCCTGATGTAACTAAGCCTGGCAATTGCCTCTGCCATATCTTTTCCTCATTTCACTTCTTCAACTTTTGCCTTGCGGTCCGCGGAATGCGCGAAGAAAGTCCGGGTGGGAGAAAATTCTCCGAGTTTGTGTCCCACCATATTCTCGTTGATGAAAATCGGGATGAATTTTCTTCCGTTGTGAACCTGCAAGGTCAAGCCCACCATCTCCGGAATAATGGTTGAACGCCGGGACCAGGTTTTAATCGGCTTCCGGTCCCCGCTCTCCTTCGCCACCTTCACCTTTTTCAGAAGGTGATCATCAACAAACGGTCCTTTTGATAATGACCTGGGCAAAATTTTCCTCCTTACTTTTGTTTCCGCCGCTTCACGATAAATGGATCCGTGCGCTTATTTTTCCGGGTTTTATATCCCAGGGTCGGGATTCCCCAGGGGGTGACCGGGTTTCGGCCCGGCCCGCTTTTTCCCTCGCCGCCGCCGTGCGGATGATCCACCGGGTTCATGGCCACTCCCCGATTATGCGGTCTTCTTCCCAGCCACCTGCTTCTTCCGGCCTTGCCGATCTGGATATTTATATGGTCCAGGTTGCTGACCTGTCCCACGGTTGCCCAGCAAGCCAGAAATATTTTCCGCTCCTCTCCGCTCGGCATCCGGACCAGGGCGTATTCGCCTTCCTTGGCCAGAATCTGACCATAACCGCCCGCGGACCGGATCAGCTGACCGCCTTTGCCCAGCTTGAGCTCAAGGTTATGGATCAAAGTGCCGAGCGGGATATTTTTCAAAGGAAGATGATTCCCGATCTTGGCCTCGGCGTTTTCGTCCGCGATCACGGGGTCGCCGATTTTGACGCCGTTGGGCGCCAGGATGTATCGCTTCTCGCCGTCCTGGTAATTGAGCAGGGCAATGAAAGCCGAGCGGTTGGGGTCATATTCAATGGCTGCCACCTTGGCCGGGATCTGATGTTTATCCCGCTTGAAATCTATCACCCGGTATTTACGCTTATGCCCTCCGCCTCTCCAATACACAGTGAGATGACCATAATTATCCCGGCCGGCGCCGCGCACCATCGGCTGGAGCAGGCTTTTCTCCGGCTTTTTCCCTTTGGTCAGCTCGGAGAAATCCAGGCTGGTCTTGTGTCTCTGGCCCGGAGTAACCGGTTTATAGTTTTTCAGCGGCATTATTTAATCTCCTGATAAAAGTCCAGCTTAAATCCCTCTTTCAGGGTGACGATCGCCTTTTTCCAGGGATTCTTCCGAGCAATCGTTTTTCTTCCATATTTACGGTGCTTGCCATAGAACCGGGCGGTGCGAACCTTTTCCACTTTGACATTAAACAGGCTTTCCACCGCGCGTTTGATTTCCGGCTTGGTCGCTTCCCATTCCACTTCAAACGCCACCTGATTGAAGCGCTCATTGATGGCGTTGCTCTTCTCCGTCATAATGGGCTTTTTGATGATCTGATAAACATTCTTCATTTGAGCGCCTCGGAAACCTGCTTGAGCGCCTCCAGGTCCAGCACCAGCCAGTTGAATCTCAGAAGATCCCGGACATTGATTCCCTGGGCGCGGAGCATTTTCACCTCTTGAAGATTGCGCGCGCTTTTTTCCACGGTCTCACTTTTTTCGCCAATCAGGAACAGGGCTTTATCCAATTCAAACCGATCGCAAATTTCTTTAAAGCCCCGGGTCCTGGGCTTTTCCAGCTTAATTTTATCAAGGATCAGCAGTTTATTATCTTTAAGTTTTAAACTCAACGCTCCTCTTAAAGCCGCCTTCTTGATCTTCTTAGGAAGCGCGTAAGAATAATCTCTGGGGGTGGGTCCGAAAACTTTCCCGCCCCCGGGCCAGAGCGGGGAGCGAAGGGAGCCGTGTCGGGAACGGCCCGAGCCTTTTTGCCGCCAGGGCTTTTTGCCGGTTCCGCTCACCTCGGCTCTGGTTTTTACTTTGGCCGTTCCTCGCCGGTGTTTGGCTTCCTGCCAGTTCACCACTTCCCAGAGCAGATAGGGCTTCACTTCCGCGCCGAAGATGCCGGCATCCAGCTCCGCTTCGGAGACTTTTTTTCGCTCCTGGCTGAAGACTTCCACCCGGATCGGATTCATAGCTGTTTTTTCCGCTTCACCCATATCTTGACTCCTAGAGTTTAATCTCAATATCAATCCCGGCGCTCAAATCCAGTTTTCCCAGGGCATCCACCGTGGCCTGGGTGGGATCAATCACATCAATCAATCGCTTATGAGTCCGGATTTCAAAATGCTCCCGGCTCTTCTTGTCCACATTGGTGCTCCTGAGCACACACACCCGGTTGATCTCGGTCGGAAGCGGGATCGGGCCGGAAATTTTCGCGCCGGTCCGCTTGGCGGTTTCCACAATCTCCCGCACCGACTGATCCAGGAGTTGATGATCATAAGCCTTAAGCTTGATCCGGATCCTCTGCTCTGCCATCTTTTAACCCTCTCACTCAATAATTTTGGTTACTACTCCGGCGCCCACGGTCTTGCCCCCCTCCCGGATCGCAAACCGTAAGCCCTCCTCCATCGCAATCTCAACCATCAGTTCCACTTCCAGGTTCACATTGTCCCC
>Ga0315277_10001571_pt1 | contig 33088 bp, 21 predicted proteins | sample YL17G05_15_MG_FD_203695 | JGI IMG/M metagenome (GOLD analysis project Ga0315277, IMG submission 203695) | Sediment microbial communities from Yellowstone Lake, YNP, Wyoming, USA - YL17G05_15 | ecosystem: Environmental > Aquatic > Freshwater > Lake > Sediment | place: USA: Wyoming | collected...
CGACGATGTACACCGACATCGCCTGCGTCGCGGCGCCTCGCATCTGCCCACCCGGCGCTCGCGCCAAAATGCCAATTAATTCTTGCGCGAGCCCTAAGAAACACAAAAGCGGCTGATTGCTGCCAGGCGGAGATGGAGTTCGTACGCTGTCCCAGCGGGATCAAATTCTCAGAGCCGAGACTGGATACCCTCAAAGATCGAATGCATACCGCAGAGCTCGATTCATCTCTTCGAGCTTTGCCGAACACAACGATGCCGTGAAGTGCGTCAGCCTGCTTTTGAACATGAGCGTTACGAAGTCGCAGCGAATCGCACTTTCGCGCGGCAAGCCCTCTTTAGTCCCAATAACCACTTCGCTGCGCAGTCCCAGGATCTCGCTATAAACGGGGGCACAAACCACGGCCGCGATATCCTCGTTCTCCGCGACGAAATCCCGCGAGACGATTACATAGAACCCGGGTTTGTGTCCCCGTTCCGGTATCTTCTCCTGGGTACGATAGATTTGCCCGCGTCTCACAGCTTCGCCTGTTCCTTGATCAATGCAACTGCCTGCTGTTTCAGGAGCCTGCGATTCTGGTGAAAGATCTCCCGTTCCCGCTCCAGCTCGGCCCCTCGCTGCAGGTTGGTAAGATACTCATGGACCGTTCGGCGGATGATTTGCGAGCGATTCTTCCCGGGCATGATTCCTTCCTCAATGACACGGTCAATAAGCCCTAGGGTATGCTCGTCAATAGAAATCGCAATAGTTTTCATAGGGCAAATCATACTGCGACTCACTGTTTCTTTCAATTTACTTGCGCTGCTTAATCAGAATATCCCCCCATTGCTCAGTCCGCGAGGGCGGCGCGGCCGAAGAGCGGCTGTTCGCCCAGGGAGGTATGAAGGGCGTAGCACGTCATGCCGAGCAGCAGGGCGAGTCCCCTAAGCCCGACGCCGGACTACCACGCTGACTATATTCTTGATTAGGCCATCCGATTTATACGGAGATGCCGCAACTGAAGAGAGCGTCACCGCACGGTTCAGATAACTTCATGGTCTGGACGGAGGCGGGTCGGTCAATGAGGTAAATCTTTGCGGGCCCGAGATCAGCAGCCTTAGGAATCGTGGTCTGCGGCACGTCGGCGCGCGGCCACGAGCCGAAGGTTTTTTCAAGTTTCGCACTGATCTCGGCAGGCTTTACATCGCCTACAATTCCGAACATTGCGTTATTGGGCCGGTAATGCGTCGCATGGAACTGCGCCAGCATTTCCGGCGTGAGGCTCTGAATAACCTCACGTGAAGGAGCTATGCGCGCGGCTGGGTGCTCACCGTACATCACCTTCGAGAACATCTCGGAGGCCAGGAAGCCTGGCTGCGAGCGCGCCATTCGAAGCTGTGCGAGCATCCTGGTCTTGAGCTTGTTGAGCTCCTCCTGGGGAAAACTGGGATTGAGGATTACATCGGCGAACAGCTCCATCACCTGGTCGAAGTTGTCAGTCAGTCCCGCTGCCGAAACCACGCTCGTCAGCGAGGAGAGGCCGGATCCTGCCGTAAGCGACGCACCAAGTGATTCGATCTGCTCGGAGAGTTGCTTGCTGGTGCGAGTTTTTGTTCCTTCCCGCAGCATGGAGGCCGTGAACCGTGCCAACCCGGCCCGCGCATCTCTCTCATGGCACCGAAAACACTCGTAACCAGCTCCTTTTCTTTGACCAGTCGTTGATAGAGCCTCGAGCTCTGCCCGCTCGCGAGCGCCTGCGGTCGGCTTCCAGGAAAAGCGCAAGCTCGAGCTGGTTCGCCGGCAGCTCGTCGAAGTAGTTAGTGCGGTCCTCGCTGGTAGTGCCGTTGAGCTGGCCGCCGTTGTTGAAGACGAGCAGCATGTGCTCTCCGGTTCCGACGTTCTCGGAGCCCTTGAACATCATGTGTTCGAACAGGTGCGCGAATCCCGTGCGGCCCTTGGGCTCGTTGCGTGAACCGACATTGTAGGTGACCGCGATTGAGATCACCAGCACGCTGTGGTCCTCGGCGAGGAGGACGCGCAAGCCGTTCTTGAGCTTCACATCTTTGAAATCGAGCCTAACCACCTTGACGGCGGGTGCCGTCTTCACTGCCGGCTTCGCCTTGGTCTGGCCTTGAGATGGGATCCCGGACGCAAGGAGCATGACGGCAAGCAGTGCAAAAAAGCAGCGGACTGCGTTCCTCCTTTCAATTGAGACAAGACACTAATACCCGATGGGTGTCTTACTGCTGATAAGGATCTGTGCAATTCGCTTCCCGCCGAACTCGACACCCAAGTCGCCATGAGGATATTGTTAATCAACTGTGGGAAAGTCAACAGATTTGGGGGATTTTGGGAGCGGGATGTACACCCTCAGTTACGCTGCGGCAAGAGCGCCGTCGGGCCGCCAGCGCCTGCTTCAAAGAGGTGAAGTAGGTCCCGGCCGCCGGACGGGGCCTGCGCGTAACTGGCAACAAGATTGTTTCTCTGCGCCTCTCCCGGCAAAACTAACGGGCTACCCAAAACCAGATTTTCCACTTGTGCGCGCGATCCTACAGGGATAGAAACTCCTCTGAATCAATTTCTATAAAGAGGTGTGCTTATGAGTGATGAACATGTTGTGAATCGCAGGGAGTTTGTCAAGACAGCCGTGGGAGCGGGCGTGGCGCTGGGAGTGCTGGGCGCTGTGAGCCCTACCCGAGCGCGGGTCATCGGAGCCAACGGCCGCATAAACCTCGGAGTCATCGGCGTGGGTGGTGAAGGCAGTTTCCTGGCGCGACAGTTCTCGAGCATGGCCGAGAAGCATAATCTTCAGATTTTGGCCGTGTGTGACGTGTATGAAAAACGCAAGAAGGAGGCCAGCGAGCGGTACAAATGCAAGGGGACTCTCGACTACCGCGAGATAATCGGCAACAAGGAGATCGACGGTGTGCTGATCGCAACTCCTGATCACTGGCATGCCCCAATTGCCATGCAGGCGATGAACGCAGGCAAGGACGTCTACCTGGAAAAGCCAATGACGCGGACGGTGGCGGAGGCGAAGCAGGTTTACGAAACTTCTGTCAAAACCAAGAGAATTCTCCAAATAGGCTCGCAAACCACCTCTGCCGATCAATGGTGGAAGGCGCGCAAGGCCATCCAGGACGGCATGATCGGCAAGATGATCATGAGCCAAGGCTCCTACCATCGCAACTGGAACGGCAGGCAGAATCCGCCGGGTGAATGGAACTGGCCGATCGATGCCGAGGCGGGCCCTGAGGGCAAGGGCGACAACTACATCGACTGGAAGATGTGGCTGGGCTCGGCACCCAAGCGGCCGTGGAACGCCGACCGTTTCTTCCGCTTTCGCAAGTATTGGGATTACTCGGGCGGGATCGCCACCGACCTGTTCTACCACGTCATGGCCCCTTTGAATCTGGTGTGGGGCGGTGGCGAATTCCCCTATCGGGTGGCCGGTACCGGCGGTATCTACGTCTTTAAGGATGAGCGCGAGGTGCCCGATACTTTCATGCTGGTGGCCGATTACCCCAGTGGGCACAGCGTCGTGCTCAGCTCATCCATGGCCAACAGCCGTCATATCCCCGGCCTGATCCGCGGCTACGATGGCACTATCGTGATGGTCGAGCACGGCATGTTCGAAGGCCGAACCGACTACATTACGGTTATCGCAGAGAGACATAGTGCCGAGGAGTTCAAAAAGAAGTATGGCGCGGCCGAGGTGCAGATTAAGGTGGAGCCGCGCCCTTCGCACTACGAGAATTTCATTCAGTGCATGCAGACGCGCGAAAAGCCGGTGCTCGATGGCCTGACCGCTTACAAGGCCATGGTGTCGATTGCCATGTCGGTCGAGTCCTACCGCAGCGGCCAGATGCTGTACTTCGACGAGCTGAAGCAGAAAGTGGTGACCAAGCCACCAAGAAAGGTGTAGCCAGCCGAGCCGCTGGTTTTATCGGGGTCCTGATGTCTTGTTCTTGGTACCAATTGCGGATTGCGAATTGTGAATTGCGGATTGAAAAGAATAAATTTGGCAATTCGCAATTCGCAGTCTGGTATTTTGAAATACAGAACCTCTGACTCATGCGGGACTCCGAGCCCACAGTGTTGCCATGAGTCTGCAGCTCACTCCGAGGTGAACCATGAGACGAATCCTTTTGCTTCCGCTGGTTATGATTCTCATCATGCCAAGTCTGATATTCGCGCAGGCTAAAAAGCCGCCTCAGCCGCCAAAAGTGTCTGCGGCTGCACAGGAGTGCCTGGAATGTCACAGCTCATCTACTCCCGGCATTGTCGCGCAGTGGCGCGGCAGTGCACACGCCCGCAAGTCGGTGGACTGCTACTCCTGTCACCAGGCCTCTCCGAAGGACCCCTCCGCCTTTGACCACTATGGCCGGCAGATCGCGGTGATCGTAACTCCCAACTACTGCGCGCGTTGTCACAAAACGGAGGCGGCCGAGTTCGAGAAGAGCCACCACGCAAAAGCTGCGGAGTTCATAGGATCCCTCGACAACATGTTGGGAGAAGTCGTCGAAGGCGGGCCCGCCGCGGTCAACGGCTGCCGCCAATGCCACGGCAGCGAGATCAAATACGTCGGCAACGGCAAGTTTAACCCGGATACATGGCCCAACAGCGGGATCGGGCGCGTGAATCCGGACGGCAGCAAGGGCACCTGCGCGGCTTGCCACGGACGGCACGGATTCAGCTCCGCGCAGGCACGCCAGCCGGAAAACTGCGGCAAATGCCACATGGGTCCGGATCATCCGCAGATTGAGATCTATAACGAATCAAAACACGGAATTCAGTTCCGCGCCAACATCTCCAAGATGAACTTGAACTCGAAGTCCTGGGTGGTGGGGAAGGATTATTCTGCGGCGCCGACTTGCGCCACATGCCACATGAGCGCAACTGCCAACCAGAAGGTCACTCATGATGTCGGCGATCGGATCAGCTTCACGCTGCGCCCGGTGGTGAGCATCAAGCTTGAGAACTGGGAGAAACGACGCGCGGCAATGCAGGACGTCTGCTCGAACTGCCATGCAACCGGATGGATGGAGAACTTCTACAAACAGTACGAAAGCACCGTTGATCTATACAACGAGAAGTTCGCAAAGCCTGCGAAGGCCGTCATGGACAAGCTCTATGCTGCGGGCAAGCTGACCAGGACGCCTTTCGACGAGAAGCTCGAGTGGGTTTACTATGAACTCTGGCATCACGAAGGGCGGCGTGCTCGAATGGGCACGGCGATGATGGGCCCGGATTATACTCAGTGGCATGGATTCTACGAGGTTGCGAAGTGCTTCTACACGGAGTTCCTGCCGGAGTCGGAGCAGATCATGCCGGGAGTTACGGCGGAAGTTCTGAATAACGATTACCACAAGTGGAAGCAGGGCTTGACGAAGGAGCAGTTACAGCAGCAGCTCGACTTCTACAAGATGCGCTACGGGGAGGTAATCAAGCCGTAATCCCTGTACATGTTTCTAGACCGATCTCTCAATCAAGGTACATCCACGGCCCGTCGAATATGTTCAGTTCAGCGGCCAGCCAAATCTCTCCGCGGTTAGGCATCGCGGTCCTGTTCGATGGCCGCAGATTGGGCGTTGACACGCATGCTTTCCCCTCGGACTCTTCTGGAGGCTTCCGCTATCCGCTTTGCGCGTGCCCGGGCTCCAATTTCCCGATTCATCTTTTCAACCGCAAGATGGATATATGCGGCGAGCGACAGGTGCATTGCAGCTGCGTAATGGCGACTGGTCTCGAGCAGATCCTCGGGCAGTTTCAACGATATTGCTTTCATGGTGCTCCCTGCGGTGTTTCATTATATGTCTCGGGAGAATATCTCAGAATCGTCGGCGGATAGTGCTAACTGTCCCCCAATCCCCTCTGTACCCCGTTGAGGGATCGACAAACGATTCGGCGTTGTTCCAGGGGCTCAGGAACTACCGATCCACGTTCCTGTGATGGAGAGATCACCACAACAATTTGTTGTGGCCTCAGTCGTGGGCTCCTAGCTGCTCACCCGTGAACCAACATGCTCTTCAAGTCGCCTGATGTATTCGGCACCAGGGTTGGTCAGAAGGAATGCGGTTTGCTGACTCCAATTGTCCGTACCCGATGTTGCATCCTCTACCGCGTGCATTAACACCTGAAAGCGCGTAGGTGTCATCCATGCTTCCAGTGCCGGCCGGTTCTGCTTGCACCAATTCCGCACATTATGCATGACTTCATTCATCCTGGCTGCTTGAGGAGGATGGGTGAGTTTGTAGATTGTGCAGTCGTCGCAAACAGCTGGCTCGCGAACAAAGAAAAAGGCAGCCACGGCGATAATGAACGATGAAAGAAGTATCTCATCTACAGAGTCGTCTGGTATTCCTGGATGCCCCAGAAGGAGCCGAGCACCCTCGCGCCGCTCACCTGCCATCAAGTTAGTCAAGACCAGGTATACAGCCCAACCGTCAGCTTCAACTTCTCGTGCTTGTTCTTCCAAGGAACCATCTGCCACTCCGGCCAGAATCTCGTCCCAAAAATCCGTTGCAGAATCCCACTGTAAGCGATGCCCACGGTCGTGATGGGCAAATTCGTGAGATACGACGAAAGTCAATTGAGTCGTAAACAATCCAGCGAGAGTCGCTTCGCGCTGCTGCTCCGTCGCTACGGTCTTGAGAACCTCCGTCACCTTGGCTGACCTACTAAGCTGATTACAGGTGTGCAACAGCACCCTGATGAGGGGCATTGTAACGGCGATGAATGCGTATTCTTCATATTCGAAAGCTAAAGCATTAGGGACATCTGCGTCGACGTAATCGAAATGAAAGTTGGAAAGGCACCCTCTCGCGAACACATTCCCTCGCCGACGCAACGCCTCGTTCAGAGTGTATTGAACATTGGTCAGCAGTGATCGGAGTTGTGGCTCCAATCGGTCCAGATCCTGTTTGCCTCTATACTTTTCACGATCCACGGGACTAAGCAGACGACTCTGGAAAAATCGATGAAAAAGGACCTCCGGGGAAAGCGCCATACTCATTTCCTCTGCCATTTTTATCCAGCATGATATTCCCTGATAGGCTGAATCCGATCATTCTTTCTCTGAAAAGTTCAGTCGTTCGTAGCGTGACCGCATTGCTGCTGGCAATCGTCCCGGAAAACGCTGTTCCGATCAGGAGTGGCAAGAGGTGCCGACGGAGACCTTCGGCATTTCCGCTCCAAACATTCATGATCCATGGCAGCGGCCGAGCATCGAGTCGAACCCTTCTTGTCGCTTGGGTTCGATCGATCCCAGGCAATTGGGCGAATAACTTATATTTTCCACTTACCCCGAGATCGCTTCGCTCGCCCCGGGATTGTCAGAATATTGCAGACACAACCCCAAACCTGGTAGATGATGGGGACCACATTTTGAAGGGGATGTCCAATGAAACTCCGCATGGAATTCACCTTATCATTCCTGATTCTCTCCGTTGTCGCTCTAGCATGTGTGCCAGGCGCGGTTGCTCAGACAGAAGATCTTTCGGTGCTGGGAGGATGGATCCAATGGTCCAATGCTGCCAACCTGCTCCAGCAGCGGCTCAACTCTGTGGCCTTCCAGTTGCTGGCGAACCGGAACGCGGTAATCCGCAGCCTGAAATCGGCAGAGGACTGGCGGGCAAGACAGGCGTATGTCAGGGCCGCCCTGCAAAAAGCCGTCGGGCCCTTCCCCGAAAAAGCCCCGCTGAACGCGCAGGTCCTCGGCACGCTGAAAAAAGATGGTTACACAATCGAGAAGGTTGTCTTCGAATCACTCCCAAAATTTTATGTGACGGGCTGTCTTTTCATCCCGGCTCAGCACGGCGCGAGACTGCCGGCGATCCTGAACGTGATCGGGCACACCGACATCGGGTTCCGTGCATCCAGCTATCAGCAATTGATCCTGAACTTGGTCAGGAAGGGTTTCGTCGTCTTTGCAATTGACCCGGTCGGCCAGGGTGAAAGGCTACAGTATTACGATCCGGATCAACAGCGCTCGCTCATTGGTGGTGCGACGGCCGAGCACTCGTATTTCGGCAAGCAATGCTTCCTCGCCGGAAGCTCGGCCGCTCGCTACTTTGCCTGGGACGGAATCCGAGCAATTGACTATCTGATCTCCAGGCCGGAGGTTGATCCCAACCGAATCGGCGTCACCGGAATTTCGGGAGGTGGGACCCAGACCAGCTATATTGCCGCGTTGGACGATCGGGTCGCTGCCGCCGCTCCGACCTGCTACATCACCAGTTTCCGCAGGCTGCTGGAATCGATCGGACCGCAGGATGCCGAACAGAACCTGAATTCCAGTTTGCTTCATGGAATCGACCACGCGGATTTCCTCGAGGTGCGCGCGCCACGGCCGACACTGGTTGTCTCCACAACGCGCGATTTCTTCAGCATCCAGGGGGCAAGGGAGACTTATGCCGAGGCGAAGCAGGCCTTTCGCTTGCTGAGTGCGGAAGACAACCTGAGCATGGCCGAGGATGACTTTGGCCACGGGTATACGAAGAAAACGCGGGAAGCTATCTACCAGTTCTTCCAGCGGCATCTGAGCAATCCCGGGAGCCCAGCGGATGAGGAGGTTGAGATCCTGTCCGCGCCAGACATCACCGTGACCCGGACTGGACAGGTGAGCGACTCCTTGGGGGGCGAGATGGTTTTCTCGCTGAACCGCGCCGAGGCGGAGAAGTTGGCCGATCGCCTCGAAAAGTCGCGCAGGGAGATCCCCGTGCACCTGGAGCGTGTGAAGAATGAAGCGCGCAGACTCTCCGGATACCAGCCCCCTGAAAACCTTTCGGGTGTGGTGTTCCGCGGCAGGTACGCACGGCCCGGCTATCACATCGAGATGTATGTGTTGCCGGGTGAAGGGGAGTGCCTGCTGCCGATCCTCTTACTATTGCCGGACAGCGGATCGAATCACCGGGCTTTGGTTTATCTGCACCCACAGGGCAAAGCCGCTGCCGCGGCTCCCGGGGGCGAGATGGAGCAGCTACTGAAGCAGGGGTATGCCGTGCTCGCGCCGGATCTGTTAGGTGTCGGTGAAATGGGACGCGCGACCGACTCGAATGCGTTTCTTGGGGTTCTAGTCGGGCGCAGCATTGTGGGATTGCGCGCTGCGGACATCGCGCGTTGTGTTCAGTTCCTGAAAAGCCGTCCCGATATCAACAGCGCCGACATCGGCGCTGTCGCCCGCGGCAATATGTCGATCCCACTACTTCACGCAGCTGCCTTCGAGGACTCCATCAGGAAGATCGCTTTGATGGAGCCGCTTGTCTCATTTCAATCGGTTGTGATGAATCGCTACTTCAACCTCGAGGCAGGCGCGCTTGTCGGCAATGCTCTGACTGCTTACGATCTGCCCGATTTGGCGGCGACTCTGGCCCCACGCAAGCTGGCGATAATCGATGCCGTTGATCGGCTCCAAAAGCCGGCCAGGACAGAGTTGATCGATAAGGGTTTTGAGGTTGTGCGCCGGTCCTACTCCGCGCGCAATGCGGCCGGCAATCTGGCCATTCAGACTGCGGCTCCCGGCCAGCCTCTCGTTGAAGTCCTGGGCTCCTGGTTGAAGTGAAATTCGGCGACAGGCTGCAAAACTAGACCGGCCCGCAGTTCACAGCGGATATGTCTCTGAGGACTCTATGTCTCTGCGGCCGCTGTTGGGGGTAAAATGCCTGGCAACGAAATGCTTTTATGATGCGGGAGGGCTGAAGCCTTCCCTTTGCCGAGAGGAACGGACCATGAATGGACAGAAGAACAAGCTCAAAAGGGGAGACACAGCAATATCGCGGCGGGATTTCGTGAATGGCATGACTGCGGCGGCAGGCGTGATGATTGTTCCACGCCACGTCTTGGGCGGCATGGGTTACAGGGCGCCGAGCGACAAACTGAACATCGCTGCCGTCGGAGCCGGAGGGATGGGCGCCAGCAACATCGACCACTGCTATGGAGAGAATATCGTCGCTTTATGCGATGTCGATGACCAGCGCGCTGCTGCGACCTTCAAAAAGTATCCTGACGCAAAACGCTATCGCGATTTCCGCAAGATGTTGGAAACCGAGAAGAGCGTCGATGCCGTTATCGTAGCCACTCCGGACCATACGCACGCCGTTGTGGCGATGATGGCGATCAAGCTGGGCAAGCATGTCTACGTGCAGAAACCGATGACACATTGGGTCGGAGAGGCACGCAAGCTGACGGAAGCTGTTCGCCAGTACAAGGTAGCCAGCCAAATGGGGAACCAGGGGCATTCCGGGGAAGGTGTGCGCCTGGTCTGCGAGTGGATCTGGGCTGGTGTCATCGGGCAGGTGCGCGAAGTCCACTGCTTCACAAACAGGCCGGTGTGGAAATCACCTGTCCAGCGGCCCACGGAGAAAGTTGATGTGCCCTCGACCTTGGACTGGGATCTCTGGCTGGGTCCGGCACCATACAGGCCTTATCACCCGGCGTATCTGCCCCAGGTCTGGCGCGGCTGGTGGGACTTCGGCTGCGGTGCGCTGGGAGACATGGCATGCCACATCATGGACGCCTCATTCACGGCCCTGAAGCTGGGCTATCCGACTTCGGTGGAAGCCTGCGCGTCTACCCACATCGGCGACAAGTTCTGGACGTATATCGACACGAAGGATTCATTCCCTGCGTCTTCCGTCATTCGTTACAATTTCCCTACACGCGGCGATATGCCTCCGGTAAAGCTGACCTGGTGGGACGGCGGCATGCTGCCGGAACAGCCTGAGGAATTGGCCCCCGGCGAGAAACTGAAGCTCAAGGATGATGGGGGAACGATCTTTGTGGGCGAAAAGGGCAAGATCGTCTGCGGCACTTACAGCGACGACCCAAGCCTTCTCCCCGCATCCAAAATGCAGACCTTTGAACGCCCGCCGCAAACCCTGCCGCGAGTCAAGGGTAACCACGAGCAGAACTGGATCGAGGCCTGCAAAGGTGGTCCGCCGGCTACTTCCAACTTCGACTACGCAGGTCCCTTTGCCGAAGCGGTTGTGATGGGCAACCTGGCCGTCCGGTTCCCGGGACGAAAGCTGCTGTGGGACGGCAAGAACATGAGGGTCACTAACGTCGAGGAGGCCAACCAGTATATCCTTCCGGCTTATCGTGAAGGCTGGAGCCTGTAATCGAGCTTTGCGGTCTTTGGTCTTCGCGGTTGGCTCTTAAATGCAAACCACGAAGACCACGAAGACCTCAAAGCAACCCTGTTCACCAAATCAAGCTTCGGTTAAGGTCTCCCAAAGCAGGCCCAGTTTCCGAGCTGCGTAACCTTCTTCTCGGAGATAGTCGCCGTAGACCATCAGCCAGTGAGAATCTCTGGCTTCACGGATCAGTTTCTGCCATTTGCCCTGGATCTCCACGTCCTGCTGTGAACGGCAGATCGCGTAGGAAGGGTTGCCCTTTACGGTTCCCTTGAACCCGATCCAGCGCCCGACGGCATATTCCGGGTCCAAGAGCGTGACCTCCTGCCCCAGCGGCATCGCAACCTTGGGAGCCGCTCCGTAATCCGATTCGTAATGGGTTAGCAGAGTCGCCGGCTCGTAGCGCGAGCCGTCCATGCGCCGTGGCGCGGTGCAGTGGGCGCAGGTGACCATGCCCTGGTGAGGGAAGGTCGAGTTGTGAAGAAAGACCGGCTTGCCGGAGAGGTAATACATCAGGATGCCGGCGGGGATTACGACGAAATCGGATTCACAGAAGGCCATCCGTCCCTCGTCATTGAGCAGGCTCAGCGAAAGACAGGCCGTTGTCTTGGACATGGGAATGATCGTGCCCATGCAACTCTTGACCGTGAAGGCAGTCGCATCGTTTTCCTGCATCAGATCCTTGAAGATCTTGTAAAGCAGGAAGGCGTTGACTACGAAGTGCTTTTCGGTTTGAAGCACGGTTTTTGGCAGTGCCAGGTACTTCTCCACCCACGCCTCAGCGCCGTTGACAAGATCGGGATCGGCTCTTGCCCTCCGAATCCGCCCGGCCAGGTCGTCATAGCTGGTTTCAATGATTTCAATGCCGAACTTGTCCCGGGCGTACTGCGGGGCTTCTGGGCTGTACTTGCCCCAGGCTCCACCAAGAGCGACAACTCGGGTCCCCATCAGATTTTTTACGCCGCTTAGAGCCCGCAAGCGCCATAAGATTTCCTGGTGATCGTCCACCACAACGTCGTCAACATGCGGGGTGTTGGTGCGTGGCTGTGCCTTTTGGCGGGCCTCCGAATCGCGAGTCTCGAGATACCGGGTGCTCAGCGCCTCATACCAGTAGTAGATCGGACCCGAGCGGTGTCGCACGAAGATCAAAGCGTCCTTGCTCGGGCTGAAAAGAGACTTGAGCAGATCACCACTTCCGGTGCAGGCGTAGATCAAGACCACATCAGAATCCTGCTCGCGGATGCGCGAGACCTTATCAGCGGAGTCGACCTTGACGACGGGTCGGATCTGGATCGGGAATTCAGCGCGGGCGGATAGCGCTGCCAGTTCGGAAGTGATGCGCGCCAACTCCTCGGTTACGGCTTCTTCTGTTTGAATGCCGCCCCAGGATTTCCAGGAGGCCTCTTCCCTTCGCACCGGAAGACGATACATGAACACCGGCTGAACCTTGAGTGTTTTAGCCGTCTTTATCATTGGCCTAGCGGGATCCCAGGTTTCGATTTGGCCTTCGCCAAACACGGAATGACCCAAACCGAGCAACCCGCCGGTGACGCCCGCCGCCGTGAGGCGGGCAAACTCCCTCCGATTCAGACTGATTGTGTGCATAGTCAGCTCCTAAACGCTTTGCGCCCTGGCCATTATAACCGCATGCATTGTTCTCAGGTTGTCGAAGAGTTTTTTGTGAATCTTCGTGTTCTTTGGGTAATCGTGTTGTCCTTTTTATAAAGACAACACGATGACACGAAGAACACCAAGAAGCATAAAGGCATTCAGGTTCAGGGCGGTGATTCTGGCAGGGCAAGGTCCGGCATCAGGGGAGCCGCGAAAAGGCGCCGGCAGGGCCGCTAAAAAGCTCTTTTGATCGAACTGCCAACCTTCATGAAGAAGGCTGCCGTGCTCTTTCCAGAACGGACGAACGATCGGCTCACCGAGATGCTATCTCCAGCCACGCGGCGACTCACGAGTTCCGCGAGCCCCGCGCCCGTTTGCAGCGCGGCCATTCGCGTGTCCGGCGCGGTGGTTACATCCAGGGAAAGCTCCATCATCGGACCCCTCGCTATCGGCTCCAGGTCTGAGAGACTGGCGGGCCGATCGGCCACGATGGTTCCATTCGATGTCTGTCCGTCGTTCTTCTCTTCCAAAACCGCGTGGGGGCCCATCGCAAGCAGATTTTCAGCTTCTGCAGCGTCGCTTCTCACTGGGGGGCTCGCCAATGCCCTTGTTGTAACCAATGGAGCGGTGTCCCCGGAGGGTATGCTCTGTCTTTGCTGGAGTCGAGGCCCCCGCTGAAAAACACTTGCCTTCACCCTCGTTGTTTCTGACTGCTCGACTTTCAATACCGGCGGGACGCTCGGAGAATCCGGGGAGATGGCTTTATAGGATTCGGCCATTGGAGATTCCGGATCAAGGTAAGCCAAAAAGAAAGGCGACAGCCGAATGGCCGCAGCCGCCAGCAGAACCAATGCCAAGGACCCCAAGGTCATTTTCAGGACTGGGACATAGGGAAGGCAGCTCGAGAGCGATAGACCATCCGTTTCCTCTGATTGCACGCGCAGCCGACAGCTCTCATTGGCCAACTCCGGTTCGGCCGCTTTCCCAGCTTGCCGCATCAAATCATGAATCTCCAGCTCAAATGCGCCCGCGATGGACCGCAGCGTTTCGAAGGACGCATTGCCGCCCGCTTCCACTCTCTGAATGGTGCGAGGGCTGACGTCTGCAATTCGAGCCAGCTGCTCCTGCGGCCAGCCTCTCTGAATTCGTAAGGCTCTGATCTGGTTGCCGTTTGGCTTCAGAGTGCTTGCCATGGGAACTCCCTGCCGTTTTCGGCGAGTATTCTGTATGTAAGCGTCGGCGAGCGCCACGTCAGGAGCACACCACCGCCACGACACCTGGGTAACAGTTAATCACTTTACTGGCTCGTTGTATAGGAATTGTCTCAGCCAAGCAACGAAACTTGCCGGGTGCCGCAGCGGGCAGCACTTAGCAGGGTGGTCTTATCGTTCATAATGACGCGGATCCGAATTGCGCAGAAGAGTGCGATTTTGGCATCGTGGCCGGCAGCTACCAGCCGGCGGCACGCCCCAAAAGCCTCCCGAGTTGAGTACACTTGGTGTTGCACTGCGTCCTCGCGGCGGTGCCTTAATGAGCCATCGCAAAGGCACAAAGATGCGCAGACGCGAAGTATTTTTCTAAAAAAGCAAGAAACTGGGGATTCGCCTGCGCGCGTCGTGTCTCTAAGGCACCGCGAGCTTGACGAGTTGTTTGCCCATGTTGCGCCCTTGCAGCATTGCTATAAATGCACTGGGCGCGTTACCGATGCCATCGACTATGTCCTCGCGGTATTTCAGCTTGCCTTCCTTCAGCCATTGCGTCAGCTGCCTTAACGCTTCGGGATAACGCTCGGCGAACTGGAAGACGAGGAAGCCTTCGGCGCGCGCCTGCTTGACCAGCAGGTGCAGCAGGAGTCGCGGCCCCATTTCGGGCTCCTCCAAGTTGTACTGTGAGATCTGCCCGCAGATAGCGACCCTGGCCTTCGGCTTGAGAAGCCTGAAGGCCGCATCGGTAATGGTTCCACCGACGTTGTCGAAATATGCGTCTATCCCGTCGGGGCAGATCTCGTTCAGGACCTCATAATAGTTCTCAACACTCCTGTAGTTGAAAGCTGCGTCAAAGCCGAGTTCGCCGACCAGATAGTTAATTTTGGCATCCGATCCGGCGATGCCGACAACGCGGCAGCCTTTGATCTTCGCGATCTGCCCGGCGACGGAGCCGACCGCCCCCGCAGCGCCTGAGATCACTATAGTCTCGCCGGGTTTGGGATTGGCGACCTCGAGCAATCCAAAATAGGCGGTCAGCCCGGGCATGCCGAGAACACCTAATGCGGTTGAAATGGGCGCGACCTGTGGATCGATCTTCCTCAACCCTCTGCCGTCCGAAATTGCGTATTCCTGCCAACCCAGCATTCCTTCAACTATGTCTCCCTTGACGAAGCCGGAATGGTTGGACTGCACAACTTTGCCCACAGTTCCACCCACCATTACAGCGCCGATTTCCAGTGAGGGGGCATAGGATTTTGCCTGGTTCATCCTCCCGCGCACGTAGGGATCAAGCGACAAATAGATGATGCGGATGAGCATCTCTCCCGCGCCAGGAGTTGGAACCGGACTTTCGACCAGTCTGAAGTCAGACTCTTTCGGGTACCCTGCAGGTCGTGCTGCCAGTGTTATTTGTCGGTTCGTCGGCATGAGTTCGCCCCTCTCGAACGATGGGCAGGATCATCCTGCCCATCCAATCTTGCTTTGCGAAAAGAATACGCGCTGCTGTCGGATCTGGAAGATTTTATTTTAGAGCTATGCAATTGCACTACATGGGTGCTACGCCTCATCGAGGAGTACCCCCATTGGTGTGAGCCGGATTACTTTGGGGTCTTTGCGGTTTGCAGTTGAAGGCAAACCGAGACCACAAGGGCTGCAAAGAACAAGAATTATACTTTAGGCCGATCCGCCTGACTCAACAAACGACAAAGGTGTTGAAGATTATAGAAAACAGGGGACACTGTCCAGTATCTCATTAAGATCCGACTTGGGAATTGATGGACCGGTGTCAGCCTATCTGTTGTAAACTGGTGCACCATGGCATCAGGAACTCTCTGTTGTTTTTCGTGCACATAGTGTCCTCATGCTGTCATTTCAAAATGGGGGTATGCACATGACTGCAGTAACTAGCGATCTTGCGACCCCAACCTGGGCTGAAAGGAATCCTTGGCGATTCTTGGCGTCTTTGAGCCTTTGCGGTGGTTTTTATAACCCCACCACAAAGGCGCAAAGGCGCGAAGATTCGCAAAGGCTCATCTAGCTCAGACCGGACCTTTCAGGGAGTGGTTACTGGAGTCAAGTGCATAGCCCAATTTCAAAAAGACGACACGATGACAGCCAGATCACAGATGAAGACAAAGGAGACCGGTCGGGATTTTCATGAGCGTGATTGTAGCGGGTTTCGGTAACGGGAGTGACATTCAATAGAAAGGGTGAAATCCATGGCAAATGTAAATCGTCGTAGTTTTATCAAGTCCACGGCGCTGACGGCCGCAGCGGCGAGTCTGCCCGCTCGTTCCTGGGCGCGCATCTTGGGAGCGAATGATGACATCCGCGCCGCCGTTGTGGGTTTTAACGGCCGCGGCAGGGACCACATCCGGGGATTGGGCGGCCTGCCGGGCGTGCGCATTACGGCCCTGTGCGATGTGGACAGCAGAATATTGGAGGCCGAAGTCAAAAGGTACAAAGACAAAAACCAGTCGGTAGAAGGGTTCACCGACATACGCAAGCTGCTCGAAAGCAAAGACGTGGACGTTGTGACCTTCGCCACGCCCAACCACTGGCATTCGCTGGGCGCGATCTGGGCTATCCAGGCCGGGAAGGATGTCTACCTCGAAAAGCCGGTTTCGCACAATGTCTCCGAAGGCCGCCGCGTCGTCGAGTTCGCCCGCAAACACAACCGGATCGTCCAGGCCGGCACCCAGAGCCGTTCCTCACTTACCGGAATCAAAGAAGCGGTAGCTTGGGTTCAAGCCGGCAACCTGGGCAAGATCCTGGTCTCCCGCGCTCTCTGCTACAAACGCCGGGACAGCATCGGCAAGGTTGACGGTCCGCAACCCATTCCGCCCGAGATCGACTACGAGCTGTGGTGCGGTCCTGCGCTCAAGCTGCCGCTGATGCGCAAAAGGCTGCACTACGACTGGCACTGGGTATGGAACACGGGCAACGGCGACCTCGGCAACCAGGGAATCCACGAAATGGATGTTGCCAGATGGTTTCTGGGCGTGAATGAACTGGCCCCACGCGTTTTCAGCGTCGGCGGCCGAGTGGGTTACATCGATGATGGCGAAACGCCCAATACGCAGGTGATCCTCCAGGAATACCCGGCCGCGCTGCTGATCTTCGAAGTGCGCGGGCTGCCCACCAAGACCGGCGCGAGAGAGATGGATCGCTACAAGGGAGCCGGTGTCGGCAACGTCGTCGAATGCGAAGGCGGCTACGTAATGGTGCCGAACTATACGTCAGCCGTGGCGTTCGACAAGAACGGCCAGCAGATCAAGGACTTCAAAGGCAGCGAAAGCCATTACGGCAACTTCATCAAGGCTGTGCGCAGCCGGAAATACACCGATCTCAATGCCGACATCCTTGAAGGGCATCTCTCCAGTGCGCTGTGCCATACGGGTAACATTTCCTACTTTCTGGGCAGCCAGAAATCGCCGGACGAGATTCGCGAAGCCATCAAGGGAAACAAGGAAACCGCAGAAGCCTTCGGCCGCATGGGTGAACACCTCGCAGCGAACGGTGTGGACATTACCAAGGAAAAACTCACGCTGGGCGTGATGTTGAAGATGGATCCGAAGACTGAGCGCTTCGTCGGCAACGCAAAGGCCAATGAACTGCTCACGCGCCCATACCGTCCCGGTTTCGTGGTCCCGAACAAGGCCTGACACCGGTACCGTTCTTTAAGGTCTTCGTGGCTTGCTCTTAAATGCAAGCCGCGAAGGCCACAAAGCCCTCGAAAAATTGGGGGACCGGTTCATGTACGCCGCAATCCAAGATATCCGCTTCAGCATTCGTGTTCTGCTCAAGAGCCCTGGGTTCACCGTCATCAGCGTACTGGTTCTAGCGCTGGGCATCGGGGCGAATGCTGCCATTTTCAGCTTGATCAACACTCTGCTGATTCGTCCCCTTCCCGGCAAACGCGCCGGCGAGCTGATCGGGTGCTACAGCCGGAATAAAAAAACAGGCGGCTATCGCTCGGTCTCCTATCCGAACTACCAGGATCTTCGCGAACGGAATACGGTCTTCGCCAGCCTGATGGCTCATGATCTGATATTCATGGGGCTGACCGAAGGTGAGATTACCCGGCGCATCGGCGCCGATTTCATTACCGCCAACTACTTCTCCACCTTCGGCATACAGATGGCCCGCGGCCGCGCCTTTCTGCCCGCGGAGGAAAGACCTGGCAGCGGAATCCCCGTCGCCGTTGTTACTCACCAATACTGGAAGAACGCCGGCATGGACCCGAACCTGGTGGGTAAGAGCCTGCGAATCAACGGCCTCAGTTACACCGTGGTTGGAATTGCAGCGGAAGGCTTCACCGGCACGACGGCGCTTATCTCTCCCGATCTCTGGTTGCCCCTGGGGATGTACGACACGGTTGCGAATGCTGTGTCCAAAGGGCAGCAACGCCATCTGAACGACAGGAACAACCACACGCTTCTGCTGGCGGGCCAGCTCAAAGCGGGTTTGCCCCGGGCCGCAGCGGCGCCCGAGCTGGCAGGCCTGGCGGATCAGCTGGAAAAGGCCTTTCCGGCGGAAAACAAGGAGCAGACTTTCACCCTGGACGACCTGGCGCGTCTATCCATCAGCTCCGGCCCGGAAACGGGCAAAGAGCTGACGACAATCGCGGTCCTTCTAATGTGCATGGCCGGCGTGGTTCTGCTCATCGCATGCCTCAACCTGGCGAACATGCTGCTTGCCCGCGGGACGGCCAGGCGCAAGGAGATTGCCATCCGGCTTTCGCTCGGGGCTCGGCGGGGGCGCATCCTGCGCCAGTTGCTCACGGAGGGACTGGTGTTGTCGATTCTGGGCGGCGCGGCCGGCCTGGTACTGGCCTACTGGGCCACGAACCTGCTGGTCGCTTCCCTGGCTCGAGCTTTGCCGTTCCTGACCATCGTTTTCGAAGGAGGTCCGGACATCCGCGTGCTCTCCGCGACTCTGGGCTTCTGCGTTCTCAGCACCGTTATCTCCGGGCTGGGTCCGGCCTGGAAAATCTCGCGGCCGGATGTGGTCTCCGACCTCAAGGAACAGGTAGGGGAGAGTGCAGCCGGTGGTCGAAAGCAGGGCCTTCTCGCGGTGCGCAATCTGCTCGTGATTTCTCAGATTGCGCTCTCCCTAACACTGTTGACTGCAGGTGGCCTGTTTATTCGTGGCGCGCTGAAGGCCGCTCAGCTGGACCCTGGCTTTAGCCTCGAAAATAGCGTGGTGGTCGAAGTAGATCCGGGACTGGCCGGATACGACGAGATGCGCGGCCGCGAAATCAATCGTGCCCTGGTTGAACGGCTGGGAGCCTTGCCGGGGATCGAGATGGTCAGCCTGGCCCAATTGGTCCCTTTCAGCGGAACGACGAACGGCCGCGATGTCCTGAGAGCAGGCAGCGTGAATCCCTACGACGAATCGACACCGGCTGCCGGAGAAAGACCTGTTTATGCCCGTCTCAACAGGATCGGCACTGACTACTTCAAGGTCCTGGGGATACCTTTGCTGCGTGGCCGGGAGTTCAACCGCGCGGAGACGGAATCAGGCAGGACACCTCTCGTGGCCATCATCGATCAAGCGCTGGGAGACCGCCTCTGGCCGGGTGAGGACCCGCTGGGCAAGCGGATCGAATTTGCAGGCAGGAAGCCGGGACAACCGCGCAAGGAGATGGAGATCGTCGGGATCGTGCCAGGTTTGCGCGACCGGATCACGGATCACGTCCTGCAACCACACGTGTGGCTCCCAATGGGCCAGGACTATGAGAGTACAGCCAACTTTCACCTGAAAACTGCTGCCCGAGGACGCGAAGCCGAATTCGCGCTGCTCAAAACCATACGCCAGGAGATCCGGGCTTACGATGAGAACCTCCCCGTGCTGGCTTTGAAGACGCTCCGACGCCATTTTCAGGACGGCCCGGACCAGTGGCTGGTACAAACAGGAGCGGCCGTATTTTCAGTGCTCGGCGCGCTGGCCCTCTTCCTCGCCCTGGTGGGTGTCTACGGTGTCAAAGCCTATGCAGTGGCCCGGCGCACGCGCGAAATCGGCATTCGCATGGCAGTGGGAGCAAGCGCTCGGGATGTGCTTTGGCTCGTCCTGCGTGAAGGAGTCACGATGACTGTGGCCGGCGTCGGCATTGGCCTGCTCCTGGCACTCGGCGTTGCCCGTCTGTTGTACAGCATCATGTACGGCGTGAGCGCTACCGATCCGCTCATTTTCTCCGTTGCCCCGGCGCTTCTGGCCGCAGCCGCGCTGCTTGCCTGCTACCTTCCGGCACGACGCGCAACCAAAGTCGATCCCATGGTGGCGCTGAGGTATGAGTAGGAGAGTTGCTCATGCAGGGGGCTGCGCCACTGATGACGAAATTGCGGATTGCGGATTGCAGATTGAAAAACAAAACGTTGTCTTGACAATCCGCAATCCGCAATCGCCAATCCGCAATTTCAAGGGAGCCACTGATGTGCCTCACCGATATAATCGAAGCCGGTTCACGAGAGCTCACCGACACAACCGCGTACTTGCGTTTTGCTATTTACAACGAAGGCACGCGAAAAGTGCGGAGTGCTCCGGGTGGGCTGCTCTTTGTTAGCCAGCTATCGACTGACAGATCAATAGATTGCCTTCAACGTGCTCGTCCCACATCATTTCGCAGCGCGAAACGTGAATGTCTCAGTAGAATTAACTTGCATTTTGAGTGCGAGTTTCATTAGGGTTGTTCTATCCGGCGCCCAGCCAATGTTTCTCGCCGGTTCCATACCCCGGTGACCGCCGACTGCTGGTCTTTAGCTCTCTCAGAAACATCCTCGCCGGCGAGCCGGATGAACTTCGTTGGGTTTTAGGAAAAAGGAAAGGATTAGTGCTTCCGCGGTTGTATTCTCCAGCAAACCTCAGGAGGATCATATGAGGATTCGCTTACTCGCCTTCTTTTTTGTTGTTTCAGCAGCGATTGCAGTTGCGCAAACTGAAAAATCAACGCTCCGTGGGACCGTTACTGACCAGTCGGCTGCGGTCGTACCCGGAGCTGAAATCGTCGTGACCGATTTGGCAACAAATGTCGAGGCACGGCGGTTGGTATCTGACAGCAATGGGAACTACGAAATTCCGGACCTTAAACCAGGAGTTTACCGCGTGAAAGTCGACATGGCGGGATTCCGGTCGTTTGTTGCCGACAGCCTGAAGCTTGATGCCGGACAGGTCCGACGTCTTGACATCGGGTTACAGGTCGGGACCACATCCGAGACCGTCACTGTGACAGCCGGCGCGGCGCTGATCCAAACCGAAACGGGGACGATCTCCGGCGAACTGGATCAGAAGAAATTCCTCGACCGGCCGCTGGTCGATGTCTATCCATCCCCGCTGGCGCTGATGACCACGATGCCGGGCATCCAAGGAAATGGATGGAACCTGGTCATGTCGGGCATTTCCGACCGTAACAAGCAAACCTGGGCAATGGATGGGGTTGCCAATGATACCATGGGCGACCAGCTCGACAATCCGAGCTTTTTCGAGACCGTACAGGTTACGCCCGTGAATGGCGGCGCCGACAATGCGCGCGCAACCAATTTCAATATGGTCTCCAGGCGCGGCACCGACACATGGCATGCCGCCGCCTACTACAAACACGAGAACGCAGCGCTCAACGCGCGGGAGTACTTCACGCGGCCGAAGAAGGCCCCGTACATTCTGCACGAATGGGAGGGGGAGGTGAACGGGCCGATCTGGAAGAACCACACGTACTTGTTCTTCGCGTGGTTTCAGCAGATCATTCCGCTCGGCTCATGGTATAACGCTAGCGTTCCCACCCTTAAGATGCGCGACGGTGATTTCTCACAGTTCAGCACGGCCATCAAAGATCCAGTCACAGGGCAGCCCTTCCAGAATAAGGTCATCCCCGCATCCCGTTTCAGCGATATATCAAAAAAGGTGCTTGATCTCTACGTCCCCAAGCCAAACCAGGGGACCGAAAGCACTTTTACCAACAATTACGGCTTTATGTGGAACTATAACTCCGACCTCTATAAAGGAGACTGGCCGTATATTCGTGCCGACCACAGGTTCAACGACAAGAACAGCGCCTATTTCCGCTGGATGCGACGAAGAACCCCATACATCCTGGTATCAAACAACCTGCCTGCCTTCACCCGAACGCGGTTGCGCGATCATCGCCAGATGGTTGCCTCCGACACGCATGTATTTTCACCGACCCTTGTGAACAGCTTCACTTTCGGCCACCAGACCGATCTGATTCTGGACGGCGAGGAAGAAAAAGGCTTTAAGCCGCTCACCGGCGACGCCGCGGTGAAGGCCATCGGACTGCAGGGTGTCAACCCGAAGAATTACAGTTCCCAGGGTTTCCCCGCCATGACCATCAGCGGTCTCTCCACGCTTGCCACTGGATCCAATGGTGGTGTCGACAACAGGACCACCGACAATTATATAAATACCTTCACCGACATGCTGACGTGGTCCAAAGGAAAGCATATCCTGAAGTTTGGCGCCGAATACCGGATGTTCGGGTTCCTCTCGGGCGCCATCAATAACCAGGTTTACGGCGCTTTCACCTTCAACGGGACCTACACTGGAAATGGCTTTGCCGATTTTCTGCTCGGGATTCCGTATACCGCAGCCCGGCTGGATCCGCTCTTCAATCGCTTCAACAGCAGCAAGCAGCTCGGCTTCTATGTGAACGACTCCTTTAAGGTCAGCCAGAAGCTGACCATTGACTGGGGGTTGCGTTGGGACTACTACTCCGAGGCGACTTTTGATGACAACATAATGTTTAACTGGGACCCCAAGACCGGAAACGTGATTGTTACTCCGGAGGGGGCTGCGAGGATTAATCCTCTCTACCCAACCAACACCATCAAAGTTGTGACCGGGGATGTAGTAGCAAGCCCGAAGTTATCCAATTTCCGCCCGCGCATTTCGGCGGCGTATCGCTTAGCCAAAAACATGGTGATACGCGGCGGGTATGGTGAATTTACTGAGACTTGGGGATACCCCGGGCGTCTTCAGAGCGGCGGCCCGTTCCAGTTGACCGAGTCGTATAACAACCAGATCACTAACGGCGTGCCGCTCTTCACGTTCCCGAACCCATTCCCCGCCAGTCTGGCATCTGCCACGGTGCCGAGCCAAAGTGTTACGGCCGTCCCCACGGAGACCAAAAACGGCGTGATCCGGCAGTTCAACTTGACTATGGAGAGGGAGTTCGGAGGCATCGGAATCCGGGCTTCCTATATTGGATCGCGCGGTTCTGGTTTCAACTACTCCCTGAATACCAATAAACCACGGGCCGGAACCGTGAAATTCACCAACTCCATGAGACCCTTTCCTCAGTTCGTGAATACCACCGGGTACCGGACCGACGGTCTCTGGCACTACGACTCCATGCAGTTGGAGGTAATGAAACGGATGGGATCATTCACCTTCAACAGCAATTGGACGTGGTCAAACAACCTGAATAATTGGAGCATTACCGAGGATCCCTATAATGTGACCAGCCGCTGGTCGCGCGATGCTGCTAACCGGAAGCACTACTGGGTGAGCAGCGGGACCTGGGCGCTACCATTTGGTAAGGGAAGGCGTTATCTCGCGAGCGCTCCGGGTGTGGTTGATCAGATACTCGGGGGGTGGGGCATCCAAGCAATTGCCACCTTCGCCTCGGGCACGTACTTTTCACCCTCTTTCAGCGGTTCGGATCCGTCGAACACGAATACCTCAGGCGGTTTGCCTGATCGCGTTGCTGACGGCAACAAATCAGGCGGTTCGCAGAGCAGGCTGCAGTGGTTCGACCCTGCAGCGTTTAGGGTGCCAACGAACGGTCACTTCGGCAACAGCGGCGGAAACATCCTGCTCAGCTATCCCGTCCATGTCACCCATCTGAGCGTTGCGAAGAGCTTCCCCGTCACGGAACGCTTCAAGGTGACTTTCACGGGGGCATTTTCGAATCTTTTCAACCAACCGCACTTTCAATCTATCAACACAAATATCGTGAATCCGGATCCCGGAATGTTCACCTCAACAAGGCCAAACTACGAACCGGAAAAGCAGAGCTACCGTCAAATCGACCTGAAGCTCCGCTTGGAGTGGTAACGCCGCAGTTGAATGAGGGGAGGCGGTTGCCTCCCCTCTCATATTCCCGCATGCTCACCCCTGCTATACTGCTGAAGTTCTCGGTCTACTGAGATGCGGAAGATTCTTTGCGCCCTGATCCCCAGCCTGCCGCTCCTGATGGCTTGGCCATTTGTCCCCCCTCCCGATCCTCGCGTTCAGTTCGTCGATGTCGCCGCTTATGCCGGGATAAACTTCAAACACGAGAACGGCGCTTCGAAGGAAAAACTCATGCCCGAGACGTTTGGCTCCGGGGTGGCCTGGATCGACTACGACAACGACGGCTGGATCGACCTGTACTTCGCAAATGGGGCGGACCTCGCGCGGGGGAAGCCGTCGCCGGGCAATGCCCTTTTTAAAAACCTGGGAAACGGAAAGTTCGTGGATGTCACAGCCAAAGCCGGAGTCGCCGGCCACGGCCAGTTTTCGACAGGCGTCACCGTCGGCGACTACGACAATGACGGCTTCCTGGATATCTACGTTACCGGCTATGGATCGAATCAGCTCTTTCACAACAACGGGGATGGCACTTTTACAGACGTGACGGCCAAGGCAGCCGTGGCCGGAGGAGGCTGGTGCAGCAGCGCCGCCTGGCTCGACTACAACAAAGACGGTTGGCTCGACTTGTTCGTCGTGCATTACCTGGACTACGACATCAAAAATGCCCCTTACTGCGGATTCAAGCGGGAAGGATACCGGATGTACTGCGACCCCCAGCAGTTCGATGGCATGCCCGCTCTGCTCTACCACAACAACAAGGACGGCACCTTCACCGAAGTGTCCCGCAAAGCCGGGGTCGCCAATCCGGCCGGCAAGGGTTTGGGAGTGACCGTTGGAGACCTCGATCTGGACGGTTGGCCGGATATCTTCGTAACCAACGACGGAGTGAGGAATTTCCTCTACCGTAACAAGGGAGACGGCACCTTCGCCGACGTCACCTACAGCGCCTTGGTCGGGTACGATATGAACGGAAAACCAATGGCCGGCATGGGTACCGAGATCGCCGATTACGACGGCGACGGATTGCCCGACATCTTCATGACCGCATTCTCGCGCGAATATAACACGCTGTTTCATAATCTGGGAAAGCTGAGGTTCGAGGATGTGACGTTGAGGGCCGGGCTTGAGTCGGGCTACCTTACCCTTGCATTTGGAACCAAACTGTTCGATTTCGACAACGACGGAGACCTGGATATCTACTGCACCAACGGACACGTCACCGACAACGTGGAGCTTTACGATCCCCAGCTCTCCTACAAGCAGACGGACCTGCTCTATGAGAACGTAGGCGGCCGCTTTCGTGACATCTCCGCCGAAAGCGGACCGGCGTTCCGGATCAAACACGTCGGACGCGGCGCTGCGATCGGCGATTTTGACAATGATGGCGACCTGGACATTGTGGTAGCCGACTGTGGGGGACCCCCATTGTTATTGCGAAATGACGGGGGAAACCGGAATCACTGGATAGCGATCCGGGCGCGCGGCAGGGAAAGCAATCGCTTTGGTGTCGGCGCGAAGGTGCGGGTTACGAGCGGCGGCCGTACTCAGCTTCGCGAGATCAATCCCGCCGGCAGTTACCTAAGCACAAGTGACGTCCGTCTCTATTTCGGCCTCGGTTCTGAGACCAGGATCACGCGACTGGAAATCGAGTGGCCGAGCGGGAAAAGACAGACACTGCAGGACATACCCGTCAACCAGACCCTGGTCCTAGACGAATCCGACGCATCTCGATAATCCTGAGGATTTGGGCAGGTCCCGGCTGCCGGACGGGACCTGCCCAGACCGGCGACCAATACCCTCTTCGTAGGATCTCCTCATGCAGCGGCGCTGCGCCACTGCGCATGAAAATCACCAATGGATATTAGGACGGAGCGATAACCGCGACCTTGCTGCCCCATAAGCAGGTGTTCAGAGCCGCGACCGCAGGGAGCGGGATCACATAGCATGAGGGCCAGGCTCATCTCCTATCAAGGTTTTTCTGATCTGTATTTGAAAAGCCATCGAATCACGTTATGGCAGTTCGCTCGCTTCGCACGCGGCTCTGACATCCCCATCTAAGGGCAGTGGCCGCCCAAAATTAGACCTCCTCAAAGGATTTTCAGGGGAGAGTTCGGCGAATAGCGGCGACAATGATTACGGGATTTTGGGCTTGGCATCGCTCAGGCGCTGAACAATCTCCTCACGAAGGGAAGTCTCCACGCGAAAGCCAAGCTTCTCAGCCATGGTTACATGCTGGAGGGCGCGGGTATAGTCTCCACTCCACAAACACAGTTCCGCAAGCTGCGCGTGCGTCTTGCCCTCATTCGGGTTGAACTCCAGGGCCATCGAATAGGCCCGGATGGCCTGTGGCGTATTTCTCTTCGCCTTGTATGCCCGGCCCATCTCGAAATACACGTCTGCCTGAAGCTGCTGATAGTAAGGCGTGGTTGGGAAGTTCTTACCCTCGGGTATTGCCAGTTTCAACTCTTGGAGCGCCTGATCGCTCGCCCCTTTGATGTTATAAAGCTGCGCGAGGTTGAGATGCCCTTCTGGACGGGCCGGATCAAGCGCGACCGCTTTTTTGCACAGCTCTTCGCCCTCCTGATATCTCTTCTTTTGCGCATAGAGCGAACCGAGGGTCAGGTACATCTCAGGCGCAACGTATGGAGACTTCAGGGAGCTTTCCAGCGCTTGAATAGCCTCGTCTTGCTTCTTGAGGTCCATATAAGCAAGGCCCATGTAGTAATATGCCGGCGTCATCGTGGGATCGGCCTTCAGGGCTTGCTTGTTAAGCTCGATCGCAAGCTCGGGATTGCCAAGCTTGCGGTTCACCTCGCCCAGGAGAGAGAGGAAGTGAGGAACGTTCGGCCTCGTTTCGAGTCCGCGCTCCAGTTCCGCTTTGGCTTTATCAAGGCGACCCAAATCAATGTTCACCTTGGCGAGGTAAAAGCGAGCCCAGATCAGGCCGGGATCCAGATCCAAAGCCTGCTGCAGTTCTGCTTTCGCCTCCGCGACCATGCTCAACGTGCGCTGCGCCAGGTACGCCTGCCCAAGAAGCATGTGACCAGCGGCTGATTGCGGATCGAGCGCAACGGCCTTCTTGAGTTCGCGAATCGCCTCTTCGATCTGGCCGCGTTGAAGATAGTCGTTCCCAAGTTTCAGAAGGCTGAAGGTTTCGGTGCCACCCGTTGGTTGTTGCTGGAAGCCGCATAATTGCGGAGTTGCGGAGAGAAGACAGCATATTGCCAGTGACAGGCCAAAGCGGGACATGCGCCGATTATAGCAAAAGGAACGATTCGGGAGATTCGTATAATTCGTGGCAGTGTTTTGGTTGCTTTCGACGAACAAAAATTCCTGCATATAGATGCGCGCTGTTTGCTGTATGTTAGTCCCATGCCTTCATGGAGCGTAATTATGGCCTACAAATCACAGTGCTCTTGGAAGTTGTTGTGTATGTGCGTACTCACACTGTTCGCGAGCGTCGGCGCCAGTTCGGGTGCGCGCATTGAAGTCAATATCGGCGACGAACGTCGGATCAGTTTCAACGACGGCTGGCGCTTCTTTAAAGGAGAAGCGGAGGGTGCGGAACAGCCCGGCTTTGCCGATTCTGCGTGGCGCGAGGTCCAACTACCTCACGATTGGGCAATAGAAGGACCATTCGACATGAAGTACAACCCGCACTGCGGCGGGCTGCCTTTCTACGGAGTCGCGTGGTATCGCAAGGCATTCACCCTCCCGGAGAAAGCGAAGGATCGTTACTACTCGATTGAGTTCGACGGGGCAATGGCTAACTCCCGCGTTTGGCTGAACGGCAAGGAACTGGGCGGACGCCCGTATGGATATATCGGGTTCGCGTTGGACCTGACTCCCCATCTCCATTTTGGCGGACAGGAAAATACCCTGGCTGTGCGCCTGGCTCCCGAGGATCAGTCCTCGCGCTGGTATCCCGGGGCCGGAATCTACCGCAATGTCTGGCTCGACGTGACCGGCCCGGTGCACGTGGCGCGGTGGGGCACCTACATCACCACGCCCGAGGTTTCCAACGACAAGGCCGCCGTTGCAATCAAAACCGAAATCCGGAACCGCGGTTCTCAGCCGGCCCGCGTCACGCTGGAAACTTCCGTCGTCGATGAGAACGGAAAGACGGTTAATCGCGCTGCAACTGATCAAACCATACCGGCTGCCGGGAAACAAAGTGCGGAACAGAAGATTGATATCACCAAGCCACAACGCTGGGACATCAACCGGCCATATTTGTACAAGGCAGTCAGCGTGGTGCGGGATGGCAAGCGTGAGCTAGACCGGTACGAAACGCCGTTCGGCGTCCGCACGATCGAGTTCGACGTGCAGAAGGGCTTCCTGCTGAACGGGCGGCGTCTCAAGCTTCAGGGCGTCTGCAACCACCATGACCTGGGCGCTCTGGGCACGGCTGTAAACCGCCGCGCAACAGAACGGCAGCTGCAGATCATGAAAAGCTTGGGCGTCAATGCCATCCGAACCAGCCACAACCCTCCTTCGCCGGAGCTGCTAGAGTTCTGTGACAAGCTGGGCCTGATGATCATGGACGAGGCGTTCGATATGTGGGGCCTGCCCAAGGTGCGCAACGGCCACGGCAAGTACTTCGCCGAATGGGGCGAGACGGACCTTCGCGACATGATTCGCCGCGACCGCAACCACCCCAGCGTAATCCTGTACAGCATCGGCAACGAGATCCGAGAACAGGGGAGTCCCGATGGCTGGAAGGTGGCCAAACGCCTGACGGAAATCTGCCACGAAGAGGACCGCACCCGTCCTGTCACCGCCGGATTCAACAACTCGGCGGGGGCCATCAAGAATGGCCTCGCCGATCAGGTTGACGTATCGGGTTTCAACTATAAGCCGGCCGAGTACCAGCAAATCTTGAAAGACCACCCGAAGTGGATCATCGTCGGAGCGGAGACCAGCTCGTGCGTCAGCTCCCGGGGCGTGTATCATCTGCCAATTGAAAAGTACCAGAAGCACCCGTCCCTTCAACTGACAAGTTATGATGTCATTTCTCCTCCCTGGGCATATTTGCCCGACCCTGAATTTGACGCGCAGGAGAAAAACCCGAGCGTGCTGGGCGAGTTTGTGTGGACCGGCTTTGATTACCTGGGCGAGCCCACTCCTTACTTCCAGGGAAGGGGAGGGTCGAGCGAGAGCGACTGGCCTTCGCGTAGTTCATATTTCGGCATCGTCGATCTGGCGGGCTTCCCGAAAGACCGTTACTACCTCTACAAAAGCGTCTGGACCAGCGAGCCGATGGTTCACGTGCTGCCGCACTGGAACTGGGCCGGGCGCGAAGGGCAAAAAATCCCTGTGATGGCCTACACCAACTGCGACGAGGTGGAGTTGTTTTTGAACGGCAAGTCGCTCGGCCGGAAGAAGCACTGGTCCGAGCCGGTGGTACTGCCGGCCGGACCGAACGTAAGTAAGGACGGGAAATTTACAAGCAAATATCGCCTGTTGTGGGAAGTGCCCTATGAGCCGGGAACGCTCAGGGCAGTTGCCTATAAGAACGGCAAGCAGTCGGTCACAGATGAGATCCGCACTGCAGGCGTGCCCGCAAGGATAATCCTGATCCCGGATCGGGCCAAGATCCACGCCGACGGTGAAGACCTTTCCTATGTAACCGTGCGGGTTGAAGACAAGGACGGCAACTTGTGTCCACTGGCCAACAATCTGGTGCGGTTCAAAGTGGAAGGGACAGGGCGCATCGCAGCAGTCGACAACGGCAACGCGGCAACCGTCGAGCCTTTCCAAGCTGATTACCGCAAGGCTTTCAGCGGACTGTGCCTGCTGATCGTCCGCTCCCAACGCGGCCAGCCGGGCTCCATCCGTATCGCCGCCACTTCGGATGGTTTGCGCTCCGCGGAGACAGTTGTCGCGACGATGAAGTGAGGTGCCGTAGCCCTGAAGGCTGGTTCTTGCTCTTCGAGGACCGCCTGAACGGTCCGGTCTGAGCCAGACGAGCCTTTGCGAATCTTTGCGCCTTTGCGTCTTTGCGGTGGGGTTATAAAAAGCTGCCGCAAAGGCTCAAAGACGCCAAGAATCACCAAGGATTCCTTTCAGCCCAGGCTGGGATCGTAACATCGGTAGTGACTGGAGTCATGTGCATACCCCCATTGTGCAATTCTCAATATTCGCCAAAACTCGACTAAGGAGACCGCGATGAATACATACCTGAGGGTGGTTCTTCTTATTTGCTTCTGCTTAATGGCGCTGTGCGTCGGCCTTTCCCAGCAACCGCAGGCAATGACCGTGGAAAAGGTCACGGGCAACATCTATATAGTCAAAGGCGGAAGCGGCGCCAACACTGGATTCTTTGTCGGTGAAAAAGAAGTCCTCGCGATCGACGCTAAGATGACAGCGGATGCCGCGAGACAGTGGATCGAGGAAATCAAAAAGCTGACGCCCCATCCGATCACGAAGCTGGTAATAACGCACAGTGACGGCGACCACGTCAACGGCCTCGGAGGTTTCCCGCAAGGGCTGGAAATCATCTCGCACGCCCAGACAAAAAAGGACATGGCGGAGGCGTTCAAGGAGCCGAACTTTCAGGCTCTCCAGCCCTACCTGCCCAATCGCACTTTTACGGACAAGATGGACCTGCGGCTGGGCGCCGAGCGCATTCAACTGCTTCATTTCGGCCCTGCCCACACCAGCGGCGACATCGTTGTCTTTTTCCCCGCGGAGAAAGTCGCGTTCGTCGGCGACCTCGTCTTTATCGGGCGCGATCCTCTGATCCATCATCAGAAAGGCGGAACCTCCCTGGGATTGGTGAAGACGCTCACAGCCCTACTTGAGCTCGGAGCCGATCGATATGTTGCCGGCCACACCGAGATCCTCTCGAAAGGCGACATCGAGACATTGATGAAAAGCATCGAGGACAAGCAGGCGAAGATCAAGACCCTGATTCAGGGAGGCAAGTCCCTGGATGATATCAAAAAGGCTCTCGGTGTGGAGGATCGTGCCGCGGCGCCCGGCGGCCGGCGGTTTATGAGCCTCGTCGAAGTCATCTACCTCGACCTTACCGAGAAGAAATAGATTGGGGCGTGTGCCGCTGCGGCGAACTGTTTGTGGGCGGCTCTTCTCCTTCACATCGCACCTTTTGTCACACTCTTTATGTGACACCGTGTGAGCCGTCAAGTAAAAGAGCGGACTATGCCCTCTTGGTTGAACGGCCAAGAGGGCGGCGTTGCCTCCTCAGCGGGCTGCCGCGTTTGCTGAGCCTCGGCGCTTGGCATAATCGTCAAAAGAGCTCCAACCAGTGCCGCTATTCTCAGGTTTGATCCGATTGCCATGGGGCCTGTCCTTTCGGGGCAGCCTGTTGCTGCCCTCGGCCCCTAATGCGGGAACGGATCTTGGAAACTTGAATGGCATCAGAAAAAAGAAGGGACCAGGTCTCGATCTGTGGGCAGAAACTCCGAGCCGCGAGCGTGAGCGAGCGGGATCGCTCTACAAGATTCGCTGCCTCCCCAAACATTGACGGGAAGAGGCAGGATAAGGGAAGCGTCTGGCCCTCATGAAGCGCGGTTCCGCTCCCTGACGGCCGCGGCTCTGCAAATCCTTGCGCGGGGAGTGGGACAGAAGCAGGTGTATAATCGTGGCTGCCCACAAATCGCTCTTCACCGCAGACGGAGGCCCTCTGTCAAAGCCCGCGCCACAGGAAGTCTCGCTCCTCTTACAAGCCTGGTGCCGGGGCGACGAGTCGGCTCTCGAAAAGCTGATGCCGCTGGTTTACAGCGAGCTGCGCCGGCTGGCTCGCCGCTACATGATGCGCGAGCGCATCGGTCACACCCTTCAAACTACGGCACTTGTCAACGAAGCCTACCTCCGGCTCATCGATGCCAAGACCGTGCAGTGGCAAAACCGCGCTCATTTTTTCGCCATCTCGGCCCAGCTGATGCGCCGCATTCTGGTGGACTTCGCTCGTTCACGTGGCTATCAGAAGCGGGGAGGCGATGTCCGGAAAGTGTCGCTCGATGAGGCTGCCGTACTCAGCCCCATACCGGATGCAGATCTGGTCGAGCTCGACGACGCTCTGAGTGCGCTGGCGGCCATTGATCCCAGGAAAGCCAAGGTTGTGGAGTTACGGTTCTTTGGCGGATTGACTCCGGAGGAAACAGCAGAGGTACTGAAAGTCTCGCCGGACACAGTTTTTCGTGACTGGAGACTGGCCAAAGTCTGGCTGCTCCGGGAGCTGAAGCATGGGAAACGAGATGAAGCCTGAGCGCTGACAGCAAAATGCCAAGTTATTTTTGCGCGGGCCCTGAGAGTAACGCACAGCACAGAGATCCTGGCAGATTCGCTGGTTTACGCCTGGATTCCTGTAACGTTACTGGTGCAGAAGGAAGCATAAGTTCTTTTCAACGGCATGCGCACCAAGGAACTCTCGCTAGAACCGAGTTCAATCGGGAATCGGGCGAAATCGGGCTCGGACCGGTCCGACCCCTTGGACATCCCCTGTACTTGAATAATCGTAGTTCGACCCAACTCATCCCACGGCTCAGGTTAACTAAACTGGACAAATAGTAAAATACACTTGACATCACGTTTGCGTAGCTGATCTGGTTTCCGTATTATCTCTTCACTACTGTCTTGTGTTTCTCTGCAATCACGATCTACTACTTCAAAAGGGCCTGATCAGCCACCCTCAGGTTATCCCACTGGCCTGAGTACCGGCGGCTGCAAGGTGCCCCGCTCCTGTGTGGAGCCTGGGGTCGGACCGGTCCGATCGGTCCGACCCCAATCGCCGAGAGGCCGATCACTCACAACTCAGCCATTCCGTCTGGCTTTGCGTGCATCGTCTCCGAAGACCGCATTTGTGCTTGCCTCTTCAAGCAGACCCGCGCTACAAATGCCCAATGGGGCTATGCATTTGACTCCAGTAAGGACTGCCTGAGCGGTCCGGTCTGAGCCAGATGAGCCTTTGCGAATCGTCGCGCCTTTGCGTCTTTGTGGTGGGGTTATTAAAAACCGTTCGTTAACCGGCCAATCCCAGGAATTCGGAGTGGAGCAAATGGCACAGATTGGCCGGTTGAACGTGTGGTTGATTGGTCCAATGTCTTCCCGCGAGC
>Ga0315277_10001572_pt1 | contig 33078 bp, 20 predicted proteins | sample YL17G05_15_MG_FD_203695 | JGI IMG/M metagenome (GOLD analysis project Ga0315277, IMG submission 203695) | Sediment microbial communities from Yellowstone Lake, YNP, Wyoming, USA - YL17G05_15 | ecosystem: Environmental > Aquatic > Freshwater > Lake > Sediment | place: USA: Wyoming | collected...
TTTTTTAGCAGGAAAGGATCCCAGGCAGGGAAGTATGTTCGGGGGAAGTAATGTCGTTCATAGCACGCCCGGAAAAATGCAAACACTTCATAGGCATGTTTGTTGACAAATGCGACTTTGCCGTTCTCAAATAATGTTTTCCCGTTCGACGCTGCGATGTAAAATGGGAAGAAGTCGAATAAACGCTGCCACCAGATTGGCCGTACGTCGCGCTCGCCCATCCACACATCGGTCTGTCCATCGCCATCAATGTCGCGGGTAACTTTTGCTCCATCAGCAAGATATTCGGAATATGTTCGCGGCATCCGAGTAATTCCCACCTCTCTGAAAAGCCGGACATTACAGAACATCATTACCGGATTTGTCTTCCACGGAATCTGGTAATAATGTTGATTTGTTAAGAATGTCATTAGAAGATCCTGCGGAGTCCGGCTCAACGCAACCGAATCAAAGTCGGAGAACTGATCGAGCGCCACCAGACCGCCAGCCCGCGTATATTCGTTCAGGGCACCAGGCCAGATGTTGGAGCAAACATCTGGTGTAGTTTTTCCTGCAATGGCAGCAAGGAGCACTTCCTCAGTCGATTGGCTTACCGGTATCGGCTGCATGCGGACATGGATATCTGGATGCAGACTATTCCATTCTCTGACTATTGAATCAGCAAGCTGTATTTCTTGTGGGATTGGTGCGGGCCAGTATGTGAGCTCGACGGGAGAATTAGAGAGATTCTCGGAGGTCTGGCGCCGGGAACACCCAATTATAATCAGCACAGCGGAAAAACAGAGCCAAAGAACGATCCGAGGGAAATGCATGATCAATTCCATGTCTGCCATTCATAGTCGATTGACGGGAATGCCGGTCTTGGAAAAGTTCCGCCCTTCTTCACGGCGTAGACATCAATTGCCCTTGGATTGAAATCATCATCAATAGGCAAAGTCATTAATTCCTCATCATGCATATTAACTTTATACTTCTCCTTCAGCATAAGTATTCGATGGAGCAATCGCTTGGTAAGCTCATCGGAATAGAAATCACGGAGGACATCATCCTTCGCTCTTTCAAATGAGATCATGTCACCTTTTAGATTGCGATAGCTCCGCTGGTGCTCAGCATGATACTTGTTAAGCAGTGAATCGTTCAATTGAATTGAATCGACAATTCCTCCGCGAACGAGCTTATAGACAACCTTGTCCATCCACCATTGCATCTGCTTTTTGACGTTATTTCTTTTTTGCAACCCGCGATTAATAGCACGCTCGGTCAGTAGCTTATCCCTGACCATCCTCCATACCGTCTGTTCAAAAGAGATGAAAAAGGCTTGAGGTGATGAAATATCCAGGCGAATGTTGTATTCCCTCGCACGATACCAGACAAGGTAATCTTTCACTGTGTATGTATGACGGGAGAGCTCAATAAGTTTTTGCTTCTCGTACGGGGCAATGTTCATGAAATCGAACTGACCCCATCGCTCAAGCAAACGCTCAGCTAATTTCCAATTAGAAAATTCCTGGGGTGAAATGATTATTTTTGCAAGGTAGGTCTGAAGTAGATCGAATGGTTTTCGGATGATTGTAGGGTGTTCTCTGGTCATGATCTTTTGCAGGTAAAGATCAGATAGTGAATCCGATTTCTGTTGAACCAACGCACGTTCAACATCGGAGTGAATTTGGGAGTTTTCTGATTCCGTCATCAATAGATTTTTCCGGCTATCGACCACTTTGACAATATAGTATCCGTTTGGCGCGTTAATCGGCGAAGACACAGTACCATCGCACAGCGTGTCGAGCACATGTGCAAGCACGGGGTTAGCCATCTCGAGCTTGAATCGTGTTGTTTCAATAGACCGATCCTCAGCTTTCACCGAATCGCCCAATTGTGTTTCGAAGAGGGAATCAAACGCAATGCCGCCGATAAATTTTTCATATAAACGCCTAGCTTCCTCAGCACTCCGTGCATAGAGCCATTTAACAGTCAGATTGATCTGCGCCTTCCGAATTCCATAATCAATCTCCTCTTCTGTTATTTTCACCTTACCGCGCACGTCATCTTTGTAAAGTTCCTCCGTTGCAAGATCTCCTTCTATTTCAGCGAGTGTTTGTCTTGCTCCTTCAGTCGTATCGAGGTGTCGGGCATATCCTTCAAGCGCAAGCAGCTTTTCATAGATCATGAAGTTGAGATATCGCCGCCTGGAATCTTTCTCGCGTCTGGTGAAAGCTGGACCGAATTCGTAGTTAAAGAGAAATTCCTGCGCGGTGATCTTACGGTTATCAACGCTTGCAACGATGAGTGAGCTGAACTTTGGATCTTCGAATGAGAATGTTCTTCTCAGATCATCATTTACTTGAATTTGGGAGAAACCTGTGAATGTCGACAGGAGAGGGAACCAAAGGAACGCATGCCATCGAAATCTATAAATCCTCGACATCATATCATCATGCAAATGGAATTCTAGAACCGAGCGCTCACGGAGAATGTGTGGACATTCTCCAATCGCCCCATATTACGATAGGCATAATCGAACTTGACTGATAACATACTAATGAGCGAATTCAAAGCTACACCCATACCGAACGAGAGGCCACCCTCATGTTCATCTAAGAAGAGTGATTGATATCCACCGCGCAGAAAGAGATAATCTTGATAGGCAAACTCGGTTCCGATATTCATGCTTTCGTTATTATCGCTGGGGTGGAGTGCATCGGCTGCAATCGTCCAGCGATAATTTTCTTTCTTCAGCAAATTGGTCGAGATACCGAACTGTAGGAGCAGCGGTAAATCCCAGGATTCCAATTCGATATCTGCGGGTATCCGATCATTCGAGCCCTGCTTCGATGGATCAATCCGAATGAAGGTACGCGTATCCCGACCCGATAGCTGCATTTTAGTGCCGAAATTTGAGAGGGTAGCTCCTATCGTCATTCCCCCGAACAGATCTGTCTTGAAGGATGTCCCGACATCGAGTGCAAATGCCTCTGCGCTTTCGTGCCAGATTGATTGCCTGATGTACTTTGCCGTGAAACCAATAGCAAAGCGATCGGTCAACCCGCGTGAGTAGGAAATGCCCGCCGCCATGTCCCCTGCACTGAAATATTCACCAGTCCCCTCTTGCATTTCCACGGTACGGACTTTCATGTCATCCATTGAGAGAGAAGTGAAACTAAATCCGAGCGTGCCGATTCCGCCCAACGGCAAAACAAACCCTGCAAAATCAAATTTTGTATCGGCTATCCAATTTGTGTGCGTCACCACCAACTCATTCCGAGATAAGAAGGCAGAACCTGCTGGATTCCAGTAGAGCGAGGTTGCATCATTTGCAAGGCTGACAAATGCACCACCCATACCAATGGCAGGAGCTCCTACAGGGATCTCTAAAAACACGGCAGCTGCCGTCCCCGTTTTCGAAACATTGCTCATAAATTCTTGGCCCCATAGCCCGTCGGTAATCAGGATTCCGATCAACGGTAGGAAAAAGAATGTCCTTTTCATAATCATGGATTTATCCAAATTTAAAGATTGGCAACTCACTTCATGATAGCAAACTTATCAATTCGCGTTCCAATGCCCGGCGCATCAACGTAAAACACGTACACACCATAAGCTATATCCATGCCGTCACGCGAGACAAGATTCCACGATTCCTGTCCATTATCGATGGAGCTAGAGTGGTAGAGTGTCTGAACAAGTCGCCCGCTGATCGTGTAAATCCGAATTGAACATTCTCGCGGTAGGTGAATAAAATAAATTATCCGCTCCCCTCTTCCCGTTGTGGTAGGCAATGGCTCCCATGATGCAGCTCCCACGTAGGGATTTGGAACGACAGCTATGTTTTTCAATTGATCGCGGGCAGAATCGATATCGATCCGAGGTTGTTCAGTTGTGAATTCAAAATACTCACCGGTGCGAAACGGCTTCTTGGTAACGATGCGATAAACATCCCCTGGTTGGGGAGGTCGCCGCTCGGATTGTAGGACCAAAGTATCTTGGAAGATACTCATAGACCAACTTTTCTTTGCCGTGGAGAAGATGGTCGCACGCTTGCCCGCCGAATCCCCACAAACTATAAAGATTGCATCTGTATCATTGGGAGTTGCATTAAAAAGTGAATCATTGTTATTATCACGGAAAATAAATTGGAAGTGATCGATGTTTTCGGTCAGATCTTTCACGATAATATTCGAAGGCCTTGGCCTGCTGAATGCATCCTGTGGGAAAGAAAGATCTCCTTGTCCCGGTTCTGTGAACCTTATTTCAAAATCTGCAGGGTAATTGACCCGACGGGACCCATATGCCGCGGTATAGCGCGAGTCGAATCCGACCTGAATGATATAATTGCTGATCCCGGTTACCCATCCGGTTTTATCATGATCGATCACAACAGAAGAATCATTCATAATGTTAATTGCCATCCCATGAGTAACGGGCGTCTGTTCCTGATCGGATTTCATTTTTGCAAGTGGGATACTGGTCTCACCGGAGGTTCTGTCAACTAACTGGAAAAATGGAAGCGAATTATTATGAAAAGCGCTGGAATCCTGAAACTCTATCCTGAACGTGTGATTATTCTCCAGCGAATCGGGATCAAGAATGTCAACCGAGATCATTCCTGTACCCGGACCAGTCGCCGTAACATTTGTAAGTTTTGGCCTGATGTACCCGGCAGAAGGTGCACGCGGTGTTACAACAGCGGTGTTGATATCGGTCTTGATGTTACCTTGGGCATCTTCTTTAATGATGCTCGTAGTCTCGGTAGGCGGAATACCTAGAAACTCCCCTTGCACTGTCGTTGTCGTAAATCCCTGATCGTAGGCACACACTGCATAGTAGTAAGTCTGCCCATTCTCAACTGTAGAGTCAATGAAGGAATGCTGCAATCCCGTGTCGTCACCGAGGTTGAAGTATGCACCGTTCACTCCAATCGAATGGAGTCCCCTCACCCCGTCGACCAGATCGAATTGAGCGATGGGCTTACGGAAGGTCGGTTCTCCATACGCATCCGTGATGATTTTAACTTCCAGGAAATTCGGTTCGGTACTCCTGTAGATCCTGTACCCTTCGAAATTATATTTCTGGTAGAACGCATCGAATGTATGTTCTGCCCTGTCATCCCAGTAGAGCGTCACCCTTTGATCGCCAGCGATTGCCTTGACTCTCGGCTTGTCAGGCGGTTTAGCGAAATGGTAGTTAGCATTGTAAATCTGCTGAACTGTTTTTTTCCTTCTGAAAAGATCATCAGCATTCATACCAAAGATTAAACCCATCGAGAACCGCTCCGTTGCCCCGGTTTCTTGAAGTTGACCAGTTTGCGTGCTGTATGTTTGGCGGCCGACAAGATGGAACAGGTAGCTTGAAAAGTAGTTTGCCAAGTTAACACCGACAAGCTGCTGTCCGTGGGGGGGCAGTAATGTGGTGAATGCTCCCCAGTTTCGCTCATCGTTATTCAAATCGTATGTGTGTACTGCTGCGATTAAAAACCCCGTTAAACCCAATTGGTCAGATTCATCCTTGTCCAGTATCCCAAAATTCGGCTCACCTTGTTCAGGTTTACCGTCACCTTCGCTCCTGTCTTCGTCAGCAACTGTGTAACCTTCATCCAGAGGGCCGATGCCGTCACTGCCAACATCATCATTTAGCGGTTCACCCTGATCCCATTGCCCGTTGTGGTCCAGGTCTGTATAACTTCGCCAGTTGCAATTCTCGTCTGCATCCCAGTGACGCTTCCAGGAATATCCGTAGAACTTATTGAACTGGACAGTATCCTGTTGAACATCGACTAGAAATGGATCCTGGTTTGCGTTAGTGATAAACACTTTTGCATCATTGTCACGCTGCTCGTCTGTAAGTCCGTCGTGGTCATTATCGAAGTGGTCATATGCAATGCCCGGGCTTTCCAAGAAGGCATATCCGGTATACCCCACCGGGCTCCAGTGACCTGGACTTCCGAACGGCACTGTCGACCAAGCATATGAAAGGTTCAGTATCTGGTCGTAATCGCCGGCATTGTTGGAAGAATTATCATGCCCGCCGATACCCCAGTCAACGTACTGTGCGAAGAGTGTTTTTTGATAATCGGTAGTCCCCATGTTGGTTATCTCGTAGTGCCAGAAAATAACATCTTCAGCCAGTACCTGCGACCACTGAAATCCCCGTGCATGCACCTGCATCCCAAGCCCGCCGCGGGAAGAGTCATCTGCATCAGGATAAAAATTATTCTTGATGATATACTCACGGTCCTCGTTGTCGTCGAAGACAAAATAACTTTCAACGTCTGCATTCAGCACTCCTTTGCCGAAGAAGCCGTTCCAATATCCATCCCAATCACTCGGCCGGTCGGGCCAATGATATGGCCAGGTGCTGGGATCATCGCTTTGCGCAGGGCTTGAGCTGAAACGATTGTCATAACCGGGGAGAGGCCACCAACCGTACGTCACACCCGTCGACAAATTGTATCGGGTGTATTCGTAGTAGTTTGTCTCAAGCGGATGGAAAATGTTCCCTTGTTGATCCTGGGTTTCTGCCTGAACGATGATCGCAACACCATCAATATAAGTGTGGTTTGTTCCCTTGGGCCACACGCCGCTATGAGTCGGATCGTTAAGCCAGTCTGCAATTTCACCAAAATTATAATACACTGTCCCGACCAAATTCCCGTCCATGTACCCCTTTTTCCTTTGGAAATGGTCGCCCTTGTTCTTATCAACGATGTGTTGTGCACTGGAATTTGATAAAAACACGCAGATAACAAAGAAAATAAGATGGGCTGACTGAGTAAATTTAAACCCACGCATCATACGACTCCACAATTATAAAAACTAAAACGAAACCGAAGCACCCAAAATAACTTGACGTGGTGCTGAATAGAAGTCTGGTCTGGTAAAATATTCCTGCAATGTATTTACGCCACGAGGAGGTTCCTGCGCCCGGGTCAATTCAAGCGTATATCCAGATCGTCCCGTGTCGCCGAATACATTAAGCTCATCTGCAGTATCAAACATATTATAGATCTTAAGAAAGATAGCGAAGATTCGATCGAAAAATTTCAGATACTTAGTGAAATACAAATCAACATTGAAGAATGTCGGACGGTTATCGCTGTTTTCGAGTCCTGTTCGCTGATTCTCAAAAGAAGGGGTATAGGGAAGTCCGGAACCCAGCCGTCCGATAAGGCCTCCAGCATAATTATCCGTCCTATCAACCGTTAGCGTGATATTCAGAGAATGTTTTCTATCCCAATCCAACGGGACCAGTTCTTTATTGATGGGAATAGGGGGCACTGACGAGGCTTTAAAAAAATCAGCATTAGGATCAGACGCGTTTCCTTGAGCAATTTGGTAGGTATAATCAACACTCGCACCGAAACCTTCAGCAAGGCGTTTCTCGAGGGAAACTGTTATCCCCTTCACGGCCCCATAGTCCCTATTGATGTACTCCCCGAATTTCTTAAAATTCAATTTCTCGTGTATCTGGATACCCAGCAAGTTTCGGATATCTTTGTAGTAACACGTGACTGTAATCCCAATGTTCGGTGCAATCTCCTGCTGCAGACCGATTTCGTAAATTGTCGTTCGCTGAGGCTCAAGATCTGCATTGCCGATTGTATTTCCTACAAACTCCGGTAAATTCCCCTGATCGGAGATCCTGAAGTTAGGGTTTTTATATAAGAACTCGAATGCGGGTATCTGGAAAAAATGTCCGTATGAAATATGAACAGCCCCTTTATCGCTCATCGGATAAGAGAGCCCAAAGCGCGGGCTGAGCTGAGACTTTGCCCTCGCCTTCACAAAATACTCTACGGGATAAGGTGGTGACAGCGTATCTAGCGCGGCAACATTATTAGCATCTCGGAGGACTTCCCCATCCGGTTGGAAGTAATCATACCGCAATCCCACATTCACTACGAGATAGTCCAACTCGATTTTATCCTGCACATAGGCGGCGAATTGGTACGGGTGGTTTTTATAAAAATTAAAATCAAAGCTGCCGGTGTCTGGGAGCGCAGGTTTATAGTGTGTCGAAGCATCAACATGTATCTGAAAATCTTCATACTGCAGCGTATGAGACTTCACTTCGATACCTGTTTTGATCTGATGAATATGATTTAGCTGATCGGTCAGATCTACCTTACGTGTATATGTTTTGGTGTTGTGCCAAAAGTGCCAGTTCTGCGTTCCCCCTGTGAGAAAAGTATTGGCGCCGAGCGTACGCATGAGATCAGGATTAGCATACCCCCTATACAATGGATCCTCGAATACGTACTGCTTGTAATCTGATTCATATAAAGATACGTTTGCATCGAGGAACGCCGCATTGCTTAAGACGTGGTTGTAATTGGCACTATATAAGGAGCTTTTCTGATGTCGTTTATAATCACCGTCAGGATTAAGTCGAAACTGGTGATCATATTCTCTGTAGTTGTTACCTTGATAGAATGCCTGGAGTGTCAATCCCTTAGCGTTACCGATATCGATGGTGAGTTTCCCTTGTAAAGTGAACCGCTCGTTATTGTTCATCGGTACAAACTGACTATCACCAGTGCTTCGTACGATCCACTCCGGCGTATTGCTCCCTGTGGCGTATGATGAATCCTTCGGTTTGAAAATTCTCTGTCCATAGATATAGCCATTATTGTAGAAGTATCTGCCTGCTGCAAAAAATTTCAGAAGATTGTTACCCTGAACGACTGGCCCGCCGACGCTTCCTTCAACGTTATAGATGCTAAATGGCTTCTCGTGATGACTTATGCGTCCGAATGGAGAGAGGTAATCGATGTGATTGAAGATGTCACTTCCGGAACTCAGGTAATCACCAATGTAGGATGAAATTTCACCCGTGTACTTATCGCCTGCGGTCTTCGTCACCTGGTTGACAACACCAGAAAGCGCCTCGCCGTACTCCGCGTTGAACGTGCCGCTTAGGACTTGTATCTCCTGGATGCTGTTGACTTCTGCTTCCATTGAAGAATTCCCTGAAAACACGTCGTTGACAGAGACGCCATCAACGAGATATTTTACCTCGTTGCTACGCCCTCCGCGGAAATGTCCTTCAACAACCCCTGCCTGAAGGTTCACAATCGCCTGAACGTCCTCCAGGGGTAGTTTGGAGATCTGGTCGCTTGTGACCGTTGCCGTTGTCGATGTTAAATCCCGCTGGACAATTGGGCGAGTCGCAGTGATTTCAACTGGCCCCATCTCAATCGCCTGCGATTGAAGTGTAAAATCGATGTGCGTTGTCTGATCAACGGAGACTTTCACGTCGTTCACAACGACCGCTGGAAATCCGACTGCCGAAGCCTTTAGCTGGTAGGTCCCTGGTGGAATATTGATGATGAAGTATTTACCATCGACATCCGTCGACGCACCAGATGTTGTCCCGACAACGATAATGTTTACGCCAAACAGCGCTTCTTTTGACTGTGTATCAGTTACCTTACCTGCGATCTTCCCGGTCGTGCCGGCATATGCCATCGCTCCGGAAAGCAGAAGGCACAGTGCGATGACTATCCTCCGTATATTCTTCGCAAGTAACATGGGATATACCTCAAATATTAAAGAAGGGGTACCTAATTATAAGGTACCCCTTCCTGAGTCATATTATTTAATTAACATCATCTTTTTTACTAAAGCAGTCGTACCGGTCTGGAGTCTAAAGATGTAAACCCCAGATTGGACTGACTGGCCGTTTTCATCTCTGCCATCCCATGTTACCTCATGATTGCCAGCAGAAACGAAACTGTTAACCAGCGACCGTACTTTCTGCCCGAGTAGGTTGTAGATAACAAGTGAAATCTGACCCGATTGCGGTAATGCGTACTTAATGGTCGTTGATGGATTGAACGGATTCGGGAAATTGTTGGCTAATTGATATGTTGCAGGGAGCCCCTGATTGTTAACAACACCTGTCGCCGATCCGATCTTTTCTACCGTGAGATCATCCCAGTATATAGTACCGGTAAACACGTTATACACGTGAAGCCGTATCTCCAGCGCCTTCGCATCCACACCTGTCGGCACCTGCACATCCAGCGTGTACTGAGTCCAGTCAAACTGCGTCACCGCCGGGAAAGCGAACACGTAGTCGATAGCTGGCCCAACAGGACTGTATCCAAGATGATTATCAATCCCAGTGAACCACAACGGTGTTAATCCCACAGACCATTGACCCGGATACAGTGCCGCCGAATCCGGCACAAGATCGCTCGCCTTGATCCAGACGCTCAAACGGAGCAAATCACCTTCTTCGATGTCTGAATCAAGCAGGAAGCGGTGAGTCCCCACAAACCCATCATGCTGCAACCGATCAAACGGCAGGTCGAACTTTAATGAGTTCAGCCCAGAATGCGCCGCCTCATTCGTCACCTTAGTGTTCTCATAACCACAATTCAGCTCCCCATCATTACCTCCAATCGGTGGTAACCAGTAGTACCAACCACTCGGTACCCCGACTTGAGTGTTCCAGTCCTGACCTGCCCAGTCACTCCGTCCAGTGAACAGAAAATCATCCGCCCACACTGTGCCTGTCGCATACTTACCTCCAACAAACTTCACTATCAGCGTCCACGCATTCTCAGGCAGTATCGTCACACCTACATCATTGGTATCCGCCACCCAACCACTGCTGCTCGCCACACTCTGGTCTATCGGCAGCTTCGTCTCCCCGATGAACGCTCCGCCACTGTCCCAGAACGCATACGAAATGTACCACCGCTCGTCATCATTCGCCGGGCTTGTGTTCACACCCTCAGTCTTCACGTATGCCCCTAGCTTGATGTCCACATTCTTCGAGATCTGCGGTGACCAGATGTCGCACATGTTCTCAGAAATCCATGCCGCTGAGTCTGCTGTTGTATCCTTCATGATCTTCAGCGAGTGGCCCATCGACCTGGACTCATCCGTCGCCCAGCTCAGTGTCGATCCTGCGGGTTCGTGTCCTTTCGTCCAGAAGGACGGCAGGTTCCCTTCGAACCTACCAATTGAATTTAGATTTAACTGCTGTGCGACTACTCCAGTAAAGAAGAGAAGCACTGCAAGGAAAACAAATAATACGTATAACAGTCTCATAACAACCCCCATTATAAAGTGATTGAAAAAAGGTTATTAATTAGTTTACTCACAGCTTAAAAACTTGCATTTTCATTTTCACGAAGTATAGTCGCTGTTCAATTTCACGGAGCTTATAAAGTAGCCGATAGTTGCGGCATACTAGCATTTAAGGATCTTGTGGATTCTCGTACTATCAATTCAACCGGGACGTGAACTGTGACTACGGTCTGGGTTTTTGATCTAACTATCTCCACGAGACGACGCATAGCAAGCTTCCCCATCTCTTCTTTGTGTACCCTCACCGTGGTCAACCGAGGCTCGATGTGGTCACTGATTTCAATATCATCAAATCCAACTATAGAGAAATCTTCAGGAATTTTCAGACCAATAGTTTTTGTATACTGTATGCAACCGATCGCCATCGCATCGTTTGCCGCAACTACCGCTGAGGGACGAATATCTCGTTTTAGAAGTTTTTCCATAGCCCGATATCCATTCCGGATCCTATTGTCAGTCTCATCGACGACTATTATTTCTTCCTTAAGGGAAACATTATGCTCTCGAAGCGTTTCTTTAAAAGCTTCCAACCGTTCGGCGATGCTTGGATGTGTCAAATCACCCCCAATGAACGCAATATCCCTATGACCGTTCTGGATTAAATGCTCAGTTGCTTCGCGAATACCTTTCCTATTATCTATTAAAATAGATGAGATTCTTTTTCGCTTCAGTCCATAATCCACAAGCACGATTGGAATTCCGAGATGTTCGATGTAATCAATAAGCCTCTCATTAATCTTTCCGGCAATGATGACACCGTCCACGTTTTTTTCTAAAAGAAAGCGCGGGACAGTGGAGGTCTTGGAAAAATGTTTACTGACAGTTGTAAGGAGAATATAGTAATTGTGATCACGTGCTTCGCATTCAGTTCCTAAAAATATTCTGGTGTAGAATGGTTCAGTCTGGGAGAAATGATCCTCCGTCACAATGAATCCGAGGTTCCCGCTGCTTTGAGATGCTAGGCCTCTTGCGCTCCTTTGAGGATGATAGCCAAGCTCCTCAATTGCCTGTAGGACTTTCCGACGGGTTTCTTCACTGACGTGTGGCTTGTTGTTTAGAACGAGAGATATTGTGGAAATGGATAGAGAAGTTCGTCTTGCTACATCGTGTATTGTAAGATGACGCTTCATCAGATTTTCAATCGAATCGTTTTTATAGATTACTCAGGAAAAGTTTCGAAATAAAGCAATATTGAGATATATTTTACTCGGTTTTTTGTCTGGAGTGACATTATCGAAACCCTTCGATGATAACGAAAATTTATCTTACTGTCAAGCTTTTTTAAAAAAATATTGAAAAGAATCAAATATTGTACCAAACCCTCAATATACTAACAACAGTTTTTTATAAGGTTTCAAACGATTTTCTACATTAACGATGCAACCTATTTACCTGTGCTTTTCTAAGTTATTCGCAGGAACCATTGCATGGTCATATTTATTTTTCGGATTTCATGATAGGTGCGCGTGCGACTTAGATTGCCAGAATAATCATAAACAGGGTGAAGATGAGTATTGAGCGCTCGTAGTAGGAAAACCCTATATCAGGCAAGGCATTGACTGGCGTGTGAAGGAGAAGAGCTGTCAGAAGAGCTGTCAAGAGATTGGCAGGAGAATCCAAATAGAACCAAGTAAAGACGGAGGAAAAATATCATCAGCAAACCGAATACAGCAAGAACGATCCATTGGCTTGCCCCCCGGTTTATAGTACAACCTGAATTTGAATAATTTCCTTGTTTGGACTGCTCCCCATTTCGTATCCAAAATGAAATTGGATTGGCTTCCTTTTTTTATGACCCCGAGTTGAACGTACAACCTCAAGAATTACATGTGAATGCAATCACCAAAAGGTTTTTAACTATCATTCCGCTTGGAACTAATAATGAAGACCATATACCGCGAATGCTGGGACCTTGCTGAACGCTGACCGTTCCTCTATTATAATTGGTAAAAAATGCTGGTTGTTGAGAATTTCCGAGGGAGCCGCCCCAACCTCCGCGAATACCTGCCTGCAAACCTATCGCACTTACGACACTCATAATGGGGAGGGCTGCAATTTCATTTCCGGTCACAGCGACGACACTCGTAGCAACGTCCCGCTTGATCACAGGTCGGTCTGCGGTGATGACAACCTCAGGGCCTTCTATTGCTTGCGGTGTAAGCGCAAGATCGACCGATGCCGTTTGGTCTATATAAACTCGTACATCATTAACCGTTACAGTACCGTAGCCGATGTGGGAAATCCGCAGATTGTATGTTCCCGGGGAAACTCTTAAGATGACATATTGGCCCTGGGCATCAGCAGCAGCTCCCATAGCAGTTCCGATTATTAAGATATTCGCAGCCGCTAACGGTTCACCAGTGGATTTGTCGGTGATCTTACCAGCTATCTTACCTGTTTCTCCCGACAAAACGCAAACCGGTGATATGGTTGTTACCAATAGAATTAGTGTTATTATTCTTATTAACCTATCCATAGGGTAACCCCTAAGGTGTGGACACTTGAAACGCCGTCTCTCGCGTACTTTGTAATATTATTGTTTTACTTCGGGAAAAGTGTGCAGTTCGAATTTACTAACGGACAATCGAACCGTTTCAATGTACTAAGCCATTCCAAAAAAGTCAAGCCAACGAATTGGCTCATTAAATTCTTAAAAACTTTGATTTTTGCTTGATTTGAAGGGTGATGGGGTTGGAAGCCATTATTAGCCACGAGCCCTAGCCTGCGCTTGTTTTTATCCCAGGGGATTTTATTTTTTTACGGCATTCGGTCGTTCGACATTTGGACTGTCGAACATAATTTAATTTAAACTTGATATTAATTTTTAACCCTCTCCCTATGATCCCCGCCAAAAAGCTGGCGGGCAGTCCACGCTGACGCTTGCAATGACATAGAGTCCTCGCAATGTTATCAATCTAGGGATTGTTTTTAACATTCTTTATTTCTATATTCGACCGATTCATTCTATCAATAAATTAACACATGTATAAAAATGATAATGAGGTTAATATGTTTAGGAATCGTGTTTTATTTGTAATGGTTTCTCTATTTTGTATGGTTATTATTTGGAGTGGGATAAATAATGCAGGTGAACAGAAATTTTCTAAAAAGAAAATACCCGCTGCTGTTCTTTCTGCATTTCAATCAAAATATCCAAATGCAAAAATCAAGGGCCAATCAGTAGAAACCGAAAAAGGAATAAAATACTACGAAATAGAGAGCGTAGATGGGAAAATAAATCGCAATCTTCTCTACACATCCGACGGAAAGATAAAGGAAATTGAAGAAAGTATGGATATTAAGACCTTGCCGGCGGAACTGAAGAGCACACTTGATAAAGAATTTCCAAAAGGAAAGATTTTAACGGCTGAGAAGGTTACAAGTGATACAGTTATTACGTATGAATTCCAAATAAAAGATGGCAAGAAGACTAAAGGAGTAACTTTAAACTCTTCAGGAAAGATCTTAAAAGGCAAAAAGGGAAATACAGAAAAAGAGGAGAACGAAAATGAGGAGGAGGAAAACGAGAAGGAATAGAAATTCTCCAGCATACGAATAAAATATAGTGTATGCAATTCAAGAATTTCATTCCGAGTCGGTTATACATTTTATTCCATATTCAATTTGCGGCCATATGAATTAATATGGACTAACGACGAATATAGATAAACTTTCGCCTTCGATACTACAGGAGCATATATGAAATTCACGCGTAACATTGTCATTACAATATTACTCATTTTCTTACCAATACTGACCCAGTCTCAATATACCAGGTATAAAATCATTGATAGCATAAAAATAGGAGGTGAAGGCGGTTGGGATTATCTAACGATCGATTCTACGATGAATCGATTGTATGTTTCACACGGGACAGAGGTCGAAGTCGTCGACCTTGAGAAAAATGCGCTTATCGGCAAAATAACCAACACAAACGGCGTACACGGTATTTCACCAGTTCCAGCATTTGGTAAAGGATTTACCAGTAACGGCCGAGATTCGTCGGTCACAGTGTTCGATCTTAAATCGTTACAGACCTTAAGTTCGATAAAACTCAATGTGAGAAATCCAGATGCAATTATCTACGATAAATTTTCACAAAGGATTTTTACATTCAATGGTGGAAGTCAAAGTGTGACCGCCATTGATGCAAAATCAGATACGGTCATTGGCACAATTATTCTTGGAGGGAAACCGGAGTACGCCGTTCCAGATGGCAAAGGAATAATGTACGTTAATATCGAAGATAGCAGTCAGATCGTCGCGTTCAACACGCAGACAATGAAAATCGATAAGCGTTGGGCTATTTCACCCGGAGAAAAGCCTTCGGGTTTGGCTCTTGATCGCGAACATAGAAGACTCTTTTCGGTATGCGGGAACAAAATGCTTATTGTCTCCGACGCTGAATCATGTAAAGTGATAGCATCGGTTCCAATAGGAAGCGGCGTTGATGGTGTCATGTTTGATCCACAGACACAACTTATTTTTAGCTCAAACGGGGAGGGGACATTAACGGTTATTCACGAAGACAATCCCAATAAATACACCGTCTTAGAAAACATCATGACGAAAAGGGGCGCAAGGACATTGACACTTGATGAACGGACACATAAAATTTATTTAAGCACAGCTGAATTTGGTCCAACACCGGCTCCAACACCTGATAGACCTCGCCCACGTCCTTCAATTGTACCCGGAAGTTTCACTGTTTTGGTTGTTGGACATTAGTTCACGTTATTTTGGTGACAGCAACCCCAGAAATTAACTATTACTCCGCTCGAAACATAATTGGGTGACATTGATATAAAATGCCGTAACAAAGCTTCGCTTAAATATTATCGTTAGATAATTCATGAGCAAGCACAAGATAAAAAATAAATATAATGCAACAATCCTCCCCTTCATCCTTGCCTAATAATATTAAAGGTATTAATCGGATCTTTCGCACATTACGGTGTATTAGATAGTTTTAAAAATCGGCGTCCGATTTGTTGAAAGGATCTTGTCAAGCCGTAGGAACCACGATTCACATGATTAAAGGATTAACATGATTCCCTTCTACTACTCGGCGGTCACAGACCCCCGCCTGCGATACTAGAATACCCTGGTAATCTTCGGCGGGCAGGCTCTTCTAAGAGGAGAGGATGCTTATCCACCTTGCGATCAACACCGCCCACTGTCATTCCCGAACGCTTTTGTCGGGAATCCAGAATTAGGTCTAAGTCCTGGATACCCCGCCTGACCTGCTCGACCGAGTCGATCGGGCGAGCCGCCGGCGGGCAGGCCTCTCTAAAATTAGAGAGGGACGCAAGTGCTCCCCTTCCACACGTTGTTCGATAGTTGTACTATCGAACATAATTCAAATTAGAGTTGTACTCTAAACAAGACCAGTACCTATAATAATAGTGGTTTTTCTCCGACAGTACAACTGTCGGAGAACGGTGAGAGAGAAAGTACAACTTCCGATATTTTACACAGTTTAAACTAATAAAATATCGGAAGTTTGGTTAGTCACCCATTATAATAGAGGGTAACCCGGTCGGAGTACCCGCCAAAATAACTGCGGGATTGGAACGTATGCGGGCCTGTCCGCCGAAGTCCCGCGGAGCGCATTGGCGTCAACCTTAGAGATTTTGGGCATAGAGAAATATTTGATTAATTGGTTTAACCTATGGAGTCCAGACATATTAAAAGAGGTGAAACCATGCCCGAAATTTTTAAAATTCAACCGATTATCGAGAAATTTATGACCTTGACTCACGGGGAGATGCTCGCAGCGTTTGCCACTGAAAGTGGTTTTGTGAGAAGAAAGCCAAAGAAGATCGATCCGAAAAACTTCCTGATAGCTTTCTTCATTATGGTGCTTCAACATGGCAAATCTCTGAGTAGTATGGCGATGACATTGGGCATTCTCAAAGGGATTCGAGTTTCCAAACAAGCGATTGATAAACGAATGAAGGAACCCCTGCTCCGGTATCTGGAATCTGTACTTGCTCATACGATCGCCCGAAAGATTAAAGCTTGCTGTCAGGGATTTCCTCCTTTGTTTAAGCGTATTCTATTACATGATAGTACTACCGTTCGGCTTCCGTCCCATTTGGCCAAGATGTTCCCCGGAAGCAAGAATGCCCAGAAAGACAATATCGCGTTGATAAAAATCCAAACAGAGTATGACGTTCTAAGAGAACGATTCTACCGTTTCTGGTTGTCTCCCTTCACCACCAACGACCAGGAAGCTGCAACGATTATGCTTGAAAGTATACAACCGGGTGATCTCATCATTCGAGATTTAGGATACTTTGTATTAACAGCGCTGGCTCTCATTCAACAAAAAAGTGCATTTTTCGTTACTCGCTTGCGGCATGATATTGTCCTATCTGATCCTGGTAACAGCAAACGCATAAAGTTACTTAAAACGTTGAGAAAATACCAAAAAATTGATATACCTGTTATTATTGGAACAGAAAACCAACTCAGGGTTCGACTTGTCGCTCTTCCAGTCGATCCGGCAGTTGCAGCACAGCGGAGACGAAAACTAAGATCCAACAGGGACCGACGCCTTAATCCCGGCAGAGAACACCTTGCGCTATTGGGGTGGAATATCTTTATCCTCAATGTTGATGCTGACATACTTTCTGCAGAGGAAGTCCTTTACTTTTATGGTCTGCGTTGGAGAATTGAAACGATTTTTAAGGCTTGGAAAAGTAATTTTAATCTCACGGCCTTTTCTCCTCGTGCATCAGCTGTGCATGTCCAAGCCCACATGTATGCATTTCTCATCTTTGTCACGCTTTTTCAGACTGTTATCTTCTCGCAGACCAATAGGCTTATTCTAAACCAACAGTACAAACCACTCAGTCTGTTAAAGCTCTCTCGCTGTTTCAGAGAACAATTCTGGGCAATCGTGATTTATCTTTCTCGCCCTGCTGCCCTTTATGAACAAATAACTTACCATTGTACATATGAGAAACGAAATGATCGATTGAATTATCATGAACGATTACTAAAATTATGTTGACGCCAATGCGCGGAGCGGGACGTAGGCGGGTAAACCGCTAATAAAACAAAAGCCCCGATTGGTGAAAACCAATTCAGGGCTTTTTGATCTCAGACTCAATTCATGCATCTCTATTTCAAGACGATCATCTTCTTTACGTCAGTGTAGGTTCGACCGATAATCCCTTCTTCATCGTCAGCCACCGCATCCGCTACAATCTGGTATAGGTAAACACCGCTTGCAAGGTGCGACGCATCAAACTCTACTTCCTGTTCACCATCACCCATTAGTTCGCCTTGAATCAATGTTGCCACTTCCTGTCCCAACACATTGTACACCTTCAATGTCACGAAGGATGTTGTGGGCAGTTCAAAGCTGATCATCGTAAGGGGATTGAATGGATTTGGATAATTCTGAGAAAGTTCGAAGTTGTCAATTACTTCTTGTGTCGTTTGATTGCGTTCTATCCTGAGGGGGATGATCGACGGATCACGAACAAGAAAAGGAACTTCAGCAATGGATCGGACACCAGTGAATTCCAATCTGGATGCAAACGAGATGGTGTCTAACGGTCCTTCGAATGCTAGGTTGATCTTCCGCACCACTGAGTCGAGTTCTACCGCACTCCCTATGGCAGAGCTATCGCCATAAGTCATGAAAATGTCGGCAAGTGAATCAATATCTCTGACCATATGTCCGTCCAATCGGTGGCCCGGATCCGAGTACTTCAATTCTCCGAAACCAACCGGCGTAATTCCAAGGGCACTCCCGTAAATATTTAATTTCAGCGCAACAAGTTCGGCAAAGAGCCGGTTATTGTGTTTATCCGGTTTGAGTTTCTTAATCTTACCTATCATCTCTTTGGCATTGTAGTAGTAATCGAAGTAGCGAGGCGGTCCATTGTGGAATATCATACTCCGACCGGTCGTCAGCGATCCGTACACGTCGCTGTGCTTGCCGAACGCGACATATGCCACCCGTTTTTCCTTCGCGCCGGGATCAGGAACACCCACAAGAAGGGGCTGATCTTTCGTGAACGGGGTCAGGGCAAAGATTTCCTGCCTGAAGTTTGCGGTATTGGGCATGCCGACTTCCGGTCCCATCGCTTCCGGAGATTTCTTACTCTTCACCTCGCCGAGAATCCCTTCTACGCTGGTTTCCATATCTCCATCCCATACAACTAGATCTGCAGTCCACCACCATTTATTTACCAGCTGGACTCTTTTCTTGCTGGTTCTTCCGCAAATTAATGCAGATAAACCTCCCGTGACCGATCCTTCGGAGAACTTCCATTTTTTACCCTTACCGTCCGTGCACACGGCATTCCGGAATGGATCCATTGAGATAAATTCTATTACCGGATTCTTGAATTCGACATACAATGCAGATGCTCCATCCCGCATAACGTTGTCATTATCGAACCTAAAACACCACGATGTCGTTGATGTCCTCCGTTTGATTTCCTTTTTCACTATCAGACTCTCCGCGGAGAAAGTTCTGAAAGTCGTCGCATCACCAACATATCCTTCGACTGACAGCATCATCGGAGAACCGGAACCGTTATGCACGAACTCAACAGCACCGTGCAACGGTCCTGGATCCATTACTGGAGCATTAACATATATTAAGAATTTCAAACTTTCCTGAGGTGCAATAGTGGCTGATATAGGATTTACCCTGATCCATCCGACATTACTGCTCACTGATTCAATTTCAAGGTCATCATATCCGATATTTTTAACGTACACGCAATCCAGACTGGCCGAACCCGCGGCTATAAATTCAAACTTTAAATATTCTTTCGTGATCTTGAAATGGGGATCCGTTCCGATCACAGGCCGATGGAAAGTACTTCGTCCGTAGGTACCTGCAAAGATATAGTTTCCACCAGGAGAGAACACATACTCCATATCCATGATTCTTACAGCTTCAGGCATCCCGGAATTCCAGCGGGTCCAGGACGGATTCGATGTAATACCTACGTCCGAACACCGATATGCACCTTTGTCAGTACCTGCATAAACGACATATGAATTATCAAAATCATCACAAACATCATTAACCGGAACATCTGGTAAGTCTCCAGTAATGTTTATCCAGGATTCACCGTAAGTGTAGCTCACGAAGATCTTCTGATCGTCGCCGATCCCATTTATAATGGCGAACACGCGACTCGGGTAAAACGGCGAGGCATGAACTCTTTTTACCCGTCTATTTGCGGGCAGTCCGTCAGAAATATTAAGGACTTCCCAACCGCTGAAAAAACGATGAAGTTTCATCAGCTTTTGGTCTTCATTATCAACGGGGACATAAACAAACTCCCCGACGCTATTCACATCAAAATTATATTTTACAATTCCGTCAAATGCATCCTTATTCATCCGACTCCAGTTTGATCCATTATCTGCTGAGAAGTACATGTAGTAGCCCGCATTAGTAAACAACTGATTTGAAGCTTGATTATGGACTAAGTAAGTATGCCAAAATTCCTGCCCAATATCGTTGGCATCAATGCCATTATTTATAGAATAAATATTTGATAAAGAATTAGCAGTTATAATTCTATTAGGATTGCCTATATTGCTGTTGGTCGCTCCGAAGGTCATCGTAGGTTCGTTCTGATTTATCACACCCTCAATACCATCTCCACCCCAATACATTATCCATTTGTTGGGTTCTGTTACCGTTGTTGCGCTGGAACCGTTATCCTGGGCACCGCCGGCTTTAGTCCGCCCTCCGTTTCTTTCTATATCAGTGTTGTAAAATTGCGTTATCGAGAGGTATCTGTTATAGTTAGAGCTCCAGGTTGATCCTTCATCGGCAGTCAAAAATATCCCTCCATCACAACCGACCATCAGACTGCCTGAATCCATATAGAATAGTGCATGAATATCAGTATGAACGAGGCGTGGAGCGCCACCGGTCGCCCCCACGTCTTTCCATGTATCACCGCCGTTTGAAGTCCGCATCAGCAAAACTCCGCCGGCCCAAACAATGTCAGAATTCGTCGGATGGACCGTGATAACATTATTGTATTCTTGCTGTCCGAGGTAATCGCCTTTATCCCCTGAGATTTCAGATGATAACGGTGTCACGTTCGTCCAGTTACTTCCGCTGTTGGTTGTTTTGTAGACTCCCAGCCCACCCCTTGTACTTAATTTTCCGAACTGGACGTATGCTTTATATATGTTGTTTGGAGCGCATGCGACAGAAACTCTCCCGATATCGCTTGAGGGCAAATCGGCGGTAATCGGGAACCAATTGAGTCCCCAATTTATTGATTTATACACCCCCACTTTGTTAATTCCGGCCAGCATGAAGCCACCCGGAGAATTGGAAATGTCACTAACATCTGCCGCCAGAACCTGGATCCATGTATCTCCATTATCAGTTGAACGATATATTCCTCTGTTAGATGCTACAAGAACAAAATCTTCCGGTAAAGTGAAGATAAAAATCTTTGACACCCTCTCTGGAGTCGGAATCAAAGGCATCAGCGACCAGTGTTCACCTCCGTCAGTAGAACGATAGAGACCTGTTCCTGTACTCTTCCAAGTATTGTATTCCCCAGTCCCTAAGAATATTGTGTTTGGATCCGAGGGATTAATCGCCACTGCTCCAATCTCTATTGACGAAAGTTTATCGCTTTTAGGAGTAAACGATAAACCATTCCACAACCATAATCCGCCTGATGCTGCACCAGCCAGGATACCTATACTAGGATGATAATCGATCGTGGTAACACGACCTGAATAGTAACGGAGCGGCGCACCGGCGTCCTGCATGCCGAACGGACCATCCTGCACCCAGGGATACGTAGCTGCTGTAACGAAGTTCCCCTTCTTGTCGCGATAGTATGTCACTTCATCGTTCGGTAATTGCTGTATTTGTTCGAACGCGCGTTGTTGCATTTCAGGTGACCATTGATCATACGGTGCATACCAATCCTTAAAGTATTCCGATGCCGGTGATCTCGGATATGCAGTACGGTTTATCTGGTTATCGGAAAGAGATCCAAGATCTTTACGACTGTTGAATTCGTGACCCAGGTCCAGCAGTGAAATGATCAGAAGCATGACTATCAAAATGATGCGGAATGATTTCATGATCGTACTCCTTTTTATCGGGTTTTAAGGATGTGAAGGTCGATCAACTTTATGAGATAGTTCGAATATAAGAAGGAATTCAATATTATCAAAGGGGTTGGAAAATCAGCTTAATTTTCAGAATTGTGATGATTATTGGCATTCATTATATTTTACTTGATTTCACTGACAATATTATCTTCCTATTGCAGTCCAAGATAAATCGAGTTAATATGCGTAATCAAATTGTCATTTCTTTTGTCTTGACACAAAAGAAATGACTAAAGAAAAAGTCAAGACTGTCGATAAATATGGGTAAAACTACGGCTCACTTCGATGCGCAGAATAAACTTGCGATCCCCCCGACCCAGTCAGGGTCGGGATCGCTCAAACAATATTCTGCGCGGACACTTCGTTCGCCTTGTTTTACAACCATATATTCGAAGGTCGTTTAATAATTATTTTCGACAATGGTAAGTCGGTTGTTCGACAGTTGACTTCCCATTACCATTCGGCGATCACAGACCCCCGCCTGCCACGTGCATGTCACTGGCAAGGCGGGCAGGATTCTGTGACCGTAACTGGATAGTGTCAAAAATCGGGATCTGATTCTGTTATAAGGATCTCGCCAAGTCATCTGAACCACGATTCGCATGATTAAAGGATTACCATGATTATGTTGTTCGAAAGAGGAGATTGAAAACCAGCCGGTAATGCTTGCGATCAACACCGCGCATTGTCATTCCTGCCTGTCCGCCTATGGCGGAAATGCTTTTGTAAGGAATCCGGAACTCGGTCTAAGCTCTAAAATCCAGCTAACGGAATGCGGATGTCACAAGGTAAGAGTTGGGTATAACAAGCACGGCCAATGGACGTAGAGCCCATCGGTGAGATGGGCTCTACGTCCCGAAGGTTCTTATTTTACTAGCATCAATTGTTTTACTGCGGAAAACGTACCGGCTTCGATTCGGTAGATATGCATACCACTCGGTACATCGGATGCGATCCATGTTGCAGTGTGCTCGCCGGCAGACAGTTCTCCATCCACCAGCGTGGCAACTTCCTGTCCAAGCATATTGTAAATTATCAGGGATACATGCGCGTCGACAGGGAGCGTGTACGAAATTGATGTTGCCGGATTAAATGGATTCGGGTAATTCTGCGCAAGTGAGAACTGATCCGGTTGATTGTCTATGCTTAAGTTACTAGAAATTGGTAAAACCAGCGATAACGCCGACGGATTAGGATGTAAGAATGCTGGGAGCGGATGCGTTCCGGCAATTTTCAGTGGCGCAAACGTCATTGCCCTATAGGTTCCATCGAATGCCTGATTTACACGACTTATGACCATTTCAATATTACCATAAAATGATGGTTCAAAGTTCATACAATATGTCAGTCCTGAATCAGCAAGATGCGTTATTTGTTTGATAGGTAGAATTAGTAATAACTTGATTTTCAGCTTGATTTAATTGATTCTGAATATGAAAGCCATTAGGAGACCCAGCGCCTTCGCCACTAGTGAATGAGGTTTTTGTTTGAAATCGGATATTTGGATGGTTGACATTGAAAAACATATTAATTGTACCCGAAGGACGTTACCACACTGAAGCGCGATATAAAACAGGGGCAGGTCAGCAATCGCTTCTCATAACCGCAAATATGTTATATGAGTTGAGCGATGTGTGGGTTCAGGGAATGCGAACAACCGATTTTATGAAAAAAGCGGCTCTTTCATTTTCATCGGTTGAACTTTGCATCCCCAGAAACTCAGATTTGATTTCCAGACTTTCTGTGTAGCTACTTTTATTTAGTTTCAACGCAGGAATAAAATACTTCCTCGAATTCAGTGTATTTAAATACAAATGAAGTGTTGAGGAGTTTTGTGGAGGAGTAATTATAATCAAAACCCGACCGCCAGATGGTGAACAGGAAACTTTCACCAAACAGTCTTGAGATCCATTTGAGCATCATGGGAAGTTTGTGGAGGTACAAAGAGCAAAGAGCCATGATTTTCACTCTAATGAACGGTCGCCCCAATCTGCTTAGCACCCGTATGTATGCAGTAAACGCCTCTTCATAGAGTATGGGAGTGTTTACCGTAATATTAAATATTTCACCGTTCGGCAAATATTTCTCCATGAGATACACTGCAGCCGCAGCCACATCTTCTACTTGAACATAATTAAATTTCTTTTTCTTAAACGCTCCCGCAATAAGAAGTTTTGACAGTGCCGCATCTCTGAGCTTTTTACCGAAAGGTGTATGCTCTCCGGGACCAAATATTGCTACCGGCCGGATGATCGTAGTGTGGAGTCCGTATCGCGCCGCTAGATCAAGTGCAACCTGTTCTCCTTCGAGCTTCGTTCTGCCGTACGGTTCAATGGCACGGGGAAGAATTTCTTCTGTAATGGCTCCGTCGGATTTTGCCAGCAATCCATATACTGCCGTGCTGCTGCAATAAAGTGCTTTCTTCACGCCGCAGGCCGCTGCGCATTCCCAGACAATTTTTGTACCTTCCACGTTAACACGGGATAGCAGATCTTTTGAGCTTCCCGAATCAACAAGAGCAGCAAAGTGGTAAACCACATCCGCCCCCTCCATTGCAGCCATGACCGAATTTCGATCCAGTATATCAAGTTCCGCTATGGTAATATGTTCCGAACTGGGAAAAACAGATCCCGCGGAAAGACGATGTACCCCCGCCACGACGTGATACCCTTTATTCACCAAAGTATTCACAACATAAATGCCGACAAACCCTGTCGCTCCGGTCACCACAATTCTTTTACCGTTCATAGTCCAGATCTTTTTTCTACAAGATAGTTGCCTATAGCCAGACAATCGATATTCGTTGAAAGAAAACACAAGAGAGCATCTCTCGGAGTGCAGACTATTGGTTCATTTTTCACATTGAATGAAGTATTCAGGATCACCGGAATACCGGTGAGGGCGTAAAAAGCGTTGATGAGATCCCAGAATAACGGATTTGTCTTTCTGGAAACAGTTTGCACGCGGGCCGAGCCATCAACATGTGTAACAGCGGGAATCGCGTTTCGTTTTTCGGGATGGACATCAAGCGCAAAGAGCATATACGGCGAATCGTTCAGCCCACAGAGATCAAAATATTTATCCGCCTCCTCCTCAAGAACCGCAGGGGCAAAGGGGCGGAATGCTTCTCTGTGTTTAACCTTACTATTGATAATGTCTTTCATGGCTGCATCCGCCGGCGTGGCAAGGATGCTTCTGTTTCCCAGGGCTCGCGGGCCAAATTCCATCTTACCCTGGAACCAGCCGGCGACTTTTCCGTCCGCAAGTTCCCGGGCAACTCTTGCAGTGACATGCTCTTCCTTCACCCAGCGAACGGAAGACGCGTAACTCCTCAGAACATGAAGTATTGAAGCGTCATCAAATTCCGGGCCGTAATATACATGGTGCCATTGCCCCGGGATTTCCGTATGATGGTCCATTTGTGTGTGGACATAATACGCTGCGCCCACACTGCACCCCTCATCGCTCGCCGCCGGTTGGATAAAAATGTTTTTGAACAATCCGGATTTTGCGATGGCACCATTCAGTGTGCAATTCAGCGCCACGCCGCCTGCCATGCAGAGATTTGTGATGCCCGTTGTTTCCTTTGCGTGCCTGAGTGTGTGAAGAACGGCAGTATGGAGCATCTCCTGCAACGACGCCGCAACATCCGCATGGCGGGAATCAATTTCTCCGCCGGGTTCTTTTGCCGGTCCTAGATTCTTCAACAAAAACTCTTTCAGATCCTGGTAAGCGATCAGGTTAGCGGAGTAGCGCCCTTCAGGCTCGATTTTTACAAGCCGGTGGAAGACCTCACGGTAACGGGCAGGATTGCCGTATGACGCCAGCCCCATAACTTTGTATTCGTCTCCCAGACTTTTAAAACCAAGATACATGGTTATGATAAGATAAAGCGCCCCGAGCGAGGTGGGGAGGCATACAGAATTCAATTCTCTTATTTCGTTGTCTTTTCCGATAGCAAGCATGGCACTTTCAAGTTCACCGGTACCATCAATCGTATAAATCAATGCCGGATTAAATCCGGACGGATAATAAGCGCTGGCAGCATGCGCGAGATGATGGCGTACAGGAATGAACTTCTTCGGACATCCACCCATCATTTCCGAAAACTGGGCAATAACGACTTCCCTTTTCATCATGTCTTTATAAATCTGCTGATACGATTCTTCCACTCGTACGGCATCATCTTCGGTAACAAAAGGACGGAGTAGATTCAGCCGCTGGCGCACTACTTCTTCTGTAAAGCAGCAATAATGAGCAACTGCGTCAACCTCTCTTATGGTAATGCCCGCATTGTTAAGGCAATAGTTTATAGCATTGCGCGGTAGCAAAGTATTGCCGGCAAGATTGAGCGAGAATTTTATACGGGTGAATCTCTCTTCAGAGGCGCAAGCGATAATCTCACCGTCCTTTAGCAGCGCGGCGGAGGCGTCATGCCCGAAATATCCGAGCGGAAAGAGTGAAAAAGGAACTTCTCCTTCGCGAAACTCGAAAATATTCTCATAGCTTTGATGTGTTTTTGCTAATGATTTCCGGATGCCTTTCCCTGTTGAAGACGTTCTGGTAAAGCCGCTATAACCCAGGATATACATACTCATCTCCTGTTCCTCTGCGGTCTCTTCCTGAGCAATACGAAGTATCGTTCCGGTTTATAAAGCAGATCCAGCGCAATAAGTCGGCGGTCACCCTTAAGGGCATTGAATCTCATGTTGAGAAGCGGAGAGTTCAGCAACTCTGAAACGTTTTCATTCATACCCAGAAAACTTTGAACAATAAAGCCCGAGGATTTTATCAACCTCAGCAATTCTTTCATATTGATCAGCTCTTCGTGTGGATTAAGGAACTGATCGGCGATCCACACCGGGTCGGCAACTATCTTGGTTTGCAGAAGGGAGGTTGATGAAGTGCCCGCCAGATCCTGCAGGATGGATCCTTTCCCCGCCTTTGTGATGAATTCAGTTGCCAATTCAATTTCATTTCTTGTCTTTGGTTTACTGTTGATCATCATTTTAAGCAGTTTCATATTCAGGGAATGCCTGTACCGGCCGGGTTGCGCATAAATCCAGAGGTATAAATCCGCGTTATCGTTGAGTCCGCAACCAAGATTCGTGAGCACCTTTTGCATGTTTGCGGTATGGTGCAGCACTCCGAGACAAATTATAATATCGAACTTGAACGGATAAGGAAGTGGTTTTAATAAGTTCCACCTGTGGAAACGAATATTTTTCAGCCCGGATTTTTGTGCGAGTATCTTTGCTTTCTTGAGTGAAGCAGACGAATTATCAACGGCATAAAATTCCACATCCCTGAATTGTTTCGCCAGGACCACCGAGGTGTTTCCTGTTCCGCAGCCGGCATCCAGAACATTCAGTGTTTTATCGCCGTTACGGAGAGCAGACGCAGAAACGGAATTTGTGAATCTCCTCATAAAGATCAATCCGTCCCTGTCGAGAGGCCTGTTTCCGGGGAATTGATACTGCTCATAGAATCTTTTACTGCGCCGGGTAATGACCGATTCAGACATAAAATTCCCCTTTCTTCGAGAACTTTTCCGCAATTACAAAATAGCGGTGCAATCGGATTCTTACCGATTCGTCTTCTATTTCATCCACCGTAGCACGCGAACTCACTACATAAGCCATAAAGAAACCGTCAATTTCACGCTGCGTAAAATAAGACGGGAGCAGGCTTAGAGCCCGGTCAATACGTTCCTTCGTAAAGGCAAACTCTCTTATCGCTTTCTTCTTAAGGGCGGTAAGTGTATCGACACTGAAATCGTACGGACCCTCACCCACGTTGACATAATCGCGCTGTACGTCATAATCATCATTCCGGAAATAACCGAGTGACCGCGCGAGCTTGTAAAGTTCGGTACCCGGAAAGTACACAACCGTAAAGAACGTAGCCCCGCAGAGCGCGGATGACTTGGCATACTCAATTGTCTGCAATACTTCTTCCTCTGTTTCCGCCGGAAACCCGAGCATAAAAAAACCTCGTGTCACGATTCCGACTTTCGTCGTGTAGTCAATGGCCTTATGCACCTTATCGAGATCAAGGTTTTTACGAATGAGTTTCTGCATCCGGGGCGAAGCAGTTTCAACGGCGTAGGATATAAATTTTGTTCCGGCTTTCGCCATCTTATCCATGAGTTCTTCGTCCACACGGTCACCGCGTATTGCGTTCGGGAAAGAGAGCGTCAGATTCAGACCGCTCTGAATGATCAGATCACAAATTCGCTTTGCCCGATCCATGTCAAGATTAAATATATCATCAATGATCTGAAAGTCAGCAATTCCATATGCATCGTGAATATATCGCATTTCACTGAGAACACTTTCCGGGGACCGCGCCCGGAACTTTTTTCCCAGGATGTTATGACAGTAGGCGCACCGGTAAGGGCAACCTCTGGTAGTCATGATATTGGCGTGCGGTTTGGATATTTTTGACGTAAAGGTCAGGAACTGATTCGAGAATCTCTCGATGTCTACTATGCTATAATCAGGGAAAGGAATTGTGTCAAGATCTGAAATCATGGCGCGTGGAGAGGATACTATACTTTTCCCGTTATTTCTGAAAGCAATTCCGTGTACATCTGACCAATCTTCTTTCTTTAGCAGCCTTTCAATCAGTTCGGTGAACGTGATTTCCCCTTCGCCAATAACGGTACAGTCCACAAATCCGCTATTTAGCGAACCCTCGGGATCATCGGTCGGATACGGTCCGCCCGCCGCCACGAAACACTCCGCATTCCATTCTTTTACAGTCTTCGCGGCAATATGAAATACATCCTTTCCGATGGAGAGCGAACGGATTCCCACAAGATCTGGTTGGTTTTCATCCAGCCACTTATAAATATTTTCGATGTCTTCACTTATCTGGTGCGGTTTTGAGATAAGTGTCTGAAGAACAATATGAACATCGTCAACGAACTTCTGTTTCAATGCTGACGCGAGGTACATCAGTCCCAGCGAATGTTCAGCAGATGGCCAGACTTCTTCGAGCGAGGTGCGTAAAATATCCACCAGCAGTATTTTCATACTAACTTCACCCATCCGGGCAATTCCGATATACTGTCAAGAGACTTCGCGAATCGCAGCATTTCTCCATCGCCCCGGGAATCGTCAAGTTTGAATCCCGTCATCTGATAAAGCGCGCGCATCATTCTGTTTTTTCCGGTATTCCTGTATTCGGCAATGGTCCGGAGTAATCCGGCTTTCCTGGCGTTCATCATCATGGCACAGAGAAATGCCCGTTCTATCCCGCGCCCCATAACACGACAGGAAAGAGCCAAATATTTGAGCAACCATTCAGGCGGGATTTCTTCTGCGATTGCCGTACCAATAATTCCATAACTGCCATATTTATCTTCTAACTCTGCCACCATGATCTTCGTGCTGCCTGTTTTTTGTGTAAGGATTTCAGTGATATAATCGCGGGAGAATATCAGTCCGGTTGTATTAAGCTGATGAGTTCGGGTTATCAATTCATATAATCTGGGAATATCCTGTTCCTCCGCGGGCCTGACCTTTAACTTCATCCGGCAGGAAAGAAGAAAATCTTCCCGCGAAGCGAATGATTGCTCCGCTCGCTGGCGCTCCAGCTCAGTCTGGTAGAGAATTCTCCTTACTGAAGCCTCTTTCGTTACTTCTGCGGGAATAAAATCGGAGAGAAAAGGAAGTTCCCGGGCTCTGCCGGATTCCAGGGTGAGAATTCCCGGCAACATAAACGCGACCTGTTCACGTTCAAACTCATCATCATCGATAAATGCGAAGGCATCCATGCCAATATCAAGCTCCCTGGCAATCACGGTGATATTCTGAGATTTAGGGAGCCAGTTAATCTTGGGAACAAGAAAGAATCCGGCCAGAGCATTCTCGCGTAATACTTTCATAGCCGTTTCTTCATCTCCCCTGCTTGCTATAGAGTGAAGAATTCCTCTTTTGTCGAGTTCAAGAATGGTGTTTACAGCCCCGGATCTTACCGATACATTACCTTCCAGGCAGATTCCGTCCCAGAGCGTATTGTCAAGATCCCATACAAGGCATTTCCTAAGCCTGCTCATTTATCACCTTCTGCTGCTTCCGTATGTAGTCAGCGATGGTTTTAATTGAAGCAAAATTCTCCGGAAGGAGATCCACGTCCGGAATCGAAATATTAAATTCCGTTTCGATGTAAGAAATAAAGGAAATTAATCCGGCGGAATCCACGATCCCCGCGTCGAACAGGTTTTTGTCATACCCGACTAAGATCGAATTATTTTTAGGTAGACAATTCTCCGCAATATAGGTTCCGAGTTTTTCCTCAATATGATTTACCGATTTTTCCATGTTAATTGTTTACGCCAGTTATTTTTTCTTCAGTTGAAATTAGATTACCTGTAAACCTTTTTTTCCATCCTTCGTTAAAATATCGCGCTGCTGTTTGCTCCTTTTGAGAACGTAGTATTCTTTTCTGAAGAGCCAGTTCATATATAGCAGGAAGAGCGTAAGTGAAATATTCTTGCTGACCGACCGGCGGATTATCTGATACCATCCAGACAACCTCCGTAAGACGTCAAGAAATCCATCCTCAACTTCACGCGGGGTTAAATTACGCGGAGTATAGAAGCATATGTTGAATGAGGAGTTGTACGCCGGATTATTTTTAAGAAAATCCCGTTCATCTTTCATCAGGACTCTCCCCTCGCGATTCAGTTTCTCATAGATCTTTGTCCCGGGATTGGGCACGAGAACATTTAACATGGGTAAAGCAATTTTATTATCAATAACGTACTTTGCCATCTGTTCTGAAGTGGCTTTAGTGTCTCCATCTAAACCGTATATAAAGAATCCGGCGATCTTTATTCCTGCCCGATGGATATTCCCGATCTTCTTTTTGTATGATTCGGCGGAATAGTTTTTATGCACTTCATCCAGGTTTGCCTGTTCGATAGTTTCCAGACCGATAAAGAGCACCTTGCATCCGGCTTTTTTAAGGAGTGCCAATATTTCAAGATCATCACCAATATCAATGGTAGACTGAGCGCCCCATACAAATTTATAGTTCCGGTCGATCATGGACCGACATATTTTAACAAGATAATATCTGTTATTATAAAAATTAGTGTCCACCACGGCAATATTTCTGGTAAACCGGTGAAGGTAGTCAAGCTCTTCCAGGACAATCTTAATTTTCCGTAAACGGTAACGCCCTTTATAGATTGAGCCGACGACACAGAAGTCGCAGTTATTGCGGCAGCCCACGCTAAACAAGACAGGGGTAAAAAATACCTTGGAAGTATCGAAAACCGGGTAATCAATTTTATAATTCAGGTCAATACCGCAGAAGTATTCCTTTTTGGTGTCATGATTTTGAATATCCCTCAGGATACGCTCCATCGCCGGCTTCCCCGGATTGCCATGGATAACAGAATCGCAATGGTCCAGGACAAAGTCCTTACTGACATGCGGCTGAAATCCCCCGAAGATTACAGTCTTTCCTCTTTTCCTGAACTCTTTGGCAATTTCAATTGCGCGGAATATTTCATACCCCATCGAGGATATTCCGATAACGCTAGCGGTGGAATCAAAATTAATTTCATCATAATATTCATAACAGAACTCTTTTCCCCATTCCTCCGGAACTACGGCACTGAGGGCAGGAAGGGCAAGAGAGAGAACGTACAGTTTCTTTCCTTTAAGAAGCTGACCCGAGTTATCCCTGTATGTTGGTTGTATCAGATATATTTTTTTATTCATATCCCGATACCCGTTGATATCATTACATTCATTGCGGGGATGTATATGAACGCCATATCAGCCGTTTCCATTGAGCATTCCGTTTTCCAAAATGTAACACCGGTCAGCCAGGTGTTTAAGCCGCTGATCATGTGATGCGACAATCACACACGCGTTTGATTCAGTTATGCAGTTGTGGAGAAGACTGATAATAGTTTCCCCTTGCTCCGCTTCAATACTTGCTGTAGGTTCGTCCGCAATAAGCAATTCAGCCGAGTTCATGAATGCACGCGCAATGGCTACACGCTGGCGTTCACCGTGGCTCAATTCAGCCGGACGTTTTTTGCTCAGATGAGCGATGCCTACTCTTTCCATTGCGGCGAATATTCTCTCCTTGCTGTTCCGGGGTTTGTTTATTAAAAAATTGTTAACGAGCGCTATGTTCTCATAAACGCTCAGAGAGTCGATAAGCAGGAACGTCTGAAAAACAAAACCGATTTTCTCCGCTCTCAGGCGCTGCAGTTCGCGCGGAGAATAATCATTAACGTTCTTTCCAAAAAGATGCACCTCGCCAGTCGAAGGCTTCAGAAATCCTGCCATGATCGTAAGCAATGTGGTTTTACCGCTCCCGCTCGGTCCCAGGATAAGTATCAGCTTACCTCTTTCCGCCTTGAAATTGATATCCTTCACGGCGGAATAGCTCTCTGTACGGGTTGTATAAATCTTGGTAATATCATCCAATCGTACTATCTGGCCGTTGTTGCTCACTGGAATACCTCAAGCGGATAAATACTTCTTGTTTTTTTACATGCCAGCAACGAACTTAAAAGGCTTATGACAATCGTAACCAACGTCACCACGAATATATGCCAGAATCCTATGGGAGCGGTTACTTCGGGGGAAACATATTTTATACAAATCAGCAGCGGGAAATAAGCCGCAACACCAAGCAATAATGCCGCTAGCGTAATGGTCAGTGCCTGTGCAATGATGAGCTTATCCAGGAACCATTGGGGGGAACCGAGTATCTTCATAACCGCGAAGTCTCTCCGTTTCTCTAAAATATTTACTGAAAGTATAAGACTCAGAATTATTGCCAGAACAATCCCCCCTATTACGGTAATCGCAAAGAAAAG
>Ga0315277_10001574_pt1 | contig 33064 bp, 28 predicted proteins | sample YL17G05_15_MG_FD_203695 | JGI IMG/M metagenome (GOLD analysis project Ga0315277, IMG submission 203695) | Sediment microbial communities from Yellowstone Lake, YNP, Wyoming, USA - YL17G05_15 | ecosystem: Environmental > Aquatic > Freshwater > Lake > Sediment | place: USA: Wyoming | collected...
CGCGCACGCCGTGGCACAATTGCCCGTGCTGCGTCGGGAACATCCCGCGGACGCTGCTTATGATGCCTACCTGGGTCTATGCCAAGAGCCCGGACGGCATCTATGTCAACCTCTTTGTCGGCAGCACCATCACCGTCGAGAACATCGGTGGAATTGACGTCGAGATGGTACAGGCGACCAACTATCCGTGGGACGGCAAAGTTTCGATCACCGTGAATCCGGCGACGCAGAACAATTTCAGTGTCCGGGTCCGGGTGCCGAACCGCGACGTCAGCGTGCTCTACAAAGGCACGCCGGAAGCCAACGGCATTACATCGCTCGCCGTCAACGGCAGCGCCGTCAGACCGGTGATCGACAAAGGCTATGCCGTGATCACCCGGATGTGGAAGAAAGGGGACAAGATCGACCTCGTGCTGCCGATGAAAGTGCAGCGCGTCAAAGCGAGCGACAAGATCGAGGCGAACCGGGGCAAAGTGGCCCTGCGCTACGGACCGCTCGTGTACAACATCGAGCAGGTCGACCAGGACATCACCATGGCGCTCGGCCCGAGCGCGCCGCTGACCACCGAGTGGAGGGGGGATTTGCTGGGCGGCGTGCTGGTGATCAAGGGGCAGTTTGCTGACGGTTCGCCCATGGTGGCGATCCCGAACTACGCGCGCACCAACCGGGATCCTGCGCCACCGCCGCCGCCACCGCCGGCCGGCGCCGCTCAAGGCCAACAACCGCGGCCGGCACCGCGGCCGCCGACGTCGATCGTCTGGATCACCGAGGGGTAGGGGCTGCCGTTTGCCGGCAAAACCTCTGTTCGGTATGAGGGGCACCGTGGCCATCCTGGCGGCGATCCGCCGGTGTACGCCAGTGCCGGGCTGGTGAAAGCGGCGCCGGATCGCCGCACTCAGCGAGCATCTTTGAGATCCCTTGAGCCCTTCGAGGTGAGCCCTAAGAGATCACCGCAAAGGGCTCAAAGGATCCTGGAGCAGCACAGCTGCAACCAAATCTTGAAAAGCTAACCGCAGAGACCCAGAGGACGCAGAGAACGCGAAAGGAAGAGACGGCCTTCCGCGGGCCCGAAGGACCCAGCGAAGCTGGCAGGATTGGTTCTGGCTCTGAGGGGAAGCGCCCGAAATTGCACATTTTGCACGCATCCTCCGGCGCGCGTCCCCGCAGAGCCAGAACCAATCCTTTCGCGCACAGAGGTTTCAATCCGCTTTTCTCTGTGGTCTCCGTGTCTCTGTGGTTCAGAAATCCTTTGCATTTGTGAAAGGATTTTCTTGTTAGTAGTTCGAAGGACCGCATGCTTCACGTCTTCTCACCAGAAAATGAAGTAGAGGGCCAGGGTCGCGACGATCACCAGCGACCCGAGCCATTTGAGCGCCGGGGCCGGCGTCATGTCAAACCCTTAGCGGAAGCTCCGCCCTTCCCGCTGAATCTGGGCCAATTGAAACCGTAAAATGCGACAAAGGCAAAACACGCAAGCGGCACGATGAAACCGCGGGACATGTCGAATTTGTCCGCCACGAAGCCCATGAGCTTGGGCAGCAGCGCCCCTCCCATGATGGCCATGACAATGAATGCCGAGGCCTTTTTCGCCCTGGCGCCCAGCCCGAAAATGCCCAGCGCAAATATGGTCGGGAACATGATCGACATGAAGAAGTAGCTCAGGAATACGCATGCGACCGAAACCCAGCCCAGCTTGCAGAAAACCACGAAGCAGACGGCCACATTCAACAGTCCATACAGGCCCAGGACCTTGTGGGCCGCATATTTTTTGAGAATCCCCGCGCCGGTAAACCGGCCTGCCAGGAAGCATACGAACCCCAGGGATGCCAGCGTGGAGGCCCCCTGGTCGCTGATGCGGAGCAACCCGTCCTTGCCGGTCTCGAACAGGCTCTTGATCAGTCCCGAATTGAGCGCCGGGGGAATTGCCGGGACTTCCGACGTCATGTAGTTGATGAAAAAACTGAAAATGCCGGCTTGCGCCGCCACATAAAAAAACTGCGCGGCCACAGCGAGCGTGAAATGCGGATGGGACCAGATGGAATGCGAAACATCGGGCGTCGAATCGTCGAGATGGTAGTCGTCCTTCATCTTGATGTCGGGAACGCTCGCGAAATAGAAAACGATGGCCAACAGCACAACGACGACCGCAACCCCGGCATAAGGGATCCAAAGCGTCTGGCTGCCGGTGCTGTTCCCCAGCGCATCTTTGGAATAAAAGAACAGCCCCCCCGCAATCGGGCCGAAGATCCATCCGATGCCGTTGCAGGATTGAGCGAGATTGATGCGGGTGGCGGCGTAGCGCATCGGTCCCAGGACGGTGGTATACGGATTGGCTATGGTCTCCAGAAACGTGAGGCCGGCGGCGATCAGGCAGACGCCGAGCAGGAAAGCCCAAAAGGCGGCGATCCTGGCAGCGGGGATGAACCAGAAACCGCCCGCCGCCACCATCAGCAGACCGGTGATGATGCCCGCCTTATATCCCAGCCGCGTGGCCAGCCAGCCGGCCGGCAGTGCCATCAGGAAGTAACCGAGATAGTGGGCGAACTGCACCCAGGCAGACTGCGCCAGGGTGAGATGCAGTTCCTGCTGGAAGTGCTTGTCCATCACGTCGATCATGCCGTTGCAGAATCCCCAGAGGAGAAACAGCGAACTGACAAGACTGAAAGTGAAGACCAGATTTTTGCCGTCGTCCGTAACGAAAAGGCTCTTTTTAGTCGTTCCCATATGGATTCGCGTCGGCTCCTTGTCCGGAACGTGTCGGTCCGATCCTGTTTCAGTGAGTGGCCAGCATTCTATTCTATTGAGAAACCGAAATAAACGCCGAGGTGTGGGGAAACTTCATGCGGCCATCACCCGCGGGTATGCCAAGGGGCGGGATTGGTACGATCTCATGTGGTACCTCTCCTGATTGTCGGACGGTTTCATTGTCTCAGGGGTAATGATATGCTGTGCCTCAAAACACCTCACAAAAGGAAGGTACGAATGATCAAAAAGATGCCAGCCTTTCTCGTTTTGGCGCTGCTCTTCGGCAGTAGCTGTAACCAGGTTCCCAAAGAAGCCGTTGCGCGCCCATACGATCTTATTATCACGAACGGGCGCATAATCGACGGCACGGGTTCGCCGTGGTACGCCGGAGACGTAGCGATAAGGGATGGGAAAATTGTGGCAGTTGGGAAATTTGCGGGAGTTCCGGCAAATCGCGTTTTGGACGCCTCAAGGATGACGGTTGCCCCGGGTTTTATCGACATGCTCGGGCAGTCCGACCTTACGATCCTTGTCAATCCGCACCTTCCGTCGAAGATCTTCCAGGGAATCACTACCGAAATAACCGGAGAAGGGGGATCCGTCGCACCGCTCAACGATGCCATCATGGCATCGGATCATGTCACTTATGAGCACCTCAAGATCAAACCCGACTGGATAACCTTCCGCCAGTACTTTGCCCGCCTCGAGAAACAGGGAATCGGCATCAACCTGGCCAGCTATGTCGGCGCCACTCAGGTGCGGCGCATGGTCCTGGGAGACGACGACCGCTCGCCCAATGCGCCGGAACTCGAACAGATGAAAGCTCTCGTGCGCGAAGCCATGAAGGATGGAACCGTCGGAGTGTCGACGGCCCTTCAATATGCGCCGGCGCCTTACGCCAAAACCGATGAGTTGATCACGCTGGCAGCGGAAAGCGCCCGCTTCGGCGGCATCTACGCAACCCACATGCGCAGCGAGGGACATGCGGTTCTGGCCGCGCTCGAGGAAACAATCCGCATCGGGATCAAAGCAGAAACCCCTGTCGAAATCTGGCATCTCAAGGCTGCCGGCAAAAGTAATTGGGGCCGCATGCCGGAGATCGTCGCCCGCATTGAGGAGGCGCGCCGGTCCGGCGTAGATGTCAGTGCCGATACCTATGCCTATCCGGCATGGATTAACTCATTGTCGGCTTTTATTCCGCCATGGGCCCACGATGGCGGCGTAGGGAAATTGGTCGAGCGGCTGAAAGATCCGGGGATGCGTGCGCGCATCCGCAAGGAAATGCAAACGCCGAGCGCTGCCTGGGACAACGAATGGCAGGAAATTCCCGGGCCGGAGGCCGTGATCGTAAGCGTCGTTCACAATCCGGACTTGATGCCGCTGCAGGGCAAGACGCTCGCTCAAATTGCGGCCATGCGGAAGAAGGATCCGATCGCTACCATATTCGATCTTCTGATCGAAGATGAGGCCTACACCTTCGTCGCGGTTTTCGGCATGGCGGAATCGGATGTCGCGCTCGCACTGGAACAGCCCTGGGTGTCCGTCGACAACGATTCTCAGGGAACTGCACCCGATGGATTGCTCGGCGGTGAACACCCGCACCCGCGCGCCTATGGGACGTTTCCGCGCATCCTGCGCAAATTTGTGCGGGAAGAAAAGAAACTCCGGCTGGAAGAGGCCATCCGGAAATTTTCAGCTCTGCCTGCACAACGCATGCGCTTTTCAGACCGAGGGGTAATCAAAGCCGGAATGTGGGCCGATCTGGTCGTGTTCGACCCCGAAACGGTGCGCGACCTGGCCACGTTCGAGAATCCCAACCAATTATCGGAGGGGATGAAATACGTGCTGGTAAACGGAGTTCCCGTGATTGACAATGGGAAGATGACCAGCGCGCTGCCCGGCAAAGTGCTGCGCGGCCCGGGCTACAACCAATGAAAAGCGTCCGGGAATTTCACGGCGTGGCGAGCAGGAACCTGGCGAGAAAAACGGGTCAGATGGCCGGGAGGGACGTAAGCCGGAGGAGCAACGGGATGACTTTTCCGACCGTGACGGCGAGAGACACAGCGAGCGAGCACGGAAATGCGAGCGCGCCGGCGCGGATCATCACATCTTCCCCGACCCGCGTATCACCAACATGTGGTAGTTGGCCTTCACGTCCCAGTATCCGTAACGAAACGGGAGCGGCCGGTATGGCTGGCTCTTCCACAAAGCGCGGAACTCTTCGTTGATTTCAGGAGATGCAGGCAGAAGCGACCCTTCGAACCGGCCGAAGCACTCCAGGGAAAAGCCGTGTCCGAGAGCGATATCCGGCGGAATTCCGGTGCTGTCGGAGATCATGATGGCTGCATGATCCAGCAGATAGTCGCGAATCTCTGTAAAACGCGGATTCCATAACGTGTAACTCGCGGCTTTGGTCATGGCAGCCACCTGACCTTTCGCCGCCAGGTGGCGCAGAATGGGCGAATTCTTGCCGAATGCCGCATCGGACAAATTGGCGCCGATGTGGCGATGGACCCGGGGCTGCTCGCTCGATCCGGCGCGCCGGAACAGGAGTTCGGAATTCGCAAATGCCTCAGAGAAATCCGGCTGCATCCACTTCCGGTGGCGCGGATTGGCGGTTTTCTGTTCGAGGACCTGAATTTCGCGCGCCGACAAATAGTGCGCCGCCCCGTCCGGCTGCAATTGGAAATATTTCAGCCCCGTGGGCTCAAAACCGTGGATCGCCAGGGCAACGAGGAAAAAGGCGATCTGCCCCGGAATTTCGCCGCGCTGTGCTTTCTGCAGGTTTTCGCTGGTGCTGTCGCTTTGAACCAGCAGGCCCTGGAGCGAATCCCGCACTTCGCGAAGGCTCTCGCGCAGGCTTTCGCCGGCAAGCGAATGAATGCGCCGGGGATCGCCTGCCAGCTCGAGCGACAGGGTCGTGATCTCCTTGGCATCCGGATAGGTGGTCAGAGCTGAAAGCAAGTCGCCTCCGCCAAAAGGATAAACAACCGTCTGCGGCAGATCGGCCGTTCTGATTTTGGCCAGGTATGGAGAGGCTTGGGCCAGATACTGCGCACGATACTCATTCATGCGGGGCTTGAGCTGGCCGCAGTGTTCTTTCACGATCGCCGGGTCGATGTTTGGCGGCAGCGCCTCCGAACCCGTGCAGGCAACAACCCTGAACAACAGGCGCGCCTCGCGCGCAAAATACTCGCCCTGGCCCGATGAGGGCAAAGGGAGCGGACGCTGTGCCGGCGCCTGATGGTTGGCCGCCGGACCCCGCCCACTCCGTTCCGGCGACGAACAAGACGAGCCGCACAGAACCAGCAACCACAAAACCGCTGGCCCAAGTTTCGCGACCAGGCGGAGCAGACGGGCATGGATAGGAGACGCGCGAAGGGAGGGCTCCGCGGGCGCGCTTGACAGTGTGTCGGGGAAACCGACCGAGCGCAACGCAGCAGACATGCCCGGATCCTCCGCTACACCGGAAACGCGGCGAGAAATACGTGCCAGGCAGTATGACCGGTTCATAATGTTGTAGATTTTACACCCGGCATACAACAGAGCGCACGAAGATCACTCAGATAATGCCCGGTGCCTGTTTACTCCAGATGGCTTTGCATTGCCATTCTCTATGGGTTTATGAGCAATACCAATGCGAACCTTCCGGCACGAATCATTGCAGCCTTCTTTTGTTGGCAGGTAGGAACGCGGCAATTTAGTTAAGGATTACATCAGTAAGGACAATGCAATCTGGAAGATAATTCGCGGGACAGGCCATGGAAGGCGCCCGTTATCCCGGGCTAAAAAAGATAGTAGATTCTGAAATCGAAGGCGTGCTTGTACAGATCGCCGACCTGCCGGATTGCATTGTGGAAGCGGAAGCGGCCCAGCCGGAACTCCAGTCCGCCCAGCAAGCCCCACTGGCGCCGGCCGGCATCGACCGGGTCGACGATCAATCCCCCGCCCACAAACAGTTTCGTCATCGTATCCAGAGGATAGAAACCCATCAACTGGGTTGAAAGGTAGGCGGTTCGATCGCAGGTCACAAAGAGCTGGCTGTCGAACATCAGGTCAGGAGCCCACCGTCCCCGGACCGGCCACGTCCAGCGGCCGCCGAGCGTCAGGTTGACGTTGCGTTCCATCATAGTTGTCAAGCCGACTGTAAAGCCTCTTTCCTGGAGCACACGCCGGTTGGACATCTCATTCGGGTGGCCGAAATCCTCGTGCCGCGAGGGGAGCAGCAACTGGTCGCCGCGCTGGGGTTCGCCGAAAAGCCGTTTGAGCACTCCGGGGCCGGCACTGAGCGCCTTGAGCCCATCCTTTGAAGCCGTCTCCAGTTTGCTGTAGCGCCGGTCCAGGTAGTCCTGATGGACCAGTTGGTATTGGAAAACCTTCCGGAAACCCTCGCCCCGCAACGATTCCGCCTCTTCCGCGGCGTGGCACAGGGCGACGGAACTTTCCAGCGGCCGGGGTCCGGCGTGTTTTACCCGATAGCGGGCAATGGTGGCGCCCCGGTCCCGGATTCCCCAGATCATCTTCCGGTCCCGGTCCGAATCATCCTTCGGCCTAAACCGCTCGTCCCGGTCCACATCCGGAGCCATCGCGTGAGAGCCGCTCTCCACCAGAACGGCGATGCGGTCCGGCGCAGACCGGCCCGCAGGAAAGCTGAAAACGTTGTTGATATTGTGGGCGCTGGCCAGAATCCGGCCAACCTCATAGCCTGCGGGATCCGGCAGGCGCCCGTTCCGACCGTCCGCGGACACCTCGGCCGCCTTGGGCCGCAGCACCAGCAGGACATGTTCCAGGTCATTCGGGTGCGAGCACCCTACCCGGATCGGGAAGATCACGGGTCTGGCGCTGTAGGCGTTCTTGATGTAGTAGGTCCAGTACTCGACGACAATGGAATCAGCGTCAAGGCGGTAGACACGGTAAAAAAGAGCCGCCCGTCTCATCTTCTCTTCCAGGGACAGCCCCTCATAGGCCGCCGCCCGGTCCCGCAACGCAGCCAGTTCCTCCGCTGTCGGCTCTCCCCGGAATGAGGCGCCGTCAACCAGGAACGGATCACTGGGGAAGTAGACCTCCTCCGGACTGAAAACGAAGCTGGGGGCGAAACGGACTGCAAACTCGCGTTGGGTCTCGACGGGCAGGTCCGCATTGCCCGAACCGGCGCCCCATGCCGCCGAAACCAACAGGGGCACGCCGCAGAGCCCTGCGAATAAAGCCCGGCATGCCAGGCTTCCTAGAAACCGGGTAACGAATCGAATTGTTTGCTGCATAGATTGCACGGATAGTCAAAACAGGCTGCCGGTTCCCGGATCAGCTCTGCCGGGTTGCGCTGCCCCGGCTTCTGACACGGGTTGTACCATCAACTTCCGGCGAGAACCTCGCCCTACACCTCAACTGATTCTTGATCTTACTCCCAGGCAATATCGGCGAATACTGATTTTCGCATACATCGGCCGCAAGCAGCAGGCAAAAAATGCCCTGTTCACGAAAAGTACCGCTCATCGACCTCCGGCATCAGCGGGGCAATCGGACAGGGCCGTGAAGCCGAACAGCAGACAAGTTGCCCGATGGCACAGCTTTGGACACCTCCTGCTGGCGAACGATTATCACTTCCATTATAATGCATATGGTTATAGCTATAGGAGTAAACATGAGGACCGTACAGATGACCCTAGATGAGGAACTGGTGGCCGAAGTGGACCGGGCGGCTAAACGGCTGAGGACGACGCGTTCGGGATTCGCGAGAGATGCTTTGCGGGGGGCGCTCAGGGATCTGAAGATCAAAGAACTGGAGCGGAAGCACTGCGCCGGCTATGCCCGCAAACCCGTCGTCAATGGCGAGTTTGACCCATGGGAATCAGAACACGCTTGGGGTGAGCCATGAGGAGAGGAGAGGTAAGGTGGTATAAATTTTCGAAGCCCGACAAAATGCGTCCGGTGCTGATCCTCACCAGAAATTCGGCGCTCGAGTTTCTCGGAGAAGTCACGGTCGCTCCCATCACCTCAACAATCCGTGATATCCCGACCGAGGTGATCCTGGAAAAGGCCGATGGCTTGCCACGAACGTGCGTGGTGAATCTCGACCACGTTCAAACGGTCGGGCGGGGTAAGATTGGTCCAGTGATCACGACGTTGGGGACCGAGAAAATGACCCAGGTCCGCTCGAGCCTCCTCTTCGCCCTGGGCTTTTAAAAAACGCGTGGCCGTTTGGCCCGAGGGATCTTCATCGCTTCTCTAACCTGATGACCCAACCGATGGGAGTGGAGACCATCCTCTCACGATTCCCCGTTATTCCCTTTGACCTGGTGTGTGCGCGGATCCACGCCCGTCTTTCCGCTGACCTTGTTTCCCAGGGTGTGAGGATCGGCGCTCACGACCTGATCATCGCATCCACAGCCATCGCAAAAGGCCTTGACCTGGTGACTCGTGACGAGCGGAGTTTCCCGAAAATTCCAGGGCTTTCCCTGATCCGCTGGTAAGCGGCGGAGTTACTGCGTCCCCATCTTTGAATGCCGCTAAAATATGGACGCTACCTATTTTTGTATTTCGTCTGTTTCGTGATTTGAGAAAAGTGGTATCTTGGCAGCCGTGCTGCTCCTGCTGACATGCCTGTCGCTCGCTGCCTGGCTGTACCTCATCTTCTTCCGGGGATTTTTCTGGAAAGCGGATTTGCCGCCCGAACCTGATGCAATCGAACTCGCGCAATGGCCTGCGGTAACCGCCGTGGTGCCGGCGCGAAACGAGGCCGCCGTAATCCAACGCACGCTTACCTCTTTGAGGCATCAGGATTATCCAGGTCGGTTCTCGATCGTCATGATCGACGACAGCAGCGAGGATGGCACGGCAGAACTGGCACGCCGGATTCCGGATGAGAAGGGCCACCCGCTGCACGTGATTGCCGGTGCAGGCTTGTCGTCAAGGAAGGGGCGGAATGTGGAAAGGCCGGGCCCAGGCATGAATACATCCTGCCTGTACAATCCGGCAACGGCATGTGGCCTTTTCAACCATGCAGGGAGTTGCCGCCGGCAAGCCTGGTGCCGGGTCTTGGAGATATTCCCTGCTCCGGTGGAGTTTGGGTTCTCTCATTCCTGCCATGGCTGCTGTCTGAATCGCAGGAGAATGAAGGTAAACGTGTGGGACGTCCCGGATTTTGACCGGATTTTGAAACGCCGCACGAAGTATCGTGCACGCTACCCTGAAAATCATAATTGATTTATACTGGCGGCACTGCTGAGGAGGTCATGATATGCAATCCTTGCGATATTTTGTTGCAGACATGCCGCGCCGGGAGTTTCTCAAGGCAGGCTTGAGAGGAGGTCTCGCATTGGCGGCAACGCCGGCGTTGATGACGGAACTTCTGTCCGCGATGGAGGACAAGACCGCCGCCGCCAAACCGGTCCTCGATCCCCAGATGCTGGATCGGGTCATCCGTGCCGCTCTGCGCAAGGGGGGTGATTTCGCCGAGGTTTATGTCGAAAGCCGGATCTCTCGGGACATCCTGATGGAAGAGTCCAAGGTCAAGCAGGCCGTCTTCGGCATCAGCCAGGGCGCAGGCGTGCGCGTGATTTCCGGCGACAAGACGGGATACGCGTACACGGACGAGATCACGGAAGAGAGACTCAAGCGGGCGGCTGAAATCGCATCCTATGTCGCCCAGGGATCAAAGCCCTCCGAGCCGGTGGGGGTGCGCCCGGGCAGCAGGCCTTCCTTTATCACGGTCAAGATTCCGCTCGATGGGGTCGCGGACGCCAGGCGGATCGAGGTCATGAAAAGAGCCGATCAGGCGGCGCTTTCCTTCGATCCCAGAATCAAAATGGCCTCGATTTCCTACTACGATGAGGTGCGTTCCCGGACGATCGCCAACAGCGAAGGGCTGCTTCTCAGCGACGAGCTCCCGCTGCTGTTCTTCATCGTACAGACGCTCGGCGTGGCCGGCAACACGCGCCACATGGGGCGCGAGCGCCTGAGCATGCATGCCGGATTTGAAATGTTCGACCAGATCTCCCCCGAAGAGGTGGCGCGCCGCTGCGCCCGGGAATCGATCGCCATGTTGTCCGCTGAGGACTGCCCGGCAGGCAAGATGGACATCGTCATGCAGAATGGGTGGGGTGGAGTTCTTGTCCATGAGGCGGTGGGACATCCCCTCGAAGCCGACAATATCGCAAAGCAGGTCGGCGCTTTCACCGGCAAGATGGGGCAAAAAGTGGCCAGCGAAATCTTCACCATGGTGGACGACGGCACGCTTGCCAACTTCCGCGGCACTACCAATTTCGACGACGAAGGCACGCCCATGAAACGCAACGTGCTGATCGAAAAAGGCGTGCTCAAGCTGTTCATGTCCGATATCCTCTCCGCCAGGCAGCTGAAGACGGCACGCACCGGCAACGGCAGGCGCGAGAGTTTCCGTTTCCCGCCGATTCCGCGCATGACCAACACCTTCATCGAAAAAGGCAAGGACAGGCCCGCCGATATCATGGCCTCCACACGCAAAGGAATCTACGTCCAGAGCCTGAGCGGCGGCAGCGTCAATCCGACCACCGGCATGTTCAATTTCACCTGCCGCGAGGCCTACCTGATCGAAGACGGCAAAAAGACCAGGCCGGTGAAAGGAGCCACCTTGACCGGCAACTGCATCGACATCATCTCCAACATCGATGCCGTGGGGGACGATCTTGATTTCGGACCGGGCATCTGCGGCAAGGGGCAGAGCGCTGAAGTAACCACAGGACAGCCCACCGTGCGGCTGCGCGGCATCAATGTGGGCGGAACGCGCGCCTGATTGGAGCTGGAAACGGAGGAGAGACTCATGGACTGCAAAGCACTGGCCAGGCAACTGGTTCAAACCTGCTTGAAAAAAGGGGCCGACAGCGCCGAGGTGTTCATTGAAACGGGGCGGAATCTCAGCATCGGAGTTCGCAAGGGCGAGATCGAAACCGTTCAGGAAGCCGCGTCGCAAGGTATCGGTTTCCGGGTTTTTGCCAAAGGGAAAATGGCGTTTGCCAGCTGCAACGATTTCTCGGATGCGGCCGCCGCCAGCGCGATCGACAGCGCCGTGCGGTTTGCCCAGCAGACGACACCGGATCCTAACCATGTCCTCCCTGACGACAAGGGCGCTGCGGCCGTGGATGGGCTCTATGACTCCAGGATCGGCAAAATCCCGATGGCTCAGAAAATCGAGCTGGCAAAGACCGTTGAAAAACTGGCGATGAAGGACAGCCGGATCACCAAAAGCGCGGGAGCGGGCTATTCAGAATCGGAAGGCGAAGTATATATCGCCAATTCCAACGGCCTGTCGAAAAGCTATCAGGCCTCAGGCTGCTCGTTCGGTGTTTCCGTGGTTGCCGAAAAAGGGGACCAGAAGTCGTCAGGAAGAGAGTATTGTTCCCGGCGCTTCTTTGCGGACCTTAAAGCACCCGCGGACATCGCCGCCAAGGCGGCGCGCAAGGCCTGGGAACTGCTCGACTCGAGAATGGTGAAAACCCAGCGGGCGTCGGTGGTGTTCGACCCCGACGTTGCCGGAGCCATTCTCGGCGGCATCCTCGCGGCCGTGAGCGGTGAACGCATTCTCCAGGGTGCGAGCTTCCTGGCTGCCAGGATGAATCAGAAGATCGCATCGACCCTGGTCACCATCATCGACGACGGCACGCGCGCGCGCGGATTGGCCAGCGCGCCATTTGACGGCGAGGGGGTGCCGACTCAGAGGCGCACCATCATCGATGAGGGCATCCTGAGGGGCTTCATGTACAACACCATTACTGCCCGCAGGGCGGGCGTCAGGAGCACCGGGAACGCTGCCCGCGGCGGATTCACCAACGTGCCCGGCATCGGTGCCCATAACTTTTACATGGCTCCGGGCAACTCATCCCGCGCCGAGATTCTTGCCAACACTGCCATAGGTCTTCTCCTGACTGAGGTGACCGGATACGGGATTAACCCCGTGAACGGCGATTTCAGCGGCGGCGCATCGGGATTCTGGATCGAAGCCGGCAAAATCGTTGTTCCGGTGAAAGGCCTGACCATCGCCGGCAGAGCGGATGAGATCCTGAGCGGGATCGATATGGTGGGAAACGACCTCGACTGGAATCGCAGCATCACTGCACCCACGTTCCGGATTCGCGAAATGCAGATTGGCGGGGAGTGACGGGACGAAGCCAGGAGCCAGAATGTTTTTTCGTTCCGGCTTCCGGCTTCTAGTCTTTGTTTTTCGGTTGCTTGTCCGGGTGCAAATATGTGTTGATGACCTCCCGGGCCTGCGGCCGGATTTCCTCCCAGTGAGCCTTCGGAGCTTTCAGCAGCACGATCATCTGCTGATCCACCGTGACCTCAATCACCCCGGAAATTTTGAACAAGTTTCTGGCGAGCGTATCTGTCGCCGGAACATCTTGCGGTGTGTGATATTTGTGCGTTGTTTCGGCTAGTTTGCTGCCCATGTAAAAATAACAGGAGCTGGAGGTCGAAGAGACCACTTCGTATAGGATGCCCGAAGGATCAATTTCCTTAGGAGGGATCTTGTCTCTGTCCCTGTAGTGCCGGAACACGAATGCGCCCAGGATCGCCAGCGCTGCGATAAAGCACATAAAGAACAGCGCGTTCTGCACTTCGTATCTGCCTAATGCCTTGCGCGTGTTAGACATCTTCCTCCTTAACACCCTCGGGCCGCCCTTGCCGAAACAAGGCTCCCGGCCCCATAACACAACACGATCCATGCCTGGCTTTATTTCACCTTTAATCAGGGAAATCCGTCTTGGAGCAGGCTGTGTGCACTACCCTGCCCTATTTTATCGTAGTAAAATCAAATTCGCATCGTAATCCAACCGGTTTGCCGCCTCTAAGGAAGGTGAATGTATGCCCGTCGAATCCCATACCAAACGAAAAGAACGCAGCGCAAAAATCACCGCTATTCTAAAAAATACCTATCCGGACGTCCGCATCGCCCTGAACTTCAACAACCCGCTGGAACTACTCGTGGCGACTATCCTGTCGGCCCAGTGCACCGATGTGCGCGTCAACCAGGTAACCGCGGACCTGTTCAAAAAATACCGCACCGCAGCCGACTACGCGGCAGCTTGCCCGAAGGAATTTGAGGAGGAAATACGCCCGACGGGATTCTACCGCAACAAAACGAAGCTTGTATTGGGGGCTGCCGCCAAAATTGCAGCCGAATATGCGGGGAGTGTGCCGGACAGCATGGACGACCTGCTGACCCTCCCCGGAGTGGCACGAAAAACGGCGAATGTGGTGCTCAGCCAGGCCTTCGGCAAGAACGAAGGCATCATCGTCGACACTCACGTAATCCGCCTCTCGCAGCGCTTGAACCTGACCAAGTACAAGGACAACGCCGGCGACAGGATCGAAAAGGACCTGATGGAATTAGTGCCGCGCACGGCTTGGAGCGATTTCGGCAATAGGTTGATCTGGCACGGCCGGCTGGTCTGCACGGCAAGGCGCCCAAAGTGCGCCGGCTGCCCCCTGCACAAACTCTGCCCATCAGCCTCGATGGCACAGTGATAAGCGGTGGCAAATGCTTGTCACTCATCACTTCTTCAAAAGGACTGTTCGTCGGCGGACGGGCCATAAATCGACGGTACCGGTATGTTTTTGAGCCGGATGTAAACACTGAGCTGCCCGCGGTGATGGATCAGATGATTCATCAGGAACGAGCGCAGCACGCCGGCTTTCGGAAGGCTCATCAGCACCTTGTCCCCGTGCTTGAGCGTCCAGGTTTCCATCATTTCGGCGTCGGACCGCGAGGCGATCAAGTCTCTCGTTGTGGAGACATTCCTGTCAAAGGCCGACAGCAGTGCCTCATTCGTGTGAAAGGTCGGATGCTCAAATTCCGGATTGGCTGCCAAATCCACGGAGGAGCTGCCGATGATGCTGCCTCCCCATCCGGGGATCTCAACCAGGTGAGTGGCGAGTTGCCCGAGGGACATGGATTTTTCGTGCGGCTTCCACTGGGCATCCGTCATGGGAACGCGTTCCAACAGCTTGCGCGCGGTTGCCATTTCGTGATCGTATTCAGGGAGCAATACATCCTTGATCGCCATGCGGTTCCTCCTGAACAATTCCGGCATTTCTCTGCGGTCGTTGACTCTGGCCAACGTCTAGATATTACCATGCCCCGTTCCTGGAGTGCGGCGACTGGTCTTGCTCCTTATACGAAATTTGGCATCCAAACAAATCCGCATCGGCCGGTCCTGACTGGAGTATCTGCACAGCCAGGAGGGCAATCCTCCAACCCAGGGCCGAAGGCCCGCTCCATACCAGCCTGGGGCAACGCCCCAGGATCCAGGCAATCCTATGGAAATAAAAGGGCTGTAAGCCCGCCCTATAAACGTCTATGGAGCGGGCCTACGGCCCTTGTCTATATGATCACACCGTCCCTGGGGCGTTGCCCCAGGCTGGTATGGAACGCGCCTTCGGCGCTCATGATTGTACTCCGGCGAAAGCTCAATCCGAGTGGCATCAGGGCGGCACCCCCAGTCATTATGTTTATCGGATCGAGATTCGTATAAGGAACCGGACTAGTGGCCGCACTCCAGATTTCACGGCCTGCAGACGGCGGCCATAAAGGGGGTGTCCCAAAGGGTCAGGAGGTTTCCCGCGCTGTCGAGGGCGATCAGGCCGGCGGACGCTTCGGCAAGGGTTTCGATCTCGGCCATTACTGCCGCTCCCGCTGCCTGGAGGGTCTGGCCGCCGTCAACCAGGTCGCACAGACGCTTGGCGGAAAGCAGCACCATAATGCGTTCCCCGACTCCGGTCAGAGACACTGCCGCCTTGGGAGTGCAGTAGGTGCCGGCGCCGATAATGGGCGAATCACCCACCCTCCCCGGATAGCATTGGCCGGTGCCTCCGGTCGAGGTCCCGGCGGCGAGATTGCCCCCGGCATCCAGCGCCACGCATCCTACGGTTCCAAGCCGCGGATGGCCGCTTTTCCATTCGGAGGCCATTGCCTCGTAATCCAATCGCAGGCAGGCTTCCGTCATGTGCTGCTGCCAGTAGGCGATTTTCTGGGGAGTGGCCGCTACCCCGGACTCATGCCCGAGCTTCAGGCCCAATTGTGTGGCTTCCAAGCCGCATAGCATGATGTGGGCATCCTGCTCCAGGAGGTAGCGCGCCAGCCGGATAGGATGTTTCAAACCGGGAACCTGGGCCACGGCACCCGCCCGGCTGTCACTCGTCATGATACTTGCATCCATGCGAGCCACACCGTCGGCCTGAAGATAGCTGCCGGTGCCGGCATTCAGTATCGGTTCATTCTCGAGCCGCCGCACAGCAGCTTCCACCGCATCGAGAGCGCTGCCGCCCGCCTGCAGCACCTGCCAGCCATCGTCCGCCGCCCGCCGGCAGGCAGCCTCCCGGACCACTTTCTCTTCCAGGGAGACCGCCGCGCATCCGCCATGCACAATCAAAGCTGGTTTCATCGCAACCTCCGGCCGGCAAGCTTATAGTCCGCGCGCGCCAAAAGCCAAGCATAAAGTGATGCTATGCGGAAGAACAGGGGAACGGTACCGCGTCGGCGGCAAGCCCGCCCGGAGTGCGGCAACTGGTCCTGCTCCTTATACGAATCTCGCTCCCATAAGCAGCATGACTGGGAGTGCCGCCCTGATGCCGCTGGGATTGAGATTCCGCCGGAGCGCAATATTGAGCGCCGAAGGCGCGTTCCATACCAGCCTGGGGCAACGCCCCAGGGACGGTATGATCAAATGGACAAGGGCCGTAGGCCCGCTCCATAGTTGTTTATAGGGCGGGCTTACAGCCCTTTTATTTCCATAGGATCGCCTGGATCCTGGGGCGTTGCCCCAGGCTGGTATGGAGCGGGCCTTCGGCCCTGGGTTGGCGGATTACCCTCCTGGATGTGCCGTTACTCCAGTGTGGACCGGCTGATGCGGATTTGTTTGGATGCCAAAAATTCGTGTAAGGAGCAGAACTGGTCGCCGCACTCCGGAAGGGGCTCCTGCATTCATCGGGGGCGAGCCGGACGCGGATCCAATCCGCGTCCGGGGATGCGGCATGGATCACATCTCGATCAGCCCGACAGCCTTCAGCTGCTGGAGGTAGTTGATTACATCCTGGAGGTCATTCACTGTCTGGCCCTGCGCGCCCGCTCGTGGGGCCATCTGCGCGTCCAGAATGATTTTGATATCGAGCGCGCTGTGCTGGCCATTGCAGAGCAGCCGCACTTCGTTGGTGTCGCTCAGCCTTCCCTTCAAGGGGAACTTGGCCTGTGCCGCATCGGCTATTTCCTTGAGTTTGGGATCTGTCGGCGTCAGATAGTAATTATACCCGCTCCGGCCGCGCTCCTTCACCCGGGCTGTAGGCTTCGGGATCATTTTCGCCGCCTGCCTTTCCAGGTCGCTCATCTGCAGGACCACGGGAGCAGTGTTGAGTTTGCGGGCCACCGCTTTCATGTGCGCCTCGATCGTGTTCAAATGGGCCCTGCCGATGTCATCGATCGATTTCTGCATAGCTGTCACATACTCAGCGACCACTTTTTTGTCGGTGGCCAGCTGGCTGGTGGTAGCCAGCGTGTCCTTCTCGTTGATCGCCGCAGCGGTCACGTATGCGCGCGCCTTTCTATAGGCCTCCGCGAGGCCTTCGGCGCCAGCGCCGTTGAGTTCCTCCATGCCGCGCACGAGCGCATGTCCGATGCGGGCGGTGCCGTTGCTGGTGATCTCGCCGGCGATTTTCGTTGCCGTGGCGTCGTCCGCGCTCGCGATCGTATACGCCGCGGCCGCGCCGATAATGACCACGCGTCGCAACTGCGTCGGATCGGATTTATCGACATGGTCGCCCGATGTGTGGTACCAGCGGTCCGGCCAGGCGATCATCATGATGCCGGGAACGCCGATTCCCCAGTCATTGAACACGGTGTGATCGGAGGCGCCATAGTAGGTCTCGATGCTGTAGACAAACGGTTCGTCGGCGCCGGTAGGGGCGACGATGCGGCGCGCCTGAGGCGTGAAATTGCCGCGATTCTGGATGTGCTCCCGGTTTGTCTCGCCGACGTAGCGATAGTAGTTCTCCATCACGTCATTCACATAATGGGGATTGCCGTAGGTGGTCCGCATCAGGCAGAAATAAGACTGATTCTTGCTGAGCCATTCGCCCACCATGTCCAGGTTGATGTTGCAAAAGGTCCGAGCCATGATCTCCTTGTGGTCGTTGGCCCAGGCGCCGGTGCCCGACATTTCAGGGCCGATGAGAAAGCGGATCGTGCGCTTCGGGCGCGGGATGCGGTTTTCATTGATCAGAGTGTTCAGCACCCTCGCGATCTCCATAACCGACGCGCAGCCCGAAATGTCGTCGTTGCCGCCCTGCTTGATATAGCCTTCATAAAGGTGCGCGGTGAAAAGGATCTCGTTCCCATTCGGATCGGTGCCGGGGATATAGGCCACTACATTCTGCATGTCCGTCGGAACGGTCTCCGAAACCACCTGGGCCCGCACCTTGATTTTTTGCCCGGCGAGGAGGCGCTTCTTCAGGTAGTCGCCGTCGCGGGGCGGAATCTGGAAGCCGAATTTCAGAGGCTCGCCGGCCGGCGCGCCGCCTCCTCCGCCACCGCCTCTGCCGCCGCCTCTGCCGCCGCCGACTGAACCCCAGTTAAGCTGGAGCGGATCAAAGTAGGGACGGCTGTTGCCGATGCCGATCACGCCGACCGCTCCGGTGCCGTTGACGCTTCCGAGGGATCCGTCGGTCACGGCGATCTTTTCCTTCAGATCCTTGCCCTGCAGGTCATTCCCGCGGCCGGAACCGACCCAGACCAGCTCGCCGGTAACGTCACAGGTCGTGCTTCCGGAAGCCAGCATGGCCGTCGCATCGCGGTAGGATGCCAGCTTTTCCAGTCCCGGCTCGACCTCCCATAGCTCCCCCTTGATCCCATTCCAGGTCATGGACTTCCCGTCGCCATACCGCGCAACCTCGGCGCCCGGTATGGCGTACTCCTTGAATTTCTCGAGGAAGAACCTGGTTTCATGAAACATGGAGGAAAGCCCATATTCGGATGCCGGCCGGACCTTGTCGTATCCTCCGGTTTCCATGATCGCTTTCCAGGCGTTCTCGCCCGAAGACTCCCCGACAATCTCATTCATGATCTTCGCGGGGAGGAAAGTCCACTGCATCCAGGGTGTCATCTGCGCCAGCACGACCACACCCAGGAACAAAACGGCGGTTACCGAGAGAAGCACTGTTCGTTTCAACATGGATATCTCCTCATGACTTCGCTAGAGGGCTATGCTATTTTCGATCCGTTGGCTTTGCCAGAGGATGCTAGTTTAACCCAAAAGGCCGGGAAATGTACTATTGAGAATCGCGAAATATCGTGGGTCCCGGCGGCCCGCCGGGACCGCGGGATCAAAGCCCATGAACCGGGAGGCGCCCAACTATAGGTCCCGGCCGGCGGCCGGGACCTACTTGCGAGGCAGGAGGGTGGGAATATGCGAGAGGAGTTGAGTGGCGATGCGTTAGCGGCGTTGATTGAACGGGTGTTCCGGCTGCGGTCCTCGGACCGCGCCCTGGGGGTGCTGGTGGACATGCCGGACCGGGCACGCGCCGACACGGCGGAATGGCGTGAACGCAGGGAAATGGCCGAGCAGTGGGTGCGCCGGCTGGCGCCGCACCAGCAGCGGCTCGGGCTCGATGTCGACCTTTACCTTTACCGCAACGTGCGCACCAACAACGCCGACCTGCCGCGCGGCGCCAACCTGCACACCGGCGGCCCGCTCCCGAAGACCGCAGATGAACTCAATCCGCTGGCCGAAACTCCTTTCGCGGAAATTTTCGGCACCCACAGCATTTTCATGGCGGTCACCGAACTCTCCCCCACGGCGCCGCTCAAATTGATGGCCAAAAAACACGGATTCCGGGCTGCCACCATGCCGGGGTTTTCGCCGGCCATGGTCCCCGCGCTGCGCCTGGATTACGAGGAGATCAGCCGCCGGGTCGTGAAGCTGAAGGAGATGCTTGACCGCGCCGAAGGCGCCGAACTGCTGTTCCAGGTAGCCGATGGTCCGGAGTGCGCGCTGTTCCTGGACTTGCGCCATCGCGCCGGGCACGCTTCGGGCGGCCTGCTGCACGATCCCGGCACCGCGGGCAACCTCCCTTCGGGCGAAGCCTACATTGTGCCGTACGAAGGCGAAGTCGCCGGCGACGCGAGCGCATCGGCGGGCCGGCTGCCGGTGCAGTTCGGAGATGAGGTGGTCATTTACGAAATCGAGCGCAACCAAGCCGTGAAGGTCGAGGGGAGCGGCGCCGCTGCGCGCCGCGAGTCGGAATATATTGTGCGCGAGCCCGCCTATGCCAACCTCGCCGAACTCGGCCTGGGCGTGCTCGCGGATTTCGGCGTCAAGCCCTGCGGCTCGCTCCTGCTCGATGAGAAACTTGGCCTGCATATTGCATTCGGCCGCAGCGATCACTTCGGCGGCCAGGTCGGCCCGGCGCAATTCTCGCGTCCGGAAGAGGTTGTGCACATCGACCGGGTATACCTGCCGTCGGTGCAGCCGAAAGTGCGCGTCCGCCGGGTCGCCCTGCGTGGGCCGCAATTCCTGATCCCGCTGATTGAGGATGACCGCTTCGTGGTCGACTTCAACGCCTGAGCACGGCATACACGGTTCTGGTATATTTCCATCATGAAGCCGGTTGCATTGACGATTGCCGGGTCCGATCCTTCGGGCGGAGCAGGAATCCAGGCTGACCTGAAGACCTTTCATCAGTTCGGCGTCTACGGGATGAGCGTGGTGACGCTGGTGACGGTCCAGAATACGCTGGGTGTGAGCGCGATCGAGCTGATGACCCCCGACCTGGTGGATGCGCAGCTTGAGGCCGTGCTCGACGACATCCCGCCCGCCGCCGCCAAGACCGGAGCGCTCGGCAGCGCGGATATCATCGCGGCGGTGGCCCGCCGGGCATCCGCTTTCCAGTTCCCGCTCGTGGTCGATCCCGTGATGATCAGCAAGCACGGGCAGCCGCTCCTGGCCGAAAGTGCCCGGGCAGTCCTGATCGAGCGCCTGCTGCCCGCCGCTTTTCTGGTCACTCCAAACCTCCAGGAGGCCGGCGTGCTTGCAGGCATGGACGTTCACGACCTGGCAACCATGGAAGAGGCGGCACGCCGCATCGCCGCCAAAGGCGCAGCGTCCGTACTGGTAAAAGGAGGGCACCTGGCCGGCGATGCCGCGGATGTGCTTTATCACGGCGGCACGATTCATCGATTCTCCGGGCCGCGCGTGGAAACGCCCCACACTCACGGCACAGGGTGCACCTATTCGGCCGCGATCACCGCAGGCCTGGCGCTGAATCTCACGCTACTGCAGGCGGTCGAAAAAGCCAAGAAGTTCATCACGCTGGCAATTCAGTCGAATCCTGCCCTTGGCCGGGGCTGCGGCCCGGTCAACCATCATGCGTGGGTCAGGCCTGAGGAAATGTGAAGAGAGAGCGACACGGACTCGCACGGACCGACACGGACTTGCACGGACAGGCCTGGAGGTGAAGGGGCGTGCTTTTAGGGACGATGCCGCGGTGAAAGCTGGTATGCTTTCCCTTCTGGGGCTTTCGACCCGGGAGATGTTGAATGAACGAAGAGAAGACGCTCAAAGAACCGGCACCGCAAAAGGCTTATCAGAACCTCCGTTTTCTCAAGAGCAAGGATGCTCGGCTGATCCGCATGCTCGCCGAGTATCTGGAGCCGGCGAGTCGGCTCAAATGGCAGCGTGTGGAGGACACGATCGTTTTTTTCGGATCGGCGCGCACACGTCCCCTCGCGGAAACACAGGAGCGGTTGGACGCCCTGCGGGGCCAATTGGGACGCCAGGCTGAAGGAGATGGGAAACTCCAGGAGGAAATCAGCCGGGCGGAACTGCAGGTCCGGATGTCCCGCTACTACGAAGATGCGGTCACGCTCTCAAAATTGATCACTTCATGGGCCCAAACCCTGAACGGGGGCCTGAAACGGCTCATGATCTGCTCCGGCGCCGGCCCGGGGATCATGGAGGCCGCAAACCGGGGCGCCAGCGAACTCGGCGAACAGTCGATCGGTCTCTCCATCAGCCTCCCGGCCGAGCAGGAAGTCAATCCGTTCGTGCCCCCGGAACTGGCGTTCCAGTTTCACTATTTTTTCATGAGGAAATTCTGGTTTATCTACCTGGCCAAGGCTCTGGTGATTTTCCCGGGGGGATTCGGCACCATGGACGAGGCGTTCGAGGTCCTGACGCTGGTCCAGACCGGCAAGACACGCAAGAAAATGCCGGTTCTGATGTACGGCTCGGATTACTGGAACGAGGTGCTGAATTTTGACGCCATGGTCCGCTGGGGAACGATCGGCAAAGAGGACTTGTCCCTGATCCATCGCTCCAATGATCCCCAGGAGGCTTTTCAATACCTGAAGAGCGAGTTGACCAGGATATGGAATATCTGAAAAACAGGAGACAGGAGGCGGAAGACAGTAGACAGGAGATCCTGTTTTTCTACTGTCTCCTGTCTACTGTCTCCTAAAGCATATGAATCCATTTCTCCTTGAACGCCAGTACGACGAACTGCCGCAATCTCCGAAAGACCACCGGCATCCGACCGAGCGCGATCGTGATCGCGTGCTGCACAGTTCGGCGTTCCGCAGGCTGCAGGGCAAGACTCAGGTTTTCGGCATCGGCCAGGCCGATTTCTATCGCACGCGGCTGACCCACAGCATCGAAACCGCGCAACTCGCCCGCGCCATTGCCAGGAACCTGTTGGTGGAAGAGCCGCTCCTTGCCGATTGCGTGACCGAAGAATTGGCCGAGGCGGTGGCGCTGGCCCACGATTTGGGGCATCCCCCTTTCGGGCATGCCGGTGAAAAAACCCTGGACGCCTGTATGAGGGAAGTCAGCGCGCGCACACAATTGCAGGGCAAGAGGGTGCTTCGCTTTGAAGGGAACGCCCAGACGTTCCACGTGCTGGTCGCTGCGGAGCCAAAGTCCCCCGCCTACCCGGGACTGAACCTGACCCGTGCCACTCTGGCCGGTGTAATGAAGTATCCCTACGAACAGGACACCGGAAATGACCGCTTCATCTTTTCCTCCGATGCGGAGACTGCGGGATGGGCGCTGAACAACACGGACGGGCTCGTCGGCGTCGGGCAGATGGAGCAGGGGGCCCGGCCGCAGACCCCGCTCATCTGCCAGATCCTGGACTGGGCTGACGATTGCGCCTACTCCATCCACGACATCGAGGATGCATTGCAGGCGCAGTTTTTGCGGCCCGGCGACCTGGACGACCCGGGATTTTCACGGCGTGTTCTCCAGCACTACCAGGAAACCAGGGAAAGCGAGGCGGTCCCGCCGCTCAGCCACGAGGAGATCTGCGAACGCATGCGCGCGCTGAAAATCCGCATCCGGCCGCCGTGCAGAGGCGACGAAAGGGCGCACCGGAAAGAGGCGCTCCGGAACATCCTCAACGAACTCGTCATCGAGGTGTCGGTGCAGCCTCGCGCCGGCACGATCCGGCCGGATTATGCATGGAATCTGGTGGTGCCCGTGGAATCCCGGATGCTGTCGGCCTTGTGCAAGGCCATCATCTGGGAGGCGGTGATCACCGATCCAAGAGTGGCTGCCATGAGCACCAAGGGCAAGGAGATTCTGCATGACCTCTTCTATCTGCTGCTCTCCGAACTGGTAGAGAGGAAGAGCTATGCGCTGTTCCCGCGTTATTACCGGCCGATCATTGAGGAGTCGATGGACAAGGGCGAACCGGAAGCGGCGCGCGGCGTCTGCAGCTTCCTGGCACTCCTGACCGACATGGACGCACTCCGCCTGCACGCCCTGCTGCGGGGCTCCAAGGCTTCCTCCATTTTCGACCTGCTTTAACCCGGACTGAAGAAGCGGAACCGCGGAGGCACAGAGGCCACGGAGAAATGTGGTTTCATGTCTCCCCGGAAACTTACCAATGCGTGTATTGGCAAACAGGCGCACATGAAAAAGCTGCCACGGATTTCACGGATTTCACCGAGCGAAGAAAATCCGGCGCAGCCCTACCCCCCACACCGGCGGCCTTCGGCCAACATCCTGGCTCCCGTCGCGCAGGCAAACGCATCCGAATGCCAATTTCTTCAGGAGGCTACCCGTCGCGCTTGCCTGCGCGACGGGAGCCAGGATGTTGCTGCGCGTGGCGCTGCGCCGGTGTGGGGGGCATGGCTGCGCGGACTTCGGGTGTGCGCTGATTTCATTCGTGCTTTGATCCGTGAAATCCGTGGCTGCTTTGTTTTTTGCGGCTTCATCAATGCGACTGAGTTTCTGATGTCAATGAACGACGCCCCGCCGCAAGAGCTCTGTGGCCTCTGTGCCTCCGTGGTTTGCTTTTGCGGCCGAAGTGCACTCAGGCGAGGACATCCAAATGGCGCCGGGTGAAGGCCGGCGGATCATAGGGGGAGCGTACATTCCGCGTCGTCGCCTGGGGCTCGGCGGATCCTTCTGCAGGAGGGCTGCCTCTGCGCACGCGGCTCTTGTTGCGGCCGGAATCCTGACTTTCCGGCAATCGCTGCAGGGAGTCATCCGCGGAAGCGGCCGGATGGGCGCGCATCGTGGTGTTTTCGGGATTGTCCGCCGGGCTGCGCGGTTTTGGCGCGGCATCGGCGCCTTCCGGCACCTGGCTGGTTTGCCGCTTCATGTTATGGCTTTGAATCGGGGATCGAGCCATCCCATGCTGAGAGCTTGCCTTTGGTGCTTCACTGATGTTCAATGACATACATTAGCCCGATCGGATCTCCCAGGCGGTCCTCTGGAGATCGGAGCGGAGGGGTAGGCGCTTCGGTGGGTATCCGCTGTATCGGATGCGTCGGGCCGGAGCATTAGCGAAAAATGGCGAACAGGCGCGCTTTTTATCTGTTGTTGGGCGTGCCGACCGGAGGAGGCTTATGCCAGATTCGATCTTTGTCGAAGGCGGAGTGCTGGTTCCCGGAGAAGCCCTGGAAGTAAAGGCCGTGCGCGCTTCGGGTCCCGGCGGACAGAATGTGAATAAGGTGGCCAGCAAGGTGGAAATCCACGTGGATCTCACGCGCGTTCAGGGAATGGGGGCCGCGAGCTACCAGCGCCTGCTTCACCTCGTCGCCAAGCGTCTCGACAGCGAGGGGCGGCTCCTGGTTACCAGCCAGCGCACCCGGGATCAGCAGCGCAACCTTGAAGACGCACGGCGCAAGATTCACGACTGGATCGCGCAGGCGCTGGTGAAACCCAGGGCGCGCATTGCCACCGCCCCCCGACCCGCAAGTCGCGAGCGGCGGCTCGAAGAGAAGAAACATCACTCCGAACGCAAGGCCGGCCGGAGCAAGAGACGGATGAGGGATGAGGGATGAATATTTGTGCAGGTCAACCCCTTTGCCCCCAAAGTAGGCGAGCGAAAGCGGGCCGTATTCTGATATGATGCGCGGCCGGAGGCAAGCATTCCTATGACGAAATCATTTCATCCACCACAGAGAATCCTGCTCGGCCCGGGGCCAAGCAATGTGGAGCCACGCGTTCTTCAGGCCATGATGGCCCCTCTGCTCGGCCACATGGATCCCGTGTATTTCGAGTGCATGAACGAAACCCAGGCGTTGCTCCGTTCTGTGTTTGAAACCGGGAACCGGGTCACTTTTGCGGTCGCGGGTACGGGGGGCGCCGGCATGGAAGCGTGCCTGGCCAACCTGATTGAAGATGGCGAGGAGGTCGTTGTCTGCGTCAACGGCTTCTTCGGCCAGCGCATGGCCGACATGGCCGAGCGCTGGGGCGGCAAGGTCCTGCGCGTCGAAGCAGAATGGGGCCAGCCCCTCGACATGCAGAAGGTCAGGGATGTTTTCCGGGGATCAAATGCCCGCATTCTGACCATGGTGCACGCCGAGACATCCACAGGCATGCGCAACCCGATCGAGGAACTGAAGTCCGTGCGCGAAATCCGCGACGCCATCCTGGTCGTCGACTCGGTCACTTCCTTGGGCGCCCACCCGGTCGGTATCGATCGCAACGGTATCGACGCCAGCTATTCCTGCACCCAGAAAGGGATCGGCGCCCCTCCGGGACTGGCGCCGGTCACCTTCTCCGAGCGCGCGCTCGAGAAAATCCGCGCGCGCAAAAAGGCGCCCCGCACCTGGTACCTCGATGTCCAGCTGCTGGACAAATACTGGAACCAGGAGCGCGTCTATCACCATACCGCCCCGGCACTGATGACCTACGCTCTGCGCGAGGCGCTCGCGATCATCCTGGAAGAAGGGCTGGAGGCGCGCTGGCAGCGGCACGAACGCAACAGCAAGGCCTTTGTGGCCGGCATCGAAAAGATGGGCCTGCAGATGCTGGTCGCACCCGAGCACCGGCTCTGGTCATTGAACACAGTCCGGATTCCGCCCGAAACCGACGACGCGCGCGTGCGCGCCCGCCTGCTCGAGGAGCACAATATCGAAATCAGCGGCGGATTCGGCATATTCAAAGGCAAGATCTGGCGCATCGGATTGATGGGCGCCAACTCCACGGAGAATGTTGTTCTGCTGCTGCTCTCCGCACTGAAGAAGGCCCTGAGCGGACAGGATTGATTCCATGAAAGTGCTGGTTACCGGGGGGGCCGGATACATCGGGAGTGTTACCGCCGAACTTCTGCTCGACGCCGGCCATGAGGTCGTGGTTTTCGACAATCTCGAGCGCGGCCACAGGGAGGCCGTGGATCCCAGGGCCTGTTTTGTCCTTGGGGATCTCCGCGATCCGGAGAGCATTGCACGCGCCATGGCAAAGGCTTCCCCGGACGCGGTCATGCATTTCGCCGCCTATGCCCTGGTCGGGGAATCCATGGAACATCCCGAGAGGTATTTTCGCAATAACGTGGCCGGGGGCATTCATCTGGTGGAGGCCATGATCGAGGCGGGCGTGCGGCGCATTGTCTTCTCCTCGACGTGCGCAACCTATGGCCAGCCCGCACAGGTCCCGATCACGGAAGACGCCCCCCAGCGGCCGGAAAATCCCTACGGCGAATCCAAGCTGGCGTTTGAGAAACTCCTCCGCTGGTGCGAGGAACTGCGTGGGCTCAGGCCGGTGTTTTTGCGCTATTTCAACGCCTGCGGCGCGACGGAAAAATTCGGCGAGGATCACGATCCGGAGACTCATCTGGTCCCGATCGTGCTCCAGGCGGCTTTAGGCAAAAGGAAAGAGGTGCAGATCTACGGCGACGATTACGACACTCCGGACGGAACCTGCATCAGGGACTATATCCATATCGTCGACCTCGCCCAGGCCCACATGCTGGCGCTGACCTCAAGCCATACGGGACCGTTCAACCTGGGCACCGGCACAGGCTACTCCGTCAAGGAAGTGGTCGAGAGCGCTCGCAGGATTACCGGCCGCGCTGTTCCTGCCGTCCTGGCGCCGAGGCGGCCCGGCGATCCTCCACGTCTGGTAGCCGGGGCCGAAAAGGCCCGGGAACGATTAGGCTGGAAGCCCCGATTCCACGAGCTGGAAGATATTCTTGAGAGCGCCTGGAAATGGCATCAGGCACACCCGGACGGATACAAAAGCTAGGAGCCAGAAGCCGGAAGGGATTTGGGTGAGAAAATCCTGTGGAATGATTGTGCGATGCTGTGAATTCCGGTCGTCAGTAAGCTACAAAGCTTTTGTTTTCCATTGGATGGAAGGGCATTCGCGGCAGCGCTCGATGCGTCTGCAGGGCATGGCGGCTGTGGAAAAGCCCGGACGCCACCTGTTTCCGGGCGTTGCGGCGGCGCCGGCTTGGGATTCTGGACCGCATTCATCCACACTCTGCCGCTCGCCTGCGTCTTGTCGGACCAAGTGACAAACAATGGGACTCATCTTACCTTACGTCGCAATTGCTGCAATGTGCGCGGATCTTTCGGTGACCTGCCGGTCGCCCCTACATGCCGCACATTATCACCGGATCAGGAGTTGCGCGACAGAGGGCGGGCCAACGGCCGGTACTTCTGAATTCCATAACTTGCCTGGCTGCAGGTCGACTTCGGCGAAATGGGATTTTCACAGGTCCTGCCGGCGTTCCAAAATCTCCACGAAGGCCCACAGCCCCAAACACAGAAAGGGGAGAACCGCTATTCCGGTAACGTCTCCGCCTGCCACGCGCGTGGACCAGACCCTAGCCAGCACGCATCCCACGAGCGCCAGACCGGAATATAGCAGGGCGACCCGGGCATGGCCGGAACGGGCCGACGACATGCGCTGATAAATGTGCGACCGGTGCGCCGCAAAAACATTTTCGCGCCTCAGGAGGCGCCGGATGAAGGTGAACGCGGTGTCGAAAACAAATGGCCAAACCAGCAGCAGGCCTACCACGGGCGCGCCGGGGCTGTCCTTGCTGAAGAAAACGTACATCACAGGCAGCACCGCCAGCGAATAGCCGAGAAATGCGCTCCCCACGTCTCCCATGAAAATGCGCGCCGGCGGCCAATTGTGAATGAGAAAGCCGAGGTTGCTGCAGGCAATCAGCAACCCGATTCCCGCCAATATCGTCATGCCGGCCTGCCAGCCGAGCAGCGCCCATGCAAAGCCGGCAACCAGCGCCTGGCAGCCGGCGATTCCATCCGTGCCGTCCATGAAGTTATAGGCGTTGGTCAGGCCCACGATCCAGACGGCCGTGATCAATGCTCCCCAGCCCCCTAAGGGGATCGTGCCCAGGACCGGCAACGCAAGCGTGTCCCAGTAGCCGAGGCCGGCGATCGCGATTCCCGCTCCCAAAAGATGGATCGAGAAGCGGATCGAATTGCGCAGCGATCGGAGATCGTCAAGCCAGCTGACCGCAGCCACCACAAGGGCTCCTGCCATGTAAGCAAGATATGGCTGCCAAAAGCGGGGCGGATCCTGAACCAGGGCCAGCAGCGATCCGCACACCAGGGTGACCGCGACGATCACCAGCCCGCCGCCCCGCGGGGTAGCGCGCGTATGCGAGCTGCGCTCGTTTGGCAAGTCGACGATTTGCCGCCGCTCGGCCCAGACGCGAAAGCGCGCGACGCCATAATAAGTCGCAAGTGCGGCGATGAGTCCGAGAATTCCTGCCAGAAGCATAGGTGGCATCCGCGCTGCCTGCAAAGGCCGAAGTTCTTTGCGGCCTGACCTGTTTCGTTGCCCCGCTCCATTCGCGGGCGGTTAAGATAATTATGGCGGTAACAGAAGGCCGATCCGACCCTCGAGAATTACCATCATAGGAACCCGGCAGGCCGCTGTCAACACGGCTCCGGGAGCCGGGTGTAATCGGAATCTGGAATCAGCAGCTTGCCGCCGCTTTCCGGGCGAATTGGGCTAAAAAACAAAGGCGCCACGGATTGCACTGTCACCGAGTCGAGCTGGTTGCCAGCACAGGTGCAATGAAACAGGGGAACGTCGCCGTCGGAGGTTACCATCAGGGCCGGGCCGAGGATTCGCAAATTATCCCGCCCTTCTTTGCCATGGCCCCGCTGCGCCAGTTTCGCCCGATCGTTGAAGCTGTCGATCAAGGTGAAAGAGTTGGTCGCATCGAAAGGCAAGCATTTCAGATCCAGGCCGAAGCGAGACACTGCGGTTCCGGGAATGATCAATTTCGTTGACACTTGCAGATGTGGTTTCTATGATGTGTGGTTGGGGTGGCGGCAGAGTTCTTCCCATATCACGATGATTTTCTTAGATTTACATGGTTGTGCGGGCTAGGGGCAAAGGGCAATCGCAGCGTTTAATCTGAACCGACCCTTGCTGAGGGTTACTTGCCCGACGCGGGTCGACGAGGGGATTGAATAAGTGCGATCGCGAATACTGAAGTATCGTAAGATTGTCATCATTCTCTCTCAAATCGCCCTCCTGACTCTCGCCTATTATTTCAGCTTCCTGTTGCGCTTCGATTTCCAATTGAGAGAACCTTATCAAGCGGTTTTCCTTCAGACGCTGCCGATCGTGCTGGGAATCAAGCTGCTGGCGTTTTTCTATTTCCAATTGTTTCGTGGCTGGTGGCGTTATGTAGGCATGAGCGATTTGCTGGATATCATCAAGGCCGCGTTCTCAAGTTCCGTCCTGCTTTGCGGCGTGATCTATTCAACACGCAGCCTGATCGGGTATCCGCGTTCGGTTTTTATTATTGATGCTCTACTTACCGTGCTGGTCATCGGCGGGATGCGGTTCGCCGTGCGCGCATACGCAGAGTCAGCGCGGCTGCAGATGGTACAAGTGAACGCCCTGATCGTCGGGGCGGGCCGCGCCGGCAGCGCAATCGCTCGTGAATTCAAAAACAACGAGGCGTTGGGCTACAACCTTGTCGGTTTCGTCGATGATGATCCTGCCAAAAAAGGGGAGAGAATAAACGGCATCAAGGTGTTGGGGAAGGCCGACGATCTTCCGCAGATCATCAGGGAGCATGATGTCTCCCAGATACTGATCGCCATTCCATCGGCGAGCGGCAAGCAGATGCAGCGCATCATCAACTTATGCCTCGAATGCAAAGTGGATTTCAAGACTCTTCCGGCGCTGGGGGACATTATCACGGGCTCGGTTTCGGTGGGATCGATGCGAAAGGTCAAGGTCGAGGATCTGCTGGTGCGTGCCCCGGTGCAACTGGATCTGGCAAAGATCCAAAGGAAGTTCCAGCAGAGGGTGGTTATGATCACGGGGGCCGGTGGCTCGATCGGCTCGGAGCTGGCCCGGCAAGTGGCGCGGTTCGATCCCCAAAAGCTGGTGTTTTTTGAGCGTTCGGAAAACGACCTTCACAAGCTCGACATCGAGTTTGCCGAAAAGTTTCCCAAACTGGTGCGCATTCCAATCATGGGGGATATCCTGGATGTGAACCGGCTGCAGGAAACAATCTCAACCCATCGACCGACATCGGTATTCCATGCAGCAGCATACAAACATGTCCCGATGATGGAGAGGAATTGCTTCCAGGCAGTGACCAACAACGTTTTTGGCACTTACAATGTGGCCCTGACCGCACGCAAATTCGGCGTCGAGGATTTCGTGCTGATCTCCTCCGATAAGGCCGTCCACCCCTGCAACATCATGGGTGTGACCAAGCGGGTCGCCGAAATCCTGATCCTTGGGCAGCAGGAGCAATCGACCCGGTTTGTTTCCGTACGTTTCGGCAATGTACTTGGGAGCAATGGCAGCGTGGTCCCGCTATTCGAGCAGCAGGTTGCCAATCGAAAGCCGATAACGGTCACCCATCCGGAAGTCCAGCGCTATTTCATGACCATTCCTGAGGCAGTTCAGCTGGTGCTTCAGGCTTCGACCATGGGAAAAGGCGGCGAGATTTTTGTACTCGACATGGGCGAACCGGTCAAGATCGTTGACCTGGCGCGTAACTTGATCAAGCTATCGGGACTGGAACCAGGACGCGATATTCCGATCATCTTTACCGGCCTGCGGCCGGGAGAAAAGCTTTTTGAAGAGCTCAAGTTTGACGCAGAGGGATTGAAGCCGACGGCGCATGAAAAGATCCGTGTGCTCGACGGAGGCGCTACCGATACCAATCAGGTCAGCGCCTGGCTCGAAGAGCTTGCCGGAGTCGTCGCCGCCTCAAACGTCCATGGGCTTGTAACCAAACTGAAGGAAATTGTTCCCGAGTACACACCGAGTCCGGACATTCTTGCCCTGGCCAAGGTGGATCGGCACGACCGTTTTATGACCTACCAACAGGCTCGTGCGAATCTCAACCGCGACTAATTCAAGATCTGAAATCCAAAAACGGACGTGAAGGACACAACCTGCCAAATTCGTACTGCTTACATACAAATTCTCGCCTCTTAGGCAAGAAAAACAAAAGCCCAACGCAGAGGTTGCAGAGGTTGCGGGGTATCTCAAAAGCAAAAATCCTCGGTGGCCTGTTTTGTCTCTGCGCCTGGTTGGAAGGCACTTTTTGCCGGCGCTACCAATAAAAAAAGCCCGCGTTCCCAATTGCCCGAGGGCCTTTCGATTTTCGCGTCCGCAGATTCATCGGGCGCGCCAAAATCGCATGCAGCTTGCGCTTCTTTATTTTGCAGTCGTCAGTTGCGCGACATCTTTTTCACCAAACCTGGGGACCAGCCTATAGAATTCGCATCTCGCGCATCTCGGCGATGCTTTCATTCCAGCCCGCGGCTAGGTTGAATTCAGGGACGAAACCCAATTCCGAACGTATGCGATTGCTGCTGACGGCAATGTCCTCTGTATACTTATTCAGCCGGGTTCTCAAAGCGAGCCTATGCCCGAAAGCTCGAGCCGCAAAGTCTAGAATTCCTGCCGCGCCCCGCACCGGACCCAAGGGCAGTGACAGGCGGGGCGGTTTCCTTCCGAGAGCGTGACAAATTGCGGAGATGATTTTCCCCATCGTATGGAATTGCCCATCGGTAACATTAAACACCTTGCCTGCTGCACCAGGATGGCTTACTGCAAGCAAAGCTGCACTTGCGGCATCTCGGTCGTAAATTAGTGAACGCCGATTGAGACCACTTCCCATAGGAACAAACCGGCCCCGCGCCAAAGCCTGCACCAATTGTCGATAGTTCCCCTTAACGCGCGATCCATAGATAGCTCCCAACCGCAAAACGGTCCCATTGATTTTCCCCTCAGGTTCAGAAGCACAAAGTATGAGCTTCTCCGCCGCAAGCTTCGTTTGAGCATAAAACGTGCCGGTTTGAATTGGGCTGCCCTCTGAAATGACCAGACCCGGTATAGGATCATAAACAGCGATCGTGCTAAAGTACACGATTCGTTTGACTCCCGCCTTGGCAGCGGCCTCAACCACCGTCGCGGTTCCACGTACGTTTACGCGCTCATACTCATTGCGCATGGTTGGCGGTGGATCAGTGACGTGGAGCAGGGCAGCCAGGTGGATGACGGCACTCATGCCGATCATTGCTGATCGGACAGCCGTCTCATCTGTTATGTCACCAATGCGCAGTTCTGTCGTCTCGGGCATCAATCCGGCAGGCGGATCATCCAGCGATAAGGTTCGAACGCGGCATCCAGCGGCGTGCAAGGCATTGACCACGCGCGGCCCCACGTACCCGGTCGCGCCCGTTACCAGCACGGTTTCGGGAATCATCACAGTTCAGCCTTTCGCACACCTGCGACGGCATGAAACAGCTCGTAGCACTGCGTGGTTAAGGCCTTTGGATAATGGTGCTGAACCACGTTTCGTCATGCTGGATGACAAGCGTTATGTGGCCCCCATTGGAGTGAGGGCACAGACGATCAGTATGCCAGCAAGGCGTCGGTTCTTGCCCTTGGCCCAACAGCCCCGATACCTCGCACCCCTTTTCGCACGTGTACACAATATTCGGGTCTTCAGCAGAATCTGTGGGTAAATCGAGCCGAAAAAAAGCCTGGCCTGATGGAAATGCCGCATCTGTGGGAATCCGCAAAAAGCGCGGATTCCCACAAGCTGC
>Ga0315277_10001575_pt1 | contig 33050 bp, 30 predicted proteins | sample YL17G05_15_MG_FD_203695 | JGI IMG/M metagenome (GOLD analysis project Ga0315277, IMG submission 203695) | Sediment microbial communities from Yellowstone Lake, YNP, Wyoming, USA - YL17G05_15 | ecosystem: Environmental > Aquatic > Freshwater > Lake > Sediment | place: USA: Wyoming | collected...
ATGGATATCGTCAAAAGCAAGGGATTCCATTTTCAGGATATCCTCAGCGTTCAGTTTGTCGATGGAAGCAAAATGGTTTAACGAGGCTCCACCACTGTAGGTCGCTTTAAGCTCTTTTTTATCTGAAAACCCCAGAGTAAAGTTTCCGGTGGTTGAAAGTGCGCCATCGGTGACCGTGATTTTTACTTTGTCAGTTAAGTAAGGCTGGAAGGATTTCACTTCAATTTCTTTCAGACTCATTTTCAAGTTTGCAGAGATAGGGTTGATTCCGATCACTCCCTCGGTAGAGATCGCTCCCTTTTGATTGAGACGAAGGGCTAACGAAGCATTGCCTTTCTGTCCCTCTGCCGTCGAGAGGTTATTTGCTTTTAACTGGATCTCATCGATCATCATTGTCACGGGTTCGGCAGGCGTCTGGTCTTCTCCCTTGATCTGGTACCCCTCCACGGATATCTTTCCCAACTTCACCACCCATGGTTTTTCAGCCTTTTCTACATTCTCCTGGGTTGGTTTTTCCTCCTTTTTTTCTTGTTTTTCTTCCTTTTTCGGGGCTTCTGGGAAGAGCGTCTGAAGATTGAGCTTTCCATCTTTCAGTCGCCTGATGAGGACAGCCCCATTTTGAGTAGAAAAATCCCCAACGGAGATTTCTTTTTTATTGAGATCCAAGCCGGTGTTTTGAATGGTAAGGATAGGGATATTCAGAAACCCTTCTTGCTCATTGCTTTTCTTTAATTTTAGGTTTTTTAACGAAATGGACAGCCCAGAGAGCTTTGCTTCTGAGTCTTTATCCCTTTTATTGTATTGATAATTCGTGGAAACGTCGAGGTCTCCCTCATCGATATCGAAGAGGATGCTGTCCTGATAGTAAGGGGCATACTTTTTTAAGAGGAGATGCTTGACCTCTAAGGAACCCTGGATTTTCAAAGGATCGATGACAATCGTATTTTTGGTCGAAAGGGTCCCTGTTTGGTCTATTTGCAGAGAGAGTGATAGTTTTCCTGAGGCATTTTTTGCAGTGGAGATGTTTTCTCCCAGGAGGGTTATCTTTTCTCCAGTGAGCGCCGTGGGTTGAGAAAGAGTCAAATCCCCCATTTTAACCGTATATTGATCGACAGAAAGCCGGCCCAGGGTAACGATCCAATTTTTCTCTTCCTCTTTGCCTTTTTCCTGTTTCACAGGTTCTTCTTTCGGTGGCGGAGAAGGGAGAAGTTTTAGCAGATCAAAGTCGCCATTTTTTAGGCGGTTACAGGTGAGATTCCCCTTTGCTGTAGAAAAAGTACCTATGGTCAATTTTTTCTGAGTGAGATCCACGAGTGTGTCTTTAATTGAAAGGATAGGTATTTTTAAAAAGTCCTCATTCTCATCGGGTTTTTTAAGCCTTAGGGAATTCAGAATTGCCGACATTCCCGAGAGAGAAATTTCCGGTTCTTTCTCTCCTTTGGCATATTTGTAACGAGTGGAGAAATCGAGACGACCTTCCTCGAGGTTGAATAGGATTTGATCTTGATAATAAGGCGAATATTTCCTTATCGGGACAGACTTGATCTCCAATCCGCCCTCCGCCCATAAGGGTTCTACGGAGAGTTCACCCTCAAGCTTAATATTCTCTTTGACCTCAGAGGTCACTGATAACGCGTAGGCCGTTTTCTTCTCCTTCCCATTGCTGAAATGATCAATCTTCAATTCGATCGGATCTAAGATCGTCTTAAAAGGCTTGGTCCTTGAAAGGTCTGAAAAGGAGATCTTTCCACCCTTCAACTGTACTTCGTCAATATCGATTGACAAAGGAACTTGATCTTCCTTCTTTACAGGCGCGGGAGGAATTTGGGCTTCTTTCCTTTCAGGGAAAAGCGAGCTGATATTTAAAGACCCTGTCTGATTTCGTTTGATTTCTAATATAGGGGATTGAAGAGAGACTTTGGAAAGATGAACAATCTTCTTGAGGGGCTCGGTCGGCGCAATTTCAATCTCGAGCAGAGGGAGTCTGAATAAGGGATTTTTCTTATCATCGTCGAGCGCCACTTTTTTTAAGGAGACATTCCCTGTCACTGTCAGTGAGGGTCCCTTATCCCGGTATTGGGTGAACGAAACCTTTGTCTGGGCATCGAGAAAGGCTGAGACGATCTTAAAATTTAATTTCATAGGAAGATAGGCAAGATAATAAGGGATGTCCAGATCGTTGATATTGATGTCAAAAACCGTTTCAAGGGAATCGGCAAAAGGTTTTGTATTTCCTTGAAGCCTATAGGGCGTCTCATTAATTTTGGCAGAAAAGGCGGGTTGAACAAAGATATCGATATTAGAGAGGATATTGGATAAAAATGGAACGCCGATATTCAGTTCTTTTATGGTATGTTTGGTCTGTTTGGGTCCATCCCAAAAATCGATGCTCCCATTTTCGATCTTGATGTTATTTAAGGAAAACCGGAGGGGCTTTGGTTTTTCCGTTGGTTTCTTTGCTGGTGTGGGCTCCTTCTTTTCGAGCAGATCGGAGAAATTATAGGAGGCATCTTCGTTACGATTGACTCTTATATAAGGCTGTTTTAACCTGATCTCTTTAAGAATGAGAGCCATTCTAAGAGCGGAAAGGCTCTGAAGATTTAAATAGAGCTCATCAAAAGAGACAAATGTTTCTGAACTTGTCCTTTCCTTAATCACACAACCCTTCAGCATGAGCGAAAGGGTGTAAGGGTTGATCTTGATCTGGTTGATTGTTACCTCACGGTGGAGATTCTCAGAAAGTTTCTTTATCAATACAGATTTAAAGATGGGAGGCAAAACAAAAAACCCAACAATGGTAAAGACCACGAAAAAGATGATGGCCCCTATAAGGAGTTTCTTCAAACGTCGCATTGGTTTACTCCTATCGACCTCTGTCTTTTATTTTCAATGATACCACAGGACCACAGGAAAGCCCATTTCTTTTTAAGAAATGGGGATCTCATTTCATTTTCAGGCCACACCAGCACCCCTTGGGTTAGGTTAAAGGTCACTTTTGATGGGCATCGACTTGTTATGTATTTTACGAAAATGCTGCAGAATGCCCCGCCCTGTGGGCGGGTAGCTTTACTAAGCGGGATAAGATAATCAACAAGAAACTTTTATACACCAAAATTTTCTCTTAAAACCTTTAACGCCTCTTCTCGGGTTCTAATCTCGCCCTCAACCTGCTTTACGCGGATGAAGTTCAGAATTTCACCCACCTTTGGTCCGGAGGAATAGCCTAAAGCCATCACATCGTGGCCGTTGATGAAGGAAGGTGGATGGACGATCTCTTTTTCCTTAAATAATTTGAGGATTCGAAGGCAGTGGCCTTCAACCACTTCATCAATCTGGATGGATAAAATCCCCCGGCTTGCCTCCTTATCAGCAAGGGTGTGGAGCACAAGTAAAGGGATTTCATCCCCTACCTGGTTGACCAGTCTCTTGAGTGCTGTCTCTTTGGTCTCTTGAGAGAGGTTGAGGATTCTCATGTGGTTCTGGATGAGGCGGAGGATTTTATTCCGCATCGGGTTGGAGAAACGGAGTCTTTCCATGATACCCTCCGCCCTCTGACATGAATAAGACTCATGGTGATAGAAGTGAACCCTTTCTTTTTCATCTTTTGAAAAGGTATCCTGTTTTCCGATGTCGTGGAAGAGGGCAGCATAATATAAGGAGAGCCGATCCTCTTTAGTAAGATGGATCTTCCTTTCAGATAGTCCGATCCACTCAGAGGCCCATGATATTTTTTCAATCATCAGAAGGGTATGGGAAAGAACATGGAGGTGGTGGTGTTCGTTTTGGCCAAGGTTTTCCAACCCCTTCAATTCTGGGAAAAGGCTAAAAAGTGAACCTAATTCATAAAGCGACTTTGTTCCAACTTCTGGATGTGGGGAGAGGAGAATCTGATCCAGTTCCATCTTTACCCGTTCTCCAGGGAGTTTTCTGACCTTTTCCCGCTTTAAAGTCATCTCGTTCTTCAAATCCATCTCTATGATAAAGCCGTCGAGGGTGCAAAGGTAACGCACAGCCCTTAACATTCTCAATGGGTCTTGATCGATGGAGCGGTTTGTAACGGTACGGATCACCTTTTTTTCAATATCCTTCATGGTTCCTTCAACCCAATGGAAGGTCTCATCAAGGAGAGAGAAAGCAATGGCGTTGATGGTGAAGTCCCTTCTCTGAAGGTCTTCCTCAATGGTTTGTCCCTGGAGAAAAGTGATATCCATGGAAATATCTTTGTTGATCATCCTAAATGTGGCTGTTCCCAGCTCCTCTTTTCCAACTTTAAAAAAACGAAAGTGGAGGGTTTCCTCCATTATTGAAATGAAAGAAGAAGCACCTCTGGGCAAGGCGAAGTCATAATCCTTTCGATGAATCCCAAGATAAAGGTCTCGGATATATCCGCCCACGAGGAAAATGGGAACCTTCTCCTCTTTCGCCAGGTTCGAAATATTAGAGAGAATCGGATCCTTTAGAATCCTTTTTTCTATTTCCTTTGTGTCCATCTTATCTAAACAACGATTTCTAATCCCCCTCACCCCCCTTTGATAAGGGGGGGTGAGGGGGGATTTCCAATTTGATAAAGTTCTTTTTTTATGGTAGGTTAGCTATCAAAAGGATAGTCGATTGAAGGGAGCGTTGTCAATTGGGGAAGACAATTAGGGAAGAGTTGGAGGAACAGGAGAAGTCCATCCTCTCCCCTTTTGCAGCATTGAGCTCAAAGACGAAAGGACGCCAATTTTTTGAGGAAGAATGTCCACTCAGACCCGCCTTCCAACACGATCGAGATCGAATCATTCATTCCAAATCTTTTAGAAGGTTGAAGGATAAAACCCAGGTCTTTCTCGTTCCAACGGGCGACCACTACCGGACCCGATTAACACACACCCTTGAGGTTTCTCAGATAGCACGAACTATCTCTAAGGCTCTCCGACTCAATGAGGATCTGACAGAGGCCATCTCATTGGGCCACGATCTGGGTCATACCCCTTTTGGACACGCGGGGGAGGATATCCTCAATGAAATTGTCCCAGGTGGATTTAACCACGCCGATCAGAGCCTGAGGGTGGTTGATCTTTTGGAGAAAGAGGGAAGGGGATTAAATCTCACTTTTGAAGTGAGGGATGGCATTCTAAAGCACACGAAAGGGAAGGGAGATATCCTCAGTGAGGATCCTTCTGGGAGGGCGTCCACCCATGAAGGTCAGGTGGTTCGGATTGCTGACATCATTGCCTATATCAATCATGATATCGATGATGCGATTCGGGGGGGAGTGATTTCTCAAAGCGATATTCCCAGTGATTGTTTAGAACGTTTGGGGGATAGCCATTCCAAACGCATCAATACAATGGTCAATGACATCATCACAGAGACCCTCCGGAAGGGTGTCGGACAGCTCTCCATTTCAAAGGAGGTTGTTTCAGTGATCTGGGATCTAAGGGAATTTCTGTGGGATCGGGTTTATGAGAACGAAACCGTACATGCCGATTTTCATAAAGCAGCCAAAATTCTGAAGGAGCTTTATCAATATTTTATGAGTCACCCAGATTATTTTTTAACATTGATCGAAAAAGAGTCCCTCTACGACACCCTGGAACGATGCGTGTGTGACTTTCTGGCAGGCATGACAGATCGATATGCCTTCAATCTTTATGAAAAACTTTTCCTTCCCCTTCCTTGGGTGGTTATATGAATTTAATAGATCAAAGGATCGGATCGAAGGTCAGTCGCTCAAAGGGTGAACCCATTCGGGTGATCATCCTTGGGGCTGGAGGAAGGGATTTCCACAATTTCAATACCTTCTTCAGGGATCATCCATCCTATCAAGTCATTGCCTTCACCGCCACTCAGATCCCTTTTATTGCCAATCGAATTTATCCTCCAGAACTTGCCGGAGCCAATTACCCTCGTGGGATCCCCATCTACCCTGAAGAGGATCTCCCTCGATTGCTTTCGGAATATAAGGTGAACCAGGTGGTTTTTTCCTATAGTGATGTCTCCCACGAAGAATTGATGGATAAGGCTTCTCTGGTGCTTTCCAAAGGCCAGGATTTCGTTCTCCTCGGCCCTGAACAGACGATGATCCGGAGTCAGGTTCCAGTGATTTCAGTCTGTGCCGTTCGTACGGGCTGTGGGAAATCGGTCATCACTCGAAAGATGGCTATCTTTTTAAAAAAGAGAGGGTTCAAAGTCTCGGTGATCCGGCACCCGATGGCTTATTGTGTCTTCGAACCAGTCGTCCGTTTTTCCGATATGAGGGATGTGGACGAGGAGACCTGTACTCTTGAAGAGAGGGAGGAATTCGAACCTCTGGTAGAGATGGGGATTACGGTCTATGCGGGTGTCGATTATGAAGAGGTTTTGAGACAAACCGAGAAAGAGTCTCAAATGATCATCTGGGATGGAGGGAATAACGATTTTCCTTTTATCAAACCGGATTGGGAGATCGTACTTTTGGATGCCCTGAGACCTGGACATGAAAAGCTCTATTATCCTGGAGAAGTCAACTTTAGAAGGGCCGATCTTCTCCTCATCACAAAAGTGAATGAAGGGAGCGAGGAGTCCTTAAAAAAGATCAGGGAGAATATCTCCCTAACGAACCCAGGGGCGATGGTTCTGGAAGCCCCTTCTGTGACTCATCTGGATCACCCAGAGAGGATCGAGGGTAGAAGGGTATTGGTCATTGAAGATGGGCCAACCATTACCCACGGAGGCATGCCTTTCGGAGCAGGTGCGGTGGCTTCGAAGAAGTTGGCCCAGGAATTGGTCGATCCAAGACCTTATGCGGTGGGTTCATTGAGAGAGGTCTATAAGAAGTACCCACATATCGGACATGTGCTTCCGGCCATGGGTTATTCAGAGGAGCAGATAAAAGATCTTGAGGAAACCATCCGCCGCTCTGTTTGCGATGCTGTGGTCATTGCTACGCCAACGGATTTGAGAAGGAAGATCAGGATCGATCAGCCCACGGTGAGGGTTCTCTATGATTTTGACATCGATCTCACTCCCCTCATCGATCGGTTCTTGAACAAAATAATTTGACCGGGATGTACCCCGGAAGCCCCAGTGCATCATCGTTTAGGGCTCCTTCATGTGGAAAGAGGCTTTGCAATTCAGACACTGGACTTCAGACTATAGACAACAGACTTTTCCAGATAGGAAATTAACCCTTGCAGGTTCTTACACCGTCTCTATCTTTTATCTTTGTATAACCTCTGGCCATTTCCTCCCCTTAAGTCTGATGTCTGAAGTCTATGGTCTAATGTCTGAATCACAGGAAAGAGGCTTTGTCATCTTGACATTCTGGGTTCCTTGTGATAAGTGTGCTAAATTTAATAGTCGGGTCATGACTTTTTCCTGCAATCTTTAAGAGGAGAACCGAAAATGGCAAAAGAGATTCTCGTCGCCGATCCGGATAAGGCCGATCAGGAGGAGTTTAAAAAAATCTTCGAATTGGCGGGTTACCGTCTCGTTTTCTCTGAGAATGGAGAAGAAACCTTACTCCGAATAAAACTTTTCAAACCGGACTTGATCGTTGCGGGGACGGGTCTCGGCGAGATGAGCGGTTTTGAACTGTGTGAAGCCATCAAGGCTGATCCAGAATTGCGGCAGATTCCTGTTATTCTCCTTTCGAATATTTTTGAGGAGGTCTCGAAGAAGAACTATGATCGCGTTCGGGCAGACGGGATCATCTCTAAACCCTTCCGTGAGGATGAGGTGCTCAATCTTGTGGACCACCTGCTCGAAGAGGAAGCCATGAAGGCGAAGAGTGAGTTTTCGCTGGACGGACTTGATGAGATGGAAGAGGAGGAGATTATCGAACTGTTGGATGTGGTGGAGGAGCCGGAACAACGGATGAGTATCAATGATTTCGTCGCGCCGGTGAAAGAGGAACCCTTCCAAGAAATCGCCTTTTTGGAATCATGGGATAAACTGGAAGTGGAAGAAAAGCCTTTTGAGAAGGAGTTCACGCTCGTTCCTGAGGAGAAGGATGAAGAGATAGAGGGGATGCTCCTCCATTTAGAAAAAGAAGTTGGTTTGAAAGAGGCCACTCCTGAGGATGACCTGTTTGGGAAAATTGAACTGGAGGAGATACTCGAAAAGGTGGAGAAACTAAAACCTGCTTTAGAAAAGGAGTGGCCTGTGGAAAAAGAAGAAGTCCTTGAGGAAGAACCCCTTGAGGAAGAACCCCTCATGATTGAGGAGCCAGCCGAAAAGTATGTAGGCCTTGAGGCGTTCAAAGCAGCCCTCCAGAAGGAGGTGCAGGGTGAAGCCGCAGATGAAGCCATGGGTAAAACCCTCCAGCCTTTTCGTGTTGAGGAGGCTAAGGCGGAAGCTCCACCAGAAATCCCTGCTACAGAGATACCCTTGGAGAAGGAATTGAAAGAATTAATTGAGGAGGAGTTTCCGGCGGAGCTCTTTGAAGAGCTTGGAGAGGAAGAGATTGAGGTCGTCGGGGAGCCCCAGGAGGAGAGGCTTGAGATATTTGAGGAGGCAAAGGCTCCTATGATCTTAGAGGAAGAGGTTGGCCTCATTGAGAAGCCCGGAGAGATAAGAATCGATGAGCTCGAAGAACTGGGATTTCCAAAAGCAGTCTTTGAGGAGGCCGGGGAGAAAGAGATCGGGGTCATTGAGGAGCCAAAGGAAGAAAGGATTGAGATTTTTGAAAAGGCAGAAGCCCCAAGGTTCCCGGAGGAGGAGATCGTTCTCCCGTTAAGGGGGGTGGAACAGCAGATGGGAGAGGTCATCGCCAAAGGGGTTCAGGAAATGATGGAGAATTTTATAACTAAAATCGTCCCGGAGATGGCCCAGAATATTGTCACCCTCACCGTGGACCGGATTGAGAGGATGGTGAGGGAGATCGTTCCGGATTTGGCCGAGAGGGCAATTCAGGAAGAGATTAAACGGCTTCAGAAGCGAGAGAAGGATTAAGAGATTTCTGAAAAAGTATAGAAATCTCTGCAATCATTTTCTGGAATCTGTACTGCTAACCTTGAATTTCTTGAAATTTCGTTAAGCAAATTTTGTCAGGATTTTCCCCCTCACCCTATCCCTCTCCCCCGCCTTCGGGGGAGAGGGGAGATTGAGGGGGTGATTTCATTGGTTCTTTTCGGCTGCGGCTACGCTGCGCTGTGTAATCGGGGGGCGAAAAGTGATTTTTCAGAGCTCTCAATAAGGAGGGAGAAGGTGCATCAATGGCCTCAAAAATCTTGGATAAATCTTATGATCCCCATCAGGTGGAGGAGAAGTGGTATCAATATTGGACGGAGCATGGCTATTTCAGGGCGGATGAAGATTCAGAACGTAAAGCGTACTCCATTGTCATCCCACCTCCAAATGTCACGGGTGTTCTTCACATCGGACACGCACTGAATAATACATTGCAGGATATTCTAATACGATTCAAAAGGATGGAGGGCTTTAACGTCCTCTGGATGCCAGGGACTGACCATGCGGGGATTGCGACCCAGAACGTGGTGGAGAAGCAACTCTTAGAGGAGGGTCTCGACCGACATGACCTTGGCAGAGAGAAGTTCATTGAACGAGTCTGGAGGTGGAAGGAACAATCCGGAGGGACGATTATCAGTCAGTTGAAGAAACTGGGGGCTTCCTGTGACTGGAGCCGCGAACGGTTCACGATGGATGAGGGCCTCTCTGAGGCGGTCAAAGAAGTCTTTATCCGCCTTTACCAGGAAGGGCTGATTTATCGCAGTCATTATATTATCAACTGGTGCCCCCGATGTCAGACTGCCCTATCCGATTTGGAAGTGGAATATCAGGAAATTTTGGGGAAACTCTATCACCTCAAATATCCCTTTAAGGAAGGTGATCGGTTCGTGGTCTTGGCGACAACCCGGCCGGAGACCGTAATGGGTGATACGGCAGTGGCGGTCAACCCAGAAGATAGTCGCTATCACGATGTTATAGGGAAGATAGTCATCCTTCCGGTCATCGGCCGTGAAATTCCCATCATCGCAGACCCCTATGTGGATATTGAGTTCGGAACAGGTGCCCTTAAGATCACCCCTGCTCACGATTTTAATGATTTTGAAATTGGATTGAGTCACGGTCTTAAACAGGTCAAGGTGATCGATGAAGAAGGGCGAATGAATGAAAACGCAGGTTCCTATCAAGGGATGGATCGTTTTGAATGTCGTAAACGGATCGTTGAGGATTTTGAGCGTGATGGCGTGCTTATCCAAACAGAGGACTACCATCATAAGGTAGGCCATTGCTATCGTTGTAAGACGATCGTTGAGCCGAACCTCTCCATCCAGTGGTTCGTCAAGACCAAACCGTTAGCCCAGACAGCCATGGAGGCGGTGAGAGAAGGGCGGACTCGGATTGTCCCTGATGTCTGGGGAAAAACCTATTTTGAATGGATGGAGAATATACGGGATTGGTGTATCTCTCGACAGATCTGGTGGGGGCATCGTATCCCTGCCTGGTATTGTGAGTCTTGTGGAGAGGTCATTGTGGCTAAGGAGACACCGACCTCCTGTCCAAAATGTGCTTCGGTTCACTTGAGGCCTGAGACCGATGTCTTAGACACGTGGTTCAGTTCTGCGCTCTGGCCTTTCTCCACGATGGGATGGCCAAAAGGGACCAAAGAGTTAAAGCGGTTCTATCCTACCTCTGTCCTGGTGACGGGCTTCGATATCCTGTTCTTCTGGGTGGCCAGGATGATGATGATGGGATTGAAGTTCATGGGCGATGTTCCTTTCAGGGATGTCTACATTCATGGGTTGGTGAGGGATGAAAGAGGAGAGAAATATTCAAAGACCCGAGGGAATGTGGTGGACCCCCTCGAGCTGATCGATCGCTTCGGCGCAGACGCCCTCCGTTTCACTTTAGCTGCGCTGACTATGCCGGGAAGCGACTTAAAACTCTCAGAGGCCAGGACAGAGGGCTACCGACACTTCGCCAATAAGATTTGGAATGCCTCCCGGTTCGCCCTGATGAATTTAGATGTTTCGGGAGACATCACCGGTGAGATATACGAGAAAAGTTCATACAGCCTTCCGGACCAATGGATCCGGGGGAGGTTGAACCGGACGATCCGTGAAGTGAAGAAGTCATTGGAAGATTACAAATTTAATGAAGCTACCCATGCCCTTTATCAATTCATCTGGCATGAATTCTGCGATTGGTATTTGGAACTGATCAAACCCTATTTATATCAAGACAAAGATGTGAGGAGGCAAAAAATTACTCAGCAGACCCTTTTAAAAGTACTTGATGCGACGCTGAGGCTGCTCCATCCTTTTATGCCATTTATCACCGAGGAGATTTGGCAACAACTTCCTCTGGAAAAAGAGGCAAGGTCCATCATGGTGGCTACTCTTCCACAACCGGATAAAGGATTTGATGATGATCAGGTTGCAGATGAAATGGGACTGGTGATCGAGATCATCACAGCCCTCCGGAACATCCGGGGGGAGATGAATGTCCCCCCAGGAGAGCAGATCGATGCGATCCTGCGGCCCAAAGAGGAAGAAGTCGAAAGGAGACTCAAAAGAAATCAAATGTTCATCCAAAACTTGGCAAAGGTCAAGAGCTTGACGATCTTTGGGGAAAAGGAAAAACCGGCTTACAGTGCCTTCGCTCAAGTTCAGGATGTAGAGATCTTCGTCCCCATGGATCGATCCCGAATGGAGGAGGAGGCCAGGCGACTGCAGAAAGAGATATCTAAGATTGAAAAAGACATTGCCTTCGTCAATCGGAAACTCTCTAATGAACAGTTCCTATCTAAGGCGCCGAAGGAAGTTGTTCAGGAAGAGAAAGAGAAGGGTTTCCAGTATCAAACTGTTCGGAATAAATTAGAAGAAAGCCTCAAAAAGATTCGAGAGGTCCTAAAATAAAAAGACCTTAAATTTCCTCCCCCCTTGAGGGGGAGGATTAAGGTGGGGGGGTAATCCATATCAACCCCCACCTCTACCCTGTGGAGTAGAGGAGCTTACTCCACAGGGCAAGCCCTCCCCCATCAAGAGACCGTGTCGTAATGATGAGGGAGGGTAGATTCCGGGGAAACAGGCAGTCAGGCTCCTCAGCTTTAGAATGCGGTCGTTAAAGTTATGGGTAATCGACCTTCTTAGAAATTGGATTCTTTTCATGGGCTTGGATCTCCGAGGCTGAGCGATGAGAGGTTTCCGCCCTAAAGCTTCGTCACCCGACCGCCTGTCCCGTGTTTCAACGGAAGTAGTTTCTTGTTGATTGCGACACAGTCTCCAAGGGGGAGGGGAAAAGTTTTTAGGGTTCGTGCATAATAAACCCATCATGGAAAATTGGATAGGAAATGAAATAGGAGTGAAGAATGAAGGTGGATATTGAAAAAGTGGCAAGACTGGCTCGTCTTGAATTATCCGAAAAGGAAAAGGAGACTTTCGGAAACCAGTTGGAGCAAATCCTCACCTACATGGAGCAATTGAATCGACTGGATACGACGGGGGTGGAGCCCACTTCACATGCCATCCCCATTCAGAATGCCTTCAGGGAGGATATGACAAAATCTTCTTTTCCAGGAGAAGAGGTGTTGGGTATAGCACCTGAGGAAGAGAATGGACATTTTAAAGTACCGAGGATTATTGAATGAAAACAATTCAGGGATTGAGGGATTGAGGAATTAAGAATTAGAAATGGTGAAACAAGAGTTAAAGGAATTATGGATTCAAAATTCTCGAATTCCTAAATACCTAAATTCCTAAATTCGAACGGAATAGTGCTATGGACCTACATTCATTGACCATTCACGAGCTGCATGACCTTCTAATAAAGAAGGAGGTCACATCCAGAGAGGTCACCGAAGCTTTTTATCGGCGAATCAAAAAGGTGGATGGGAAAATTAAGGCCTATCTCATTCTAACAGAAGAAGGGGCATTCGATCAGGCGAATCAGGTGGACCGTAAGATTTTCAGAGGGGAGGAGATCGGAGACCTGGCTGGCGTCCCCATGGGGCTGAAAGATATTCTTTGTACGAAGGGAATTCGGACGACTTGTGGTTCCAAGATACTGGAAAATTATGTTCCGTTTTATGATGGGACTGTGGTTAGAAGGCTCAAAGAAAGAGATGCGGTGATGTTGGGGAAACTCAATATGGATGAGTTTGCCATGGGGTCCTCCACAGAGAATTCAGGATTTCAGATCACTCGTAATCCCTGGAACCTTGATCGGATTCCCGGGGGTTCGAGCGGCGGCTCTGCAGCCGCTGTAGCCGCTGACGAATGTATTGCTGCTCTCGGTACGGATACCGGGGGTTCAATCCGGCAGCCTGCATCCTGTTGTGGTGTGGTGGGGTTGAAGCCGACCTATGGCAGGGTGTCGAGATATGGGCTGGTGGCCTTCGCTTCCTCGTTAGACCAGATCGGCCCGATCACAAAGGATGTAGAGGATTGTGCCATCCTGATGAATGCGATCAGCAGTTATGATCCTTATGACTCAACCTCTGTCAATGTGGAGGCCCCTGATTATAAACAATTTTTAATCAAAGAGGTCAAAGGAATTCGGATCGGGATGCCTGAAGAATATTTTGTGGAAGGGATGGATCCGGATGTGGAAAGGTCGGTTAAAGAGGCGATCGACCGTTTTAAGGAGTGGGGAGCTGAAGTGAGGAGGATCTCTTTACCTCATACCGAATATGCGGTGGCCATTTATTACATCATTGCCACAGCAGAAGCCAGTTCCAACTTGGCTCGATACGACGGAGTGAAATATGGCCTCCGTTCGAAAGGGTATCGGGATCTGATGGAGATGTATTCGCAGACCCGCGCGAAAGGATTTGGTCAGGAAGTGAAGCGACGGATCATCCTGGGAACCTATGTCTTATCCGCAGGATATTATGAAGCGTATTATCGCAAGGCTTCTCAAGTAAGGACTCTGATGAGGAAGGATTTTGAAGAAGCCTTTCAGCAGGTGGATGTGATTATGGCACCGACCGCACCAACCCCGGCTTTTCGAATTGGTGAGAAGGCCGAAGACCCGCTTCAGATGTATCTATCCGACATCCATACGATTCCAGTGAATCTGGCAGGGATCCCTGGGATCTCGATTCCCTGTGGGTTCAGCCGTGAGAATCTTCCCATCGGTCTTCAAATCATGGGAAGGCATTTCGATGAAGGGAAGCTCTTAAGGGTGGCCTATACTTTTGAGCAAAACACAGACTTCCATCTTAAGAAGCCTGTTCTAAACGCTTGACCAAGAGAGCGGTTTTCTCTCACAGTTTTTTACATTCCTTCCTCGCCGAAACAATGGGTTTACCAATCGGGCATCTCCAATTTCTTCCCCTGGCGCCTGCCAGCAGGAGAGGGATTGCTTATTCTTGACATTTTCTGTGCGGATTGCTAAGATTCTTTACCGTAAAGAAGTAAAGCAGGAGGAATTATGGCAATCACCAGGGTTAGCCCAAAACATCAGATTACAATCCCAAAGGAGGCGTTCGAAAGGCTCCATTTGGAGGTGGGAGATTTTTTAGAGGTTGATGTGACGGAGGAAGGGCTTCTTCTTATACCCAAGAAACTTATTTCTAAGGATCAGGCCTGGTTTTGGACCAAAGAATGGCAAGAAAAGGAGAAGGAAACCGATGAAGCCATTGCCAAAGGGGACCTTTCCGAACCTTTTGAGAGCGCTGGAGAATTAATTCGGCACCTTAGGAAGAGGCGATGAAAATCCAGACGGCCTGGCCTTTTGAAAGGGATTACAATGCCCTGCCGAAATTAATCAAGGATCAGGCTGATAAGCAATTTGCACTGCTACTGGAGAATCCGCATCATCCATCCTTACGGGTTAAAAAGATTAAAGGCCATCCAAGTATCTTCGAAGGTAGAGTGACGAAAAGTTACCGATTTACTTTTCAGATCTCTGGAGAAATATATATGCTGAGAAGAATCGGAACTCATGATGTCCTCAAGACGCCTTAAGAATTGCGGATAGCACACACTCGTCCCAATTCCTCCTCATAAAAATAGATCGGCAGAAGCTCGAAAGGGCCTTGACAAATATCTGAATATCTGATATTCAGATAATGAGGTGAAACGTTATGAAAGCGGATACGACGAAAATTGGTAAGAGGGGAACTGTGGTCATTCCAGCAGGGCTTCGACGGAAGTATGGATTTGAAGAGGGCTCCGTGGTGATTGCAGAAGCGCGGGCAGAAGGGGTTCTTTTACGTCCTGTCGTGACCCTTCCTCTGGAGATATATACTCCTGAGCGCAAGGCTGAATTTCTTTTGAATAATGCTGTCAATCCCCAAGACTATGCATGGGCGGTCAAAGAGGTTAGGAAGATGGGGCTTGATCCAAGAAAGATACCGCATAAGAAGCCTAAGGACCTATGACGGTTGACCGGATATTTCTTGATGCGGACATCTTTTTCTCGATCGCCTACGGCAGTCCTGGTCTGAATCGTTTAGGGGAGCTCGCAAAAAAGAAACATTGTGTATTATTTGGATCCGACTATGTGATTGAGGAAGCAAAACTGAACCTCTTTCAGCCGGAGCAATTGAAAAAATTGGAGGCTTTTTTATTCAGAGTGCAAACCGTTCCTGAAGTTGATCCAGAAATACCATGTCCTATTAGCCTTCCAGAGAAGGACCGGCCTGTGCTATTAGCTGCCATTTCTATTAAGGCCGATTATCTCTTGACGGGTGACTCGATCCATTTTGGAAGATATTTTGGGCAAGTTATCAACGGTGTCAGAATTTGTCCGCCTCGGGATTATTTAAGTCGTTGACAACGAAGGATAAAAAATGAATGACTTCGCACCCAGGGACCCCCTGCCGCTTTGAATCCTACCTCAAAGAAGTTCGCATCGTTTATTAAACAGCATAACCATTTGAAGGGTCCCCGGATAATTTAGTGGGAGACTCATTGACTGGCCAGAAAATAGTTTACCCTCCCTGAAGTTCCATAGTGTTTGACTGAATTTTTTCAGTCAGATAAATCCCTACCAACCCCCAAAAACCATATAAGCTATATAAACCAAGCAAACCAGAAAAACCAAATAAACACGAAAAATCATGTGTTTAAAATCACAAAGAGATTTCTGAAAAAGTCAAGAAATCTCTCATTGCATCGTTTGGGAACCGATAGCACAGATACGAAATTAATTGAAAAATCAGGAAAATCTGTATAATCCTTTTTTGAAATATATGAAATCAAGAGAGCACGTATTGGTTTTTCAGAACTCGTGAAAAAAACCACAACCTCTGGAAACACTTGACAAAATTTTTCGTTTGTGTATTTGTATTATGGATACAACTTTGGTGTTCTTCTGGGAGAGAAAAGGACAATGTGATTCCTAACTTCATGGGCATTTTGTAATTTAAGGTTTAATCGCCCTTGCAACATGGGAGGGGGAAAGAGGTGGAAAGGGAAATGACAAACCCTGGCATTCGAAATGGCGAAGCCGGGCTTTATTTTTGTTAGGTGGCGAAATGGAAGGCGGTAGAAAATTTGTCGGAATGCAAGAACTCACCTTCGACGTCGATCTGAGGCAAGTATGAGAATCGTCCACAAATACTTTGGGATATTTGTCAAATGTCAAGGGCAGCCCCCAACTGGACTTAAGTCCCATTTGAACCAACGTCCCAGCTTTGCCGTCCTACCGTTATAAGCTTGATAACAGCGACCTGACAACAGGCGCGACAGAGACGGCGGCGACCACCTACACACCTGCATTGGCACTGACAGAAGGCGATCATACCCTTTATGTGCAGGAAAGGGACGATACCGACAACTGGTCAGCATCCGGAAGCAAGACGATAGTGGTTGATGTGACGGCCCCCGACACGACGATAACGGGGAAGCCTGATAACCCGACGAATCTCAAAGACGCGAGTTTCGAATTCAGTGCGTCCGAGGTCGGTTCCACCTTCCAGTGCCAGCTTGACGGAGGGGCCTTTGCTCCATGCACGAGCCCTGCAAGCTACAGCGCCCTTTCAGACGGCAGCCATACCTTCAGCGTCAAAGCGACGGATGCTGTGGGCAACACGAAGGCAACCCCTTCCTCTTACACCTGGACGATATACACGGTTGTCTGTACTGCGCCTGTCATTACCATCCATCCCCAGAGCCAGACGATTTGCAGTGGCCAGACGGCGGCGATGTCAGTAGTTGCTTTAGGCACAGCACCTTTGAGTTACCAGTGGTATCAGGGGTCGAGCGGGGACACATCGAGTCTTATCTCTGGGGCGACCTCGAGCAGTTATACGACGGCGGCCTTGACGCAGACGACGAACTATTGGGTGAGGGTAACGAATGCCTGCGGGAGCGTGGACAGTAATACGGTAACCATTAGCATAACAACAGAAAGGGTATCTTATACTATTAATCATAACGCTTCATTTTCTTATACCCCAGGGGACAATCAAATTACCTCGTGGCAAGGTGATTTGAATGATGGTTATTTTGATTTACCTTTGGCGGATTTTGATTTTCAATTCTATGGATCGCCAGTAACTAACATAAGGATAAGCACAAATGGTTATATTACATTTGGGACGGATGGGACAGATTGGAACAATGTCTCAATTCCCAATGTTAATTCACCCAACGCCATCATCGCGCCTTTCTGGGACGATCTTAATTTAAATGGGCTTACTGGAGAACGTGGGGTTTGGTGGGGTCTTATTGGAACAGCACCAAATAGGCAGCTGGTAATAGAATGGCGGCAAGTTCCATCCTATGAATATGGAACGGAGGCGTATAGGTTTGAGGTGATTCTTTATGAATCAACTGACAGGATTAAATTTCAATATCTCGATGTTGATTCTGGGACGAGTCATGATCTTGGTGCTTCTGCTACCGTCGGCATAGAGAATTTTGATGGAACTGCCGGTAAACAATTCTCTTATGATACGTCATCGCTGTATAACGGTTTGGCAATAGAGTTTATTCCCGAAGAGATCATCCAAAACAAGATTTATGTTGGGCAAGGTGGTGGATGCAATGGAAACCAGCCTTGTTTTGCCACTATCCAGGATGCTATAGACTCAGTAAACGTGCCAACGGTTATAAAGTTACTCCAAGGAACCTATCATGAGAACCTTATTCTGGATAGCCCCAATGTAATATTCCTTCAGGGAGGATGGGACGCTTCCTTTACTGAGAACTCCTCCCAGACAACGATTAACGGTTCAATAACGATTATAGACGGGAAGATCATCATTGAGGGCATCGTTTTGGAATGAAAAGGAGGAAAGGAGAGTTACATCTTCGGCAGTCCTTAAAGCTGCATATCTTGCAGGTGAGAGTCCTGCCTCAGGAATTGCCTATTTGCCCGGGTAGTCATATCCGATTTAGGAGGAGGTAACGAATTCTAAGCAAGCTTGGACGTAAAAAAGCTCGTGGAAAAAAAGCGGGAGGTTCGTGCAGAGCGTGCTTGACACCAATAAAGGTTAGATCTTGGGCATCAAGAAACCGGCCCCAATCGCTTGACCAGACGGGCCACTTTTTCTCCGAGCTTCTTACATTCCTTCCTGGCTGAAGCGTTTGGTTTACCAATGGAGACCGTTCCATAATGAGAACCCCGGGAATCTCTCTGAATGATCATTCCGCGGATCAGAAGGGTCTTTATTATATCAAGGACAGTGGCCCCGACGACGCCGCCAAATCCTCCGCAGGATGAGAAGGCTGTCCAAAAAGTTATTGACATAGGAGAAAAACGGTCGTAGAGTAAATTTGCATTCTGCAAGTGATAAAAAGGGTGAGGTGCTAAAATGGGTGAGATGACAAAAAAAGAATTTTTTGAATTATTACAAGAATTTTCGAAAAGGACTTTGGATCCTAAGTTTGAAAAGATCGATTCTCAATTTGTGGAGGTTAACTCCCGATTCGAAAAAATCGATAACCGATTTGAGAGGGTTGAATCCCAATTTGTTGAGTTTAGGGAAGATATCATCCACCAATTCCATGTCATATCAGAGGATGTGATCAGTAAGGTTCAACTGGTGGCTGAAGGTGTAGCTAATTTGAACGAAAAATTCGATCATCGTTTGGATGAACTTGAAAAGAAGAACGATTCCCAACATAAGGATATTTTGGCTGCTATCAAATTTTCTTATGCAGAACTCGATAGGCGAATAACAAACCTTGAGTCTGAAATGGAGACCCTGAAACGCAGAATGGACATATTAGAACGTAGATCCGTGTCATGATGGTACAGGGAGTTCAGAGCGTTCTTGACTTCAATAAGGATCAGATTTTGGGCATCAAGAAACCGGCCCCAATCGCTTGACCAGGCGGGCGACTTTTTCTCCGAGCTTCTTACATTCCTTCCTGGCTGAAGCGTTTGGTTTACCAATGGAGACCGTCCCATAATGAGAACCCCAGGGATCTCCCTGGATGACCATTCCGTGGATGAGGAGGGCTTTCACCATGTCGAGGACCGTGGTCTCAACACCTCCGCCTAAACCGCCACAAGAAGAAAAAGCTGCTCCGACCTTTCCCTCCAACTTTCCGTGATACTGGACGCTCTTGTCTAAGAGGGCCTTCATCTCAGCAGCCATGGTTCCATAGTAAGTGGGGGAGCCTAAAATGATTCCGTCTGCCATGAGGAGGTCTTTCAGGGTGGCTCGGCTCACCTTTTTTCTAATGGTCTTCACCCCCTCCGATTTCACTCCTTCTTCGACAGCCTTGGCCATCTCCTCTGTGTTTCCACTTTTAGAATGATATACGATTAATATAGTGTGCATAGTACCTCCCAATGCGGAATGTGGAATGCGGATTGCGGAATAAAAAGAGTATCTTAATTTTCGAGTTTTTAAATTCCGGATTCCGCATTCCGAATTGAATCATTTTGTCATTTCCTTCAACCAGTCAAGATAAAAAGATGAACCTTCTATGATGGGAAGGCCGATGATCTCAGGGACAGAATAGGAATGAAGAGACTTCACCTTTTTTTCTAATTCCTCAAACCTTTGCTTTTGTGTCTTGATGATTAAAATCCATTCCTTTTCGTCGCAGATCTTTCCCTCCCATCGGTAGATGGAGCGAACCGGAGAAACGAGATTGACACACGCGGCGAGCCGCTCCTCAACGAGTGATTGAGCAATCTTTATCGCTTCTTCTTCGGAACCGCATGTCACCAAAACAATAATCGGATCAGACATAGATCTTAAGGTTGAGGTTAAGGTTAAGGCTGAGATTAATATCTCAGTTACCGGTGTGCGCATAGCGCTAAGAGCTTAGCGCAGTCAACTTGTGATCAGCGGGTCAATAAATTTCTCAACTTTTTTCTTAGGCACCACGGCCAACTTCCACGACATCTTTTTCTCCTTGCCCAAAAATGACCAATAACCAAACTCGAATAACCAAATAATCATCAGGGATTCAAGAAACCAAGTTTGGATATTGGAAAATTGGAGCTTATTTGGTTATTGGTGCTTGAAATCTGTTTGTTATCGCGTTGAACCCGTTATCCTGCCTAACACCTTCTCAAAGGCTTCCAGGGCCCTGTCGATATCCTCATTGGATACATCCAGGTGTGTGACCAAGCGAATCTGCGTCTTGCCGAAGGCATGGATGAGAACCCCTTCTCTCTTCATTACTTCTACCAACTGGGGGCCGGTCATCCCAGTGTTGGCCACATCAAAAATGACCATATTCGTCTCCACATGGTCAGGATTGAAGGAGATCCCCTTAAATTCTTTCAGCCCCAAGGCCAGACGCTTGGCATTCTGGTGGTCTTCTTTCAGACGTTCCATATGGTGGTCTAATGCATAAATTCCGGCAGCAGCGATGATCCCCACTTGTCGCATCCCACCTCCAAACATCTTTCGAAAACGATGGACTCGATCGATAAATGTTTTAGGACCTGCCACCAAAGAGCCAATAGGGGCTCCTAATCCTTTGGAAAGACAGACCGATGCAGAGTCTGCCCATTGAGCATATTCCTGAGGAGGGATTCCTGTTGCAATCGAAGCATTCCAAAGTCTGGCTCCGTCAAGATGGACCAGAAGTCCCCTTGATTTGGCCAGTCGGTAGATTTCAGCCATTTTTCCTATGGGGTAGATGGATCCCCCACCGCGGTTATGGGTGTTTTCAAGACAGACCAGTCTGGTGACTGGGAAGTGGTGATCATCCGGTCTGATCGCCTCCTCGATTTGAGAGGCATCAAGAATGCCGCGGATGCCTTTCAGACAGTGGAACTGAATACCTGAAAGGGCTGCCCCGCCTCCGCCCTCAAAATTATATGGATGGGAAGCAGCCTCAATCATCACCTCATCACCGGGTTGTGTATGAGACCTGATGGACAACTGGTTAGCCATCGTGCCCGAGGGGACAAAGATGGCCGCCTCTTTCCCGAGGATTTTGGCGACCTTTTCCTGAAGGGCATTCACCGTGGGGTCTTCGCCGAAGACATCATCGCCCACCTCTGCCTCTGCCATGGCTTTTCTCATGGCAGGAGTGGGTTTGGTGACGGTATCGCTTCTGAGATCAATGAAATGCTTCATATTTCCTCCAAAGAAGATTTATTAAACCCGTACCTGAAAACCCTTTCCTTTGAGGGGAACGAAGGGTACGTCTGTAAAAGGCAGAAAAACATGGGTCTTATCGACAATTTCCAAAATGTAAATGAGATGCTGAAACAAGTTCAGCATGACACGGTTGGGAAGACTTTGGGTGCTTGTCATCCCGAACTTGTTTCGGGATCTCGGTTTTGACCGTTGTTAGGTTAGAATTTGAAAACCCTGCCCTGGGGCCGGGGTTCTTTACTTGCAACTCAAGGAAAAGATCAAATCCATCCCTCTGTTCACCTTTTCAAACACTCCAATTAGATACAATTTTACAGGGTAGGTGTCAAGCCCTCATTTCTCCAAAATCTTAACCTTCATCTCAATTCTCTCAAGAGGATTATCATTTTTATCTCGCTGTTGGCTGACGATCTTGTCCACCACATCCATTCCTGATTTGACCTCACCAAAGACGGTGTATTGCTTGTCGAGGAAATACGAATCAGCCACACAGATGAAAAATTGTGAACCAGCGCTGTCTGGATGTGCAGCCCTCGCCATGGAAAGGATTCCCCTTTTGTGTGGTTTATCATTGAACTCGGCCTTCATTGTAAATCCAGGTCCGCCCGTCCCATGTTTTGACCTGTCTGGGTTTTTTGAGTTGGGATCTCCACCTTGGATCATGAACCTTGGGATGACCCGATGGAAGGTCGTCCCATCATAAAATCCTTTTTTCGCAAGTTCAATGATGTTGCTTACATGATTCGGTGCGACATCGGGGAAAAACTTGAACTCTATATTTCCAAACCTTGTTTCGATAATTGCATTTGTTTCGGACATCTTCTTAATCTCCTCCTGTGTAAAAATTGTCTGTTTTGTTTCTGCATAAACCCAATCCACCCATAGCAACAAAAGAGACAATAATAATCCAATTTTAATCAGTTTCATAAAAATCTCCATCAAGTTCAAGGTTACGGTTGGGATTTTCTTAACCTTAGCCTAAACCTTAACCTGAATTTTAAACCAGATAGGGTTCCCATTGCTTTGCTGTGTTTAGGACGTAGTCAGGGGGAAGTTTTTTGACGATCCGGTTATGACCGGGCAGAAGGATGTCCACCTTTCGTTCGGCAAGCTGCATCAATGATTTTCTAAGCTCTGAAGCATCTGCCCCATGAAGGTCGAAGCGGCCAATTGCATAATCGGCATAAACGACATCACCCGGAATAAGAATTCTTTTGGATGGGTGATAGAGGCCGATACTGCCCGCTGAATGCCCCGGTATGTGGATGACTTCCCAGACCATGCCACCTATATCCAGGCTTTCTCCTCCGCAAAGCTTTCGATTCACCTTGAATTGAAATGCACCGGGTTTAAGGCCATATTGCAACTGGCACATTTCCCGAAACATATCCATCCCGTAAACGGTCCTCTCATCCCCCTGTTCAAGGGGGTCAGCCTCGATGGCGTGTACCCACAGCTCTGCCCAGGGAATTTGCTTTTGGATTTCAGAGAGACAGCCGATGTGATCAAAGTGAGTATGGGTCATGATAATCCTTTTTATGGCTGCCAGCTCTATTCCCATCTTCAGGATCGACTGGATCTTGTACCCTCCTTTGCCCATAAGGCCTGCATCGATGAGGGAAAGATCTTGAGAGGATGGTTTGCCCACGGCATAGACATGGGAGTCCGGAATGAGTTCGTCCTGTCCGGGAATGAAGTATACACCTTCTGTTATCTTTGTCATCCGTCAAACCTTAGGAGATTTTGGCCCCTGTTTGAAATGAAGTAATGTTTCCTAAGATAACCCATTCACCCTTTCTAATCAAGCATGCCTCCTTTGTTCCCCACGCGACATTAAATTTTGACCCGTAGAAAATTTCTTGCATTTCGGTGTGTGATACGTTATTTTAATTTTCAAGGAGGTAGGAATTTCATTCATGCTGAAATGGGCGATTTATTTTCTCGCCTTTTCTATTTTTCTCTCTGGCTGTACGACCAAAATGACCCAACCACCTCTCCCTGCTCCAGTCCCATCTCAATCTGAGCCCTTCCCTGAGCTTGCTCTCCCTGACATTTCTTCAAGTGAAGGGGAGGTCGAAATAACCCGTCAGCAAGAGATCAGCCCGGTGGTGGAAAGTGAAGAGAAGGTCGTCCTTCTTACACCGCTGCCCCCACCGCCAAAACCAGAGGCCCCTATAGAATCTTTTCTGCTCCCTGACCTCACCATTACAGACCTTTTTCTCAATTCGAAAAAGAGGTTGGTCGTCGCGGTGGCCAACATCGGGAACGGCCCGCTCCCGACACTGAACGGAAATCTCAGGATCTTCGTGGATGGTCAACCTAAAGGGAGTTTTCCTCTGTCCAGCCTTTGGGATCAATCTTTTCTTCCTCCGAAAGAAAGCATCACCCTTACCACCTCTCTCACCATTGTCGGTCATCATGAGATTCATGCCCATATCGATACCGGTCCTGAAATAAGAGAATTGAATAAAGAGAACAACCACTTTAAGAAAATATTAGAGAGTCCACCCATCGGACCTGATATCGTTGTAAGGGACTTAGATTTGACAGAAGATTTGGAACTCATCATCATACTCTCCAATGACGGTGAGGTCGATCTCCGGAAGGGGGTCACTTTTCGAATTCGGATTTCTGTGAACAATCGAAAAATCTCCGAATTTGATCACTTCACTTCTGAGGTGTTGAGGGCCCATTTTGGAAATCTTTACACCGTGAGTCCCCCTTATCGGGTTGGAATTGCCGGGATCTCCAGGGTGAAGATTTCAATCTCACCCAAAAGGCCTTCCGATGACGTTCGTTTAGAAAATAATACCTTCGAAAGGACCTTCATCATATTTCCATTTCGGATTGGGCCTCAAGGGAGAGAGGAGATCTCTTTTTCTGTTTCACCAAAGGAACCTAAGGATGACTGTCCACCAGAGAAGGTAAAGGCGGAGGCGAGATGGGGAGGAAGTAGTTCCACACTCAGGCTTTCGTTTAGGGGATCCGGACAGGTCCAGGAAGTCCCCACCGTCTCGGGCAAGAGTCCACTCAAAGTAGAATTTCCCATCCGTTTTGGAGAAGTTCAGAAAGAGAGCGTATGGAAGGTCTCCGTTATTAACCCCCTCCAGACAAAGGTGGAGGGGCATCTTATCATTCAACATCCATAAATGAATGGATAAAATTATATTTGAATGATGTGGGTAGAGACTCTAAACCTTAATGTTGCATTGAATCGGCAGTTGGGTGTACTTCCAAACCTTTACCAAGCGGATTTTTCCTGGGTTTTATGGGTAACAAGCGATGTCACCTGAGGTGACCTCTTCAATAGGTTTGGAAATTGAGTAATAAAACGTTCAGAGGTGCCGCTGTAAAGGTTTCTCAGCACACCCAACCGCCTTTTGGAACTTTTTTTATGCAACTGGTGGGTAAATCCTAAGCACCTGCCTGCGCGTAGCCGCTTCGGCAAAGGCAGGCGAAATTCGAAACAAGTCCCGCCCAGGCGGGATTTAAAATACAAATTTTCCAAATAAAAAGGTTAGAATTTTGAAATGGTTTCGGATTTTTCAATAATTCAATACCTTTTTGGTCCCGGCTATACCGGTTGAGGGAGTGAGAATGCAGGGGATCTATTTGCTTTTAGGCCTGATCGTTGCCATCGCTGTGGCCTTTTTCTTCTTCATGGAGCAGAGGTGGAGAAAGTTTTTTGAGGAGATCAAGGCAGACCAATCTTCCCAACCCATGTGGCCCCTGATGCAACAGCAAATGGAACAATTGAGAGGGCAGATGAGCGATGGTCTCAACAAAAATATTTCGCTACTCACCGAGCAGCAGAGAGCCGTCAATGAACAGTTGAGGGGTATCACGGAACAAGTGAATCGGCAGCTACTGGACTCCAGCGGAGAGATCAGTAAGCGCCTTGATAATGCAGCAAGAGTGATCGGAGATGTTCAGAAGAATATCGGAGAGCTTTCTGAGGCCAGTAGGCAAATCTTCGAAGTGGGCAAAAATATTGCGACCCTGCAGGAAATCCTTCAACCACCCAAATTGAGAGGTGGCTTGGGAGAACAATTTTTGGGGGAATTGCTGTCTCAGGTCCTTCCACCCCAATTCTTTACTCTCCAATATATGTTTTCCAATGGGGAGAGGGTCGATGCAGTGGTAAGGCTTGGCGAAAAAATCGTTCCCGTCGATTCCAAGTTCCCGCTCGATAATTTCAAACGGATCATCGAATGCAAGACTGAGGAGGAGAGGAAGGCATCTCAGAAAGCCTTTTACAGAGACGTGAAGAAACACATTGATGACATCGCCAGTAAGTATATCGTGCCCAATGAAGGGACTTACGATTTTGCCCTGATGTATATCCCTGCAGAAAATGTTTACTATGAGACGATCACAAAGGACGACTCATTTGGAGAAGAGAAAGGAATTTTAAATTATGCATTGAAAAAGAAGGTCATTCCTGTATCTCCCAACTTATTCTTTGCTTATCTCCAGGTGATTGTACTTGGGTTAAAGGGATTACAGATCGAGAAAGATGCCCAGAAAATACTGGCTTTGCTGGCGAGTCTGAAAAAAGACTTAGGAGGCTTTCAAGAGGATTTTCAATTAGTGGGAAAACACATCACCAATGCCATGAATAAGTTTGAGGAAGCAAGAAGACGATTGGACAAATTTAATTTTAAATTGGAACAGATTGAAAACCAACCTTCGTTGCCATTAGAAAAAAAGGAAATTGAGGCCAAAGATTCCTGAAACTCAGGTTCAGAACAAAAAATGAAAGCCGAGAATCCGATCATTGAAGCCATCAAAACCAGGAGATCGATTCGCCAATTTACAAAAGAACCAGTTTCGGATGAACTCTTGAATCGGATTCTTGAGTCGGGTTTGTGGGCCCCAGCTGGTAAAAACAATCAACCCTGGAAATTTGCTGTCATCCGGGACTTGACATTGAGGAGATCCTTAGCCTCTCTGACCCATTACGGATCCGTCATCCGAAATGCCCCGATCTGCATCGCCGTATTTTTAGATCACTCCAGGGTTTACGATCGGGTGAAGGATGGGCAGGCGGTGGGTGCCTGCATCCAAAATATGCTGCTCACGATCCATTCGATGGGATTGGGTGGGGTGTGGTTGGGAGAGATCCTAAAGAATAAGGAGAAAGTGGGGGAGTTGTTGGAGGCGGGTGAAAATTTAGAATTCATGGCCGTTGTGACCTTAGGCCATTCGGATGAGAATTCCATACGATCCGCCACAGGGGATGGGTCTGGAAGACGTGACCGTTTGGAGGAGATGGTCTTTCTGAGAAAATAGGTGGTGCCGAGGAAGAGGAGGAAAATGATCCCCACCAGGGAGGAATGTTTCAGACTGATGGCTGAGTATGGGATGCTGGACCATATCATCGACCACAGTACGGAAGTCACCCGAGTCGCTCTTTTTCTCTCCACGGAGCTAAATAAGAGAGGGCAAAGGATTGACCTCAGTTTAGTGGAAGCCGCATCATTATTGCACGATCTTACTAAAACAGAATGCTTTAAGACGAAAGAGGACCATGCTCAGACAGGATCTCAGGTTTTAAAAATAATGGGATACGAGAGGGTTGGAGAGGTAGTGGCAGAGCATATCCTGTTGTCGAAACGAAAAGACGCAACTTTTGTGTCAGAGGAGGAAGTGGTCAATTATGCAGATAAAAGGGTCCAACACGATCGGATTGTTTCTTTGGAAGAAAGGTTTAACGATCTCCAAGACCGATATGCGAAGGATCAGAGGGCCTTTGGACTATTGGAAGAATTAAAGAAGGCCACTTTTGAAATTGAGAATAAGATCTTCTCCATTCTAATGATCGATCCCAATAACCTTCAGTCCCTTCAATTAGAGAGAGATCGATAGATCAGGGTTTCAGTCAATGATGAAAGCATATTTTGAACAAGGTCCCATTCGCCCTCCGAGTGAGGCTTATAGCCTTCTCCTGAGGTTAACACGGAATTGCCCTTGGAATCGTTGCGTATTCTGTCATACTTATAAAAACGAGAAGTTTAGTCTGAGGACCGTGGAGGAGGTGAAGAAAGATATTGACGTTGTCCAGGAGATCGTTTCAGAAGTGAGAGCCTTATCTTGGCAGCATGGTTTTGGGGGGGAGATCACGACTCCCCTGGTCAGCCTCATCTTACAAAATCCTCAATATGATGCGGATGGATTCCGCAGTGTCGCCCTTTGGCTTTATAATGGAGGGAAAAATGTTTTTCTTCAGGATGGCAACAACCTGATTCTCAAAACAGGTCAACTGATCGAGATATTGAGGTATCTAAAAGGAAAATTTCCCTCCATTGAGAGGATCACTACTTATGCCCGGGCCAAAACCGTATCAAAAAAGACGATTGAGGAACTTCGGGATCTTCACCACACGGGGCTCTCAAGAATTCACATTGGTTTGGAGACTGGATATGATCCCCTCCTCCAATACATGAGAAAGGGAGTGACGGCTCAAGAGCATATCGATGCGGGGAGAAAGGTGAAGGAGTCCGAAATTTCCCTTTCGGAATATGTGATCCTCGGGTTGGGAGGAAAAGGGATGTGGAGGGAACACGCTACCGAAACGGCAAAGGTTCTCAATCAGATTAATCCGGACTTCATCCGAGTTCGAACGTTGAAGGTTTTGAAAACGATGCCCCTTTTTAAGAAAGTTGAAAAGGGAGAGTTCATCTTATTGAGCGATGATGAGATCGTAGTAGAGGAAAGACTTTTCATTGAACACTTGGAGGGGATTAATAGCACTTTTGTCAGCGATCATATCTTGAACCTGCTCGAAGAGGTGGAGGGGAAACTTCCTGAAGAGAAGAGAAAGATGTTGGTGTTGATCGATCGCTATCTGGGTCTCTCTCCAGAGAAAAAGGCTAACTTCCGATTGGGAAGAAGGGCAGGAGTCTATCGATCGGTGGACGATCTATCCAATCCAGAACTCCGCAGTCAGGTTGAGCAGGTCCTCAGACGGATCGAGTTAGAAAAACCAGACGGCATTGAGAAGATCCTCTCCGATTTGATGGAATCGTTTATATGATTTGACTGACCAGCTGGTTTGCCTCGGTCGGGCCAGATAGCGGGGAGCGTTATACGGAGAATCAAAATCGGGGGTTTCAAAAAATAAAAAACTTGACTTTTAAAATATCGATGGTTTATGATGAGCATCATTTTCATCCGGTCACTTGATTTTTATTACAAACAAAGATTTTATAAAAAGAAGGAGGTGATTTAAATGACGAAGGCGGAATTGATCGCCAGCATTGGGAAGGAGGCCAAAATTTCGAAGGCGTCAGCTGAAAAGACCCTGAATGCATTTACCAGTTCTGTGACGAAGGTATTGAAGAAGGGTGATAAGTTGACGTTAACAGGATTTGGAACTTTCTCTGTGGCGAAGAGGAGGGCAAGGATAGGGAGAAATCCTCAAACTGGAAAGGAGATTAAAATTCCTGCCACCCGAGTGGCAAAATTCAAACCAGGCAATCTGTTAAAATCTGCGGTCAAGTAATCTTATTTTAACTAAATCCTGCTTTATCAATCTTGAAGCTGAGAGGGGAGGAGAGGAAAATCCTCCCCTTTTTTGTCCTCTGAGCTGATCCAAAAATTACCATTAAGGAGGGAGATCTTTAAACAGGTTATGAACAATGGAACCTTATTGGTTCGCTCCAAAACCACAAGATATTGTGCTTTCATGGCCAAAAACCACAAATCGTTAAGTATTTGAAATTTTAACGGTTTTTTTAAAATGGCTTCGCTGACAAATTCAATTTAGTAACGGATTTGAAGAGGTAGATACTCTTGATGCATTTTTTTCCACAGGATTTGAACATTAAGAAATGGTATTCGTCTAATCATTGATTTTTCTGCTTCCAAGGACCATATCGCCCTCTATCCTTTGATCTTAAATCAATTGCAATACCACTATTACGGAGATGAAGACAGAATCGATAAAAGATCGGTCCTACCCTGGCAATGATAGAGGAGATCAATCGTAGAGAGAAGTGGTTAATGAAGAGGGAGAAATCAGGTTGAAAGATCAATAGGTTTTTGTTATCGTTTGAACGAAGGATGAAAATAAGTGGATTCATCATAGATAAGGAGCACCCATGAAGCATGTCATTCTGGGAACGGCTGGACATATTGACCATGGAAAGACGGCTTTAGTAAAAGCCCTCACAGGAGTGGATACAGACCGATTAAAGGAAGAGAAAGAAAGAGGGATTACGATTGAATTGGGGTTCACCTTCATGGATCTTCCGAGTGGCATACGGTTGGGAATCATCGACGTCCCGGGCCATGAAAAATTTGTCAAACATATGGTAGCGGGAGTATCGGGTATCGACCTTGTTGCACTCATCATTGCTGCGGATGAAGGGGTGATGCCCCAAACGAGGGAGCACTTAGATATTTGTAGCCTCCTGAAGGTAAAGAAAGGGCTGATTGTCCTTACAAAGATCGACCTCGTCGATGACGAACTCTTAGAGTTGGTAAGGGAAGAGGTGACCGAAACTGTCGGAAACACATTTTTTAAAGACACTCCTATTCTCCCGGTCTCCTCCACATCAGGGAAAGGAATTCCAGAACTGGTTTCAACCCTTGATCATCTTTCAAAAGAGGTTGAAGAGAGGTCATCCAGAGGTCTATTCCGTCTGCCAATCGATCGCGTCTTTGTTATGAAAGGGTTTGGTACCGTCGTAACAGGAACCATGGTCTCCGGGAGCCTTTCCTTAGGAGAGACGGTTGAGATTCTCCCCTCTGGCTTAGAAGGGAAGGTCCGAAACCTCCAGGTCTATAATCGTCCCGTGGAAAGAGCCGTGGCAGGACAGAGGGCAGCGGTCAACCTTCAGGGAATAGAGGCTTCTGTTATCGAGAGGGGGGATATCCTTGCTCACCCCAACACCCTCACCCCAACCCGGCTCATCGATGTCTATCTTGAATATTTACCCAATGCTCCACGGCCATTAAAACACCGAACCAAGCAGAGATTTCATATTGGCACAAACCTGACCACTGCGTCCATTTTCCTACTCGATCGAGAAGAATTGGCTCCCGGAGAAGAGGGAGTTGTCCAATTAAGATTGGAGCGATCAGTGGTGGCCCTGCCTCAGGACCGCTTTGTGATCCGGGGCTCCGGAGTTATCCAGACGCTTGGGGGAGGGGTGGTTCTGGACACTCATCCGGTCAAACATCGACGGTACTCCCCGCCGGTAATAAAAGAGCTGCATCTCCTTAAGGACGGGACCGGTGAACAGATTCTCGGCCAACATATCCTCCGTTCGGGGGCGGCTGGAATTGCCTTCGGAGATCTCTTGAACCGGGTTGCGATGCCTCCCGATGAGATCCAGATGAATCTCAAGAAAATGATGGAAAAAGGTGATATTCTTTTGCTCGATCCAGAGAGGCTGAAAGTCATTAACATGCATGAATATGATCGCTTAAAAGAAATAGTCCTTCAGCAACTCAAGGAATTCCATCAACGATTTCCAATGAAATCGGGATTGGCCAAAGAGGAGCTGAGGACGAAACTCCCCACGGAAGTGGATGTCAAACTTTTCCAGATTCTTCTCAATGGGCTGATTCAATACAAAGAGGTGATATTAGAAAAAGACAAATTGAGGCTCCCAGAGCATCAAGTCTCAGCGGCTGATGAGAAGGGTTTGATCAAACGGGTAGAAGAAGCTATTCTGAAAGGTGGACTCCAGCCTCCTTCCTTTAAGGAGTTGTCAGAGGAGTGGTTAGAAGAGGAAGAGGAAGTTCGCTCCGTCCTTGAACATCTCGTCCATGAAGGGGTTTTGGTCAAGATTAAAAGTGGGATGTATTTCCATCGAGTCCACTTCGACCAACTGAGAGAGGCGTTGATCACCTATTTAAAATGCCACAAAGAGATCACCACTCCTCAATTCAAGGAACTTACTGGGGCTTCACGAAAATATGCCATCCCACTGATTGAGTATTTTGATCAGATCAAATTGACTCTTCGATTGGGAGAGAAGAGGGTGCTGAGGACTGCCTCCTAATAAGATGTTGATCTAAGGAAGCATCCCCAATTCCGTGAAATTAGCAGAGGAAGACAGACCGGACTTCGAAAGTTTTAGAAATGCGGTCATTTGACAGGTTAGGGATAACTTTCGTATTTGCTAAAAATAGAGGTTTATGATGGGTTTTTCAACGTTCGAGTTAAATCCATAAGAGGTTCCGCCCTGCCTTCGTCCCGCAAGGCGGGACTACGCGCAGGCAGGTCTAAAACTTTCTCAGCCGTCCTGTCTTCCTCATGGTGCTTAATCTCATTACGGAAAAAAAGATGCTTACTTGATCTAAGGGATCCATGAAAAATCTATACCATTATGATATATATCCGGACAGATGTTTGTTCCCCCAAAGTTGACAATAAAGCTCCGCAAGGATATAAATTGATCGAAACGTATTAAATAATAAGCAAATAACCCAATTACCAAGAGTATAAATATACGGAAGGGGTTTTAAAATGCCAGGGAAAAAGAAGATTACAAAAAAGAGATTGAAGGAACCTGATGAATTCATAACTTTCGCCCAGAAGGCCTTTCTCTTTGTTAGCCACCATTTCAAAAAAGTAGTAACGGGCGGGATCATTCTTTTGATCATCATCTTGTTCATCATCTTTTTTCGGATGTGGGAGAGACAAAAAGAAGAAGAGGCCTATCGGAAGCTTGGTTTAGCAATGGCGCTTTACCAGAGAGCAAGCTCTGTAAATCGAGAGAGATTGCCATCAGAATACAAAAATGTCTTAGCGAAATTTGATGAGGTGATTACAGAATTTCCTCGAACCTCGTCTGGGAAACTCTCTTTTTTATATAAGGGAAACATTCATCTCAAGTTGGATGAATTCGAAGAAGCCCTAAAAGCTTATCAAACCTTTCTCGAAAAAGCGGGTAAGGAAAGACTTTACCGCTTATTTGCAATGGAGGGTTTGGGTTACGCCTATCAAGGAAAGAAAGATTACGAAAGTGCACTCCGGACTTATCAGAAAATCATAGAAATGGGCGAGAGTGTTCAAATGGCCGATGCCTACTTAAATATGGGACTTTGCTACGAAAAATTGGGGAAAAATAAGGAGGCATTAGAAAATTATAAAGCCTTTTTGAAGGTATCTCAAAAATCGATGATGACCAATATGATAATGAGAAAAATCTCCCACCTTGAAAAGTAAGAAGATAAGTTGTAATACCTCACTCTACCGTGGGAATTTGGCGAGATCCTGCAGGGATGCCGGAGAAAATCTTATAGCGGTCCCATCTGCTTGTCCCTGAACTAAAAGGATGACCCAACCGGGCAAGGACTGCGCTACTGATGGTGAGTATTACCCCCTGGCCTCGAAAATTTAGACCATCCGCTTTATAAGAGTTTGGTGACATCCCTGCCGGATCATCGGATTTCACTCACGCTACAGTGGGGCATTACGATAAGTTAAATATTTCACTTGACAAAAACAAACAATAATTTATATTTGTGACAAAATTTACAAGTTAAATTTATCAAAATATGCCAGAATACCCCCCAGCTCTGCTGGGGGGATGAATGGCCTACCCTCTCCCCTGGGGGGAGTGGGTTAGGGTGAGGGGGAAAT
>Ga0315277_10001576_pt1 | contig 33047 bp, 31 predicted proteins | sample YL17G05_15_MG_FD_203695 | JGI IMG/M metagenome (GOLD analysis project Ga0315277, IMG submission 203695) | Sediment microbial communities from Yellowstone Lake, YNP, Wyoming, USA - YL17G05_15 | ecosystem: Environmental > Aquatic > Freshwater > Lake > Sediment | place: USA: Wyoming | collected...
TTGATGGCATAGGGTGGGTCGGTGACGATGGCGTGAGCCAACTCGCCTTGCATCAGTCGCTCCCAGTTCGCCGAGTCGGTCGCATCGCCACACAGCAACCGGTGGCGACCAAGCTGCCATATCTCACTAGGCTGCACGCGGGTCCGTCCGCCGGAGGCGGACTCCGCCTCCTGTCCCCCCGAAAAATGCCATCCAGGCGATGATCGTTCAGAAAGGGAGGGGCTGTCTCCGGATCAGAGGACGCAGAGTCGCTTCCTGTCCCAGCCCGCGCCGGCCACTGGGCCGGTTCAAGCTTGAGGAGAGCTGCCTGCGTCTGTCTGCTTCTCCCTCAGCACTTGCAGCAGATCATCGGGCGTCAGGCCGCATCCGCTTCCGACGCGTTCCAGCTTCTCCTGATTCCAGGCGTGATCAGGAGCGAAGCGGATCAGGCCATCCAGTAACTCGGCTTGAAGCTCTCCAGGCAGCTCCCCCCGCTTCCACCTCCGGCGGGCGTCAGCTCTCTCTGCCTTATCCTGAGACAGAAGACGCCATCCCAATCGCAGCAGCCGCATTGACACATGGTGTTCCCGACGCATCTCGCGCCACAGCTTCCAGGCCGTGAGTAGCCCTTTCTTCTGGAGACTCGCCTCGATCAAGGCCTCCTCCAGTTGCTGGAGGGCTAGGTGCAACCCAAGACGGCGGTTTTCTATCCGCAACCGCAGGCTTTCTCGCGCAAGCGCGGCCGCCTCCGCGAGTGTTTGTTTCATCTCGCTCTCACTTCAAGCCGCCAAGCGAAGGTACCGATGATGAAGACCGCCGAGCACGGGCACGGAGACGAGCTCGCCTTCGCCCGGCGGAGGTTGGGGCAGCGGCGTTTCCCCCGATAGCCCCTGATGAGGCCGGGCGGTGTGGTAGTAGTCTTCGATGAATTCCCGCAAGAGCCGTTCCAGATGCCGCTGGTTCAGCACGATCACGTGATTCAGCAGTTCTCGGCGCAGCGTTCCGATGAACCGCTCGATGTAAGGATTCTGCCAGGGACTCTGGTAGGCGGTGCGCACCTCCAGGATGCCACAGGAGATCAGGAAGGCGCGCACGCCGTGGCCGAAGATCCCGTCATTGTCCCGGAAAAGGTAACGCGGCTGGCATCCAAAGGGCGTCGCTTCCCGCAGTTGCTGGATCACCCAGTCCATGCTCGGGTTTGGGGTGATGGCGAAGTGCAGGACCTCCCTCCGGGCATGATCGAAGACCAGGAAGACATACAGCACCTGGAAGCGCAGCGTGGTGACGGTGAAGAAGTCAACTGCCCAGGAGCAGTCGAGATGGTTCCTCAGGAACGAAAGCCAGTTGGTCGTCGCCGGGCGCGGCTTCCTGGGCTTCACCATGTACTTGCGAACCGTGTCCTCTCCGGGGGACTCGTAGCCCAACAGCAGGAGCACGTCCCGGATTCGCGCCGCGCCCCACAGCGGATTCTCCTTGCTCAGACGCCGGATCAGTTGCTGGATCTCCAGGGCCACCGGCTTCCGGCCCGACTTCGACTTCCATCTCCACCACGCCCGGAAGGCCCGGATGTGCCAGCGCTTTACGGTCTCCGGTTTCATGATATGGACAAGTTCTTCCCACCCGTTCAGGAACTTCGAGAGCACCACCCAGAGGATTCGGAAGGCCGGGCTGAACTTGTGATGCCGCTTCCTCGGGGCCGAGGAGCGATCCAGTTCAACCGCCAACTGGCTCTGGAACGCCAGGAGTTGGGCCGCTGTCACCGCCCGCGGCAGCAGCAGCGCCCAGCAGAAGCTGAGAGAATACCGGAGGAGCTGGAGCAAGACACCCAGGCAACGGCACAGGTGCCGGAGGAAACTCAAGGTCACTTTCATGCCCACCAGGATACCAGGGCGCCGCGGCGAAATGAAACCCTTAGGAAGCTCGGACAGCGTTTTTCGGGGGGACACCGGACGGCGGCCCGGGTTGGTGATGACGCTGCCATCCTTCATCCAGTAGCGCCGGTTGAAGACCTCGCCAGGGCAGCTCGCCGAGGCATGGCCGACCATCGCCGGGCGCAGTCAGCTCTGGGCAAGCTTGACGGCATCGGCAACTCGCCTCGGGAAGCGCGCCATGAACTCATCTTCGCGGGGAACGTCGTACCCCGCCTCCGGCGACGGACCGAAGTGAGTGTGAGTGGCGGCAACGAGGATGTTGTCCGCGGAGATACCCGTAGACTCCTGCGCGCAGGCCTTGGCCTGGTCCACATCGTCCTTCAACAGATGGGTGATGTCGCAGACCACGATGGCGAGACACGTGTCTTCAGACTCCAGCACGATTGCCTTGGCGTAGAGGTCATCGCGGATATCCCGTGCAACGCGATCCTCATAGTAGCCTGAGATATGGCACCCCAGGTCCGGAGTGATAGCACTACGTGCCGCTCCAGCTCGGAGACTCTTCGCCACTTCAACCTCCCTGTGGGGCTCTCCCGGCGACGGGGTCAAGCCGCGACCTGCTGGCGGGCGAGCTCGACGATCTCTGACGGCTGCGACAGCACCTTCTCGAAAGCCGCGACGTAGCTCTTCATCAGGGTCATGTCGTTAGGCGGGTACACGCCGCGCAGGCAAGTGTGACCCTCCAGGAACTGCAGGGTGCGGGGATAGTCCTCGGCCCGATACTCCACCTGCCGAGCGAACCGGCACGACCACGGGCAGCCCTTGCCGTAGCCCTTCCTGCTCTGGAGCACATCCTGGGCGGGGACCGGAACAGATTGCCACTGGCCAATGTCCATGCCCTCGGCCCGCAGCGCACGTTCAGCGGCCTGCCGGAACGACCGTGCGGTCACGTCCAGTCCGAGCTGGTCCGGTCGGAACTCGAGGGTGTAAGTCCAGTAGACGGGCCTGCGGTCAGCGGGACATGCCGGCGGCTCAACGCCAGGGATCTGGGCCAGCGAGCGGTTCAGGTACTCGGCCATCTCGGTACGCTGCGCGTTGTACTGGTCGAGCCGCCGGAGTTGGCTGCGTCCGAAGGCATTGGCGAACTCGATCGCCCGGTACATCCACCCCAACGTGAAGGCATTGTACTCACGCTTCTCCCCGGGGACGATGACCTCGCCGAACTCGCGCATCATCTTGCCGTAGTCGTGATACTGATCGCTGTCCGTCGTGAACAGGCCGCCCTCGCACGATGTCAGGTTCTTCGAGCGGTTGAGGCTAAAGCCCGCGGCGTCGCCCAGCGACCCGACCTTGCGGCCCTTGTACTCGGCTCCTTGCGCCTGAGCCGCGTCCTCGATCACGACCAAGCTGTGCTTTCCCGCGATCGCGTTGATCGGGTCCATATCAGCTGGCATGCCGGCGATGTGCACGGGCATGATGGCCCGGGTGCGATCCGTGATCCGTTCCTCGATCAACGCCGGGTCGATACAGAAAGTCTCCAACTCAATATCGGCGAAGACCGGAATGGCATTGTGGTGAAGGATCGCGGCGGCGCTCGCCCAGTAGGTGTAGGCCGGCACGATCACCTCGTCTCCGGGCTCGATGCCCGCGGCGGCCACAGCCATGTGAAGAGCGGAGGTGCCGCTGTTGGTGACCAGGCAATGCTTCACACCAACGTATTCCGCCCATTCGCGCTGGAAGGCCAGCGCATGCGGCGCGCTGCACCCATGAAGGTGCCCTGAGTCAAGCACCGAGACGACGGCCTGCCTGTCCTCGTCTGTGATCGGGGGCCAAGCCTTCATAGCCCCGTCTGGAACAACTTTGGCGCCGCCCTTGACTGCCAGCTTCCCGCTCACTGCAACGACCTCCTCGTATCACCAGGACGCGGTTCTATCATCCACGTCGATTCCGCGCCCTTGTCATTGCGTATTATCGCGGATCAGCCCAGCAAGTGTCGCTGGGTCCTGTAACTGAAGTTCTGTATCATCTGGCATGCGACTTGCCGCTCCCTGTGCCGACACATGCCCCTATGTTAGGCGGGGTGAGTGCACCGCCTCCGGTCCCTGTGGCGTCGTCTCCCGCTGGTATACTCGGGACCGGAGAACGTTCTCCAACTTGGTGTTCACTACCTGGCAGCCGGGCACCGCCGAGCCCTGACTGTCCTGCGACATCGCTGGACAGCCCCGTCCGGGTGCAGTAAAATGCATCCATGGCGCGCCCGAAAGCGAGCTCCCTTTCGCACTCCGAGTGGTTTGCTCGGGCGCGGACCGAAGACCATCACCTCGGCCCGCGGAGTCCGCTCTGGGTCGGCGGGCTCACCATGCCCCACCCCTTGCCCCTGGAGATGCATATGCACAAGGGGATGGAGCTGGGCATCGTGCTTGGCGGGCGCGAGGAGATACAGTTCGAGGATCTCGTGCTGGACCTCGGTCCCGGTGACTTCTGGCTCGCCGCCATGTGGGAGCCACATGCCTGGCGGCCGCTCACTCCTGACACTCGCATGCCCGTGATGATCTTCCTTCCCGGGATGGTCGAGGAAACCGTGCCCGGCGATCTCAGCTGGCTCAGCGTGTTCGCCGCACCGCCCGGCGTGCGACCTCGCACAACCTCCCCTGAGATGCGCGCCGATGTCCTGCGGCTTGGCGAGGATCTGGCCCATGAGATCGAGCAGCAGCCCCCCGGGTGGCAGGATGTCGTGCGGCTCACCATCGTGCGCTTCCTCATCACACTGCCCCGCCACTGGCAGCCGGAGGATCGCCCCCGGCGTCCGCAGATCAGTACCAGCGACCTTTCTCGCATCCTTCCCTCCCTCACGTTGGCGACCTCCAATCTTCTGAAGAGGGTGGATCCCGCGGACGCCGCGCGCGCCTGCGGCCTCAGCCCCTCACGGTTCCACCACATCTTCCGCCAGACGATGGGCATCAGTTTCGGCCGCTTTTGCCTACGGGCCCGCTTGGCCCAGGCCGCCCATCTGCTCCTCACGACCGACGAGACGATCGCCGCAGTCGCCGAGCAGACCGGCTTCGTAGACGGCAGCCACCTCAACCACCAATTCGTGGCCCAGTATGGTCGCACGCCAGCCGAGTACCGCCGGCGCGGCCAGGCCGGTCACCAGCGGCCGCGCAGACGTTCCATCGCCACACCCGTGCGTTGATCCCCTACTGCAGCGCCGTCCCCGCCACCCGTCCCTGCGTCACCAGCGCCACCACCGACCACAGCGCCGAGTTCAGCACATCTCCCGCGATTAGCCCCACCGCCAGTGGCATCGTCTGCCGGTAGAGACGTAGCCCACCGTACCGGATGACCAGCGACTTCGCAGCCCACCCAAAGAGGAACGGCATCAGATACCAGTGCATGCCCCAACTGTTCCCCATAATGTAGCCGATCGGATGAAACGGCCACCACCAGAACCTCAGCCGCGCCACCCCTAGAAGTATGCAGACGAGGACCCCGGCTGCGATCCCCGCCAGCCCCCGGTAGTCGGTGCCCGTGGGGTCCATGATGGTATTGGCGATGAAGCTCCCGTCCCAGCGGCTCTGCATCGCCGGCCAGTCCGGCGCCGCCCCCCCCCGCGTCCCGAAGTAGCCGTAGTGGTAGATGCCGATGAGCAGCAGCCATGTCCCCACCCCGAGCGCCACCAGGACCCCGATCACCATTGCAGCCGTCAAACGGCGGGGATTGATGCCGGCCGCATCCGCGATCTTGTACGACTCAAGCGCGGCAATCGTCGTGATGTTGAACGTGCTGTCCGGCGACGGGAATGTCGCCCAGCGCATCGTCATGAGGGTCACGAGCTCCCGCGGCCGCAGCGCGGCGCTGCCGAACGGCGCCAGCACGATCTGGTAGCCGTCGAGGATCGACGCGACCAGCGCGGTTTCCGCTCGGATGCGGGCCCACACGACCATCAGCCCGACGATCATCACAATGAGCGCCAGCGAGAACGTGAACCTGCCGCCGGCCAGCATGCAGAACCCTATCAGCCAGGCAGAGCAGACCACCAGCCCGATGATAGCCACTCGGTACGGCATCGGCTCGCCAGCGTCAGCGCCCTTTGACCGGGAGAATGCGATGCGCACCGCTCGCACAAGGTGCTGGCGAGCGATCCAGACAGCCCACACCCCCAGCGCGATCACCGCGCCCGTCGCCTGGTAGTAGGGCGCCGGAAACTCACTCCCCCACACCTCCTCCGGCAACTCCGGCGTTCCCCCGGCCGCAATCCCGATCACGTGCAAGCCCATGCGCACCAGCCAGAAGAACCAGCACGATAGGGAGATCTCTTTCGGGATGATGTATGTGATCCCGATCAGCCACGGCCACAACGTGAAGTAGAACGCCCCCAACCCCGCCAGTGGCCCCACCTTCAGCCACGGCATGATCACCACCGGACCCAGCGGAAACGCCGGCAGCGCCGGCGCCCGCTGCGACAGCGCGCTCAGGAAGTTCAGCAGGAACGAAGTTCCCGCGCCGATCCAGAAGACGCGGCTGACCGTCACTCGCCCCGCGCCGCGCTCCCCCTCTCCCGACGCCTCCGTCACGAGCTGGAGCGGAATCTGCGCCAGCGGGAACGTCAGCCTCTCATTGCTGATCCATTGCCGTTGCATGATCACAACGATGCAGAGCGACGCGCCGAACGCCGCGATGAGGAACGACAACCACGCCGCCAGGGGCGCCGCCCACTGCGACCATGGCACCGCCGCCTTGCCCTGGAAGAAACCCTCGATCGTTGGGGGATCAGTAGGCGCAAGCCACAACGGGATGTGCTGCAGAAACGTCGTCTCCCAGATCGGGTTCGCCCGGGCCATGTAGTAGTAGATCGCTGCCTTAGGCAGCACGTAGAAGATCACCGTGGATGAGTACAGCGGGGCCGCCACGAGCAGCACGCAGTAGACCGTCAGCAGCTCTCTCCGCGTCAGCCCGCGGCGGCTGAGGGCCGGCAACCCCATCAGTGCCGCCAGCAGCATCAGCAGGGCGAGCTGCCACACCGCCGGCCCCCCCGTCACCACGAACCCCGCTCGCCACCCAACCTCGTAGTAAAGCACCCCGGGCGCCACCACCAGCAGCAGCGCAATGGCGACGAGGATGGCTCTAGGCGTAACCCCGCCCATATCAGAAGACGATGGAGGGTTCTCCATGGTTGGCTCTTGGCGCTGCACCACAATACGGCGTCACGACCGGAGTTCATCGCTCGGGATGCGGACTAACCCGTGACGCACAATTCGCGGGCGGAGCGCCTTCGGGCGCTCCGCCCATAGCATCACTGTCGACATCTCCGCTCTAGCAACGAAACGGCCTCAGTCGTAGAGTGTGGGCTGGTTGCCAGAGTCCGCACGCCAGGTGGCAAGCATCTCCTCCAAGGTGGCGCCATCGCACCAATACGGAGTCCCCCAGTGACCAACCCGGGCCACTGACCAGTCGGTCTCCTTGCAGAACAGCACCCAGGATTGAGACTTCATCCACGAGGCGTGCCCGTCGGCCCAGCCGATGTTGATCCCGCCAAGGTGACGGGCGTACTGGGCCCGCGCACCGGGATCCTTGAGCAGGTTGCCAGTCGCGTCCGCGTGCAGTTGCTGGCAGGCGTCGCCGCTCGGGTCGCCGCCGCCACAGCCGCAGTTGTTGCACTCGATATTGCAGATGTCCGGGTAGCCGGTCGTGCCCGTTGTGATGAAGTCGGTCATCACGCCCGCATCGGCGCAGACGGGCTCCCTGGTCGAGTCCTCCATGGAGACCATCTTCATGTCAGCCAGGTAGCTCGAGTTGGCGCCGATCGACTGGACGAAGGATTTCGATGCTGCTCCCTCGCCAATGGCGTTCGCCAGACTGCCCTGAACGATGGAGTCGGTGATCTCACCGCCCCAGCCTCGGGGCCAGCCGCTCTGCGCGCAGACTCCGTTCTGGCCCCAGACGCTTTCGTTCGCACGGAGATTAGCAAACCAGTCCGGGACCCCGTGGATGAACGATGCTCCCTGTTGCACTTTCGCCGAGGGGCATCGCCACACATCACGGTTCTTCACGTACTCATCAAGGATCACGGGAACCTTGAGGTACGGGTTCATGTAGTAGACCTCCAAGCAGTGGTTGGGAACCGACATGCCGGCGGTGGTACCCACCCACATGGAGGAGCCGCCCGGCATGGCGTCGACGTAGTCGAATACTTCCTGCCGGTGCTCCATCGGCCAGAACGTGTCGTTGTTGTCAGCCAGGTACATGTTGATCGCCAGCGCGATGTTCTTCACATTGCTCAGACACACCGCCTTGCGCGCCGATTCGCGAGCGCGCGCGAACACAGGAAAAACCATCGCTGCCAGGATGCCGATAATCGCAATCACCACCAGCAGCTCAATGAGGGTGAAACCCTTACGCTTGCACATGCTAGAGCCTCCGGTTCATTCTTGGTATGGTGCGACTAGGGTCCTGCGCCAGAGCAGGGCATGCGCCGAGTCTTTGAGCCCGTATCACCTCCTTGCCGACATCGTGATCTCGTAGGATAAGGGTATCAGTAGCCAATACTGGTGTCACGGTACTGCGCTGTCGGAAAGCTGTAGGAAATTGCTGCCGTCAAGCATGATCATAGACGCAGCACCGCATGGACACGGCGCCGAGTTCATCCTGAGAGGGCGGGATTTCCGCGACGCACCATGAACAGCTCTCCAGGCAAGAGTGAGCCGGTCTCGGGGCGAGATAACGGCCGCAAAAGGGATCGGCCGTCAGAAGCTGGAAAGCCTCACTTCCGGATGGATCAAGATCGGGGATTAGAAAAGGATCACCATGGGAGAACGCAAGGATGCCAAGCTGGTGCGATGGGACGATATTCCCCTGGAGCAGCTGAATGATCTGCTCGGACGCAAGATCGTCACGGGCGAGAGGGTCATGCTGGCCCACGTCTACCTGAAGGAGGGCTGCATCGTTCCCATGCATCAGCACGAGAACGAACAGCTCACATACATACTCGAGGGCGAAACGAGGTTCTGGATCGGCTCCGAGGATTCCGAGCCCGTATCTCTCAAGGCCGGAGAGGTGCTGGTCTTTCCACCTGACACTCCGCACAAGGCCGAAGCGGTCGTGGATACTGTAGACCTGGACGTCTTCAGCCCACCCAGGCAGGACTGGCTGGCGAAGACCGACGACTATCTGCGAAGGTGACACGACATGGATCTGGGACTGAAAGGCAAGATAGCTCTGGTGGCTGGATCCAGTTCCGGGCTTGGGGAGGCGGTGGCAAGGAGTCTCGCTTCCGAAGGGACTTCGCTGGCTCTCTGTTCAATAGATGGGGAGGGGCTCGAGAGAGTCAAGCAGGAGATAGCCCAGGCGAGCAAGGTTGAGGTGCTGGCAGTCACAGCAGACCTGTCAGTGACTGCGGATGTTGAACGCGTAGCCTCATCCGTACTGGAGGAGTTCGGGCACGTTGATATCCTGGTGAGCAACACCGGAGGGCCGCCGGCTGCACGGTTCGAGGATACGACCCCTGAGATGTGGGACAAAGCTCACGCGCTTCTTCTCATGAGCGCTGTGAACCTTACACGAGGGGTGCTGCCCAGTATGATGGCGCGCCGATGGGGCCGCATCATCTACTGCACTTCCATCGCGGTGAAGCAGCCCGTGGAGAACCTGATCCTCTCGAACAGCGTCAGATCCGGCGTGACAGGCCTTGCGCGCACGCTGGCGAACGAAGTGGCGTCGAGTGGAATCACCGTCAACTGCGTCCTCCCTGGATACACGCGCACGCAGAGAGTGGAATACCTGGCGGAACAGGCTGCAGCTCAGAAAGGGTTGACCAAGGCCGAGGCGCTCCACGCATGGGAAGCCGAGATCCCCATGGGGAGGCTGGCGGAACCGGCTGAGTTTGCGGCCATGGTTACCTTCCTTGCCTCCGAGCAGGCATCATACGTCACAGGCCAATCCATCGCAGTGGATGGCGGATGGATACGCAGTCTGCTGTAGCCGCCCCTATCCCCGATCTACGAGTCCCTGTCCTCTCCAGGGACTCCGTCGTGGCGCCGTGACCGGTGGCGCGGGTCAATGAGAGCATGAGCTGCGGGCGTTGAGGAGGACTGATGGTAGCCGCTAGATCGCAGGGGACGCATAGCGTGGCCACAATGGGCCGGCACCCCAACTCGCGAAGGCCCAATGATGATGGGTTTTCTGCGCGCTAGGCGGCGGCTCGGTAGTAGCGATGATGGAGGCCGCCCAGCACTGGTATGGAGATCAGTTCCTCCTGCGCGGTTGGCGCCGGATGGCTACCTGCGGCTGGCGACAGTCATCGGCGCGGTGGTGCTGACGGGGTTGCTGGTCCTGCACACTTACACCATCTGGTGGTCGGTAAGCCCCATCGGCTTCGTCATCGCCAGCACCTACACCGAAGACTACCTCCTGTGGCACAGCGCGCTGATCGCGTGGCTGCTGACGACGCAACTCAAGCGTTGCGGAGGGCTGAAGCTCCACCGGGCCTTTCGCCCCGCCTTCCTGGGGATGATTCTGGTGGACATCCTTGGCAGCGCCTTCTTCGGGCCGCCGAACACGGTGCTGGACTACCACAAGATGATGGGCGGGTGAGCCGAGTCGCACCACCGCTCGCCCCGGAAGGGACGCCGTGAACCGTCGAGGATTTCTGACGCTGGTAGGAGGTACCATCGTGGTCACGTCCGTTGGGAGGTATGCACCTGCAGGCACATCGGCCTGCAAGGGCAGAGCTAGCAACTGCCTGCCGCTGGACTTCGCCTGGGCGAAGAGGCGCTGGGCCGACCCGCTGACCGGGACAGAGGTGGTATGCCTTTCGCCGCCGGAGAAGCTGCACTTCCGTAACCCGTACTTCCGCATTCCCATGTTCACCCGCGACGGCAGGTATGCCGTGCTCTGGGCCTACCCCGAGCCGCGCGGCAGCGAGTCGAGCCTCTGGAGCACTGATCTGCGGAGCGGGGAGACACGCGTCTACTCCTATGGTGCGGGACGGCGCCTGTCGGGGCTGTTGTCGTGGGCAGCGAGCTACTCCTCGCACCTCATGCACGCGCTTGTACGCACGGACAGAGGTGTGGAGGTGGAGCGGGTGGATCTGGACACCGGGTCACGGCACAGCATCTCGCTCTCGAAGCCGCTCTCCTTCATCTACGACGCCACAGCCTCGGCCGGCGACCGCTTCCTCTACACGCCAGTCTCCCACAAGGTGGTCCCCGAGGGTGCCGGCACGAGCGAGGGAATCGCGATGCGGGGGTCGGAGCCGGGACTGAACGAGATGTACCGGATAGACCTCGAGAGCGGTCAGGTCGAACTCGTCTTCGGCACTGACCGCTGGTGGATCGGCCATCCCAATCCCAATCCGCGGGATTCGGATCTGCTGATGTGCTGCCAGGAGGGCTTCCTCTGGACCGAGCGGTATCCGCGTCCGGTGGACTTCGACCGGGTCCGACTCTACCACCTCGACAGCAAGGCGTTCACCTCGTTCCCAGGGCTCCAGCTTCGCAGCCCGGCACACGAGATCTGGTCCGCGGATGGGCAGCGCATTTGGACCCATGGCTGGCCGTCAGGCCACCACTGCGTTTCGGTGACTGATCTGGAGACGACGCGCACCACTACCTACCTCATGAAGAACGGTGCGGGCCAGACCGCGCACGTCCATCCTGCCCCGAATGAGCGCTTCGTGGTCGGCGATGGTCACGAGTTCGGCAAGAACAACCAGGCGGTGGTCGAGGAACTCGTGCGCAGCAGTAAGGTGGACGATCCTTGGGCCTGGGGAGGTTATGGGTCCGATTCGCCGGGCGAGGTGATCTGGAAGTACGAACTGCCGAAGGAGAGCTTCGTCACCGACGCGCGCTGCCGCCTCCCTGCGGAGGAACTCGCGCATGCCATCGAGCAGGACCCGGACCGAGCGGCGAAGGCTGTGCCTCTTTGTCAGTTCCGCAGCATGGCCCGCGTTCTGAGGAAGCCGATGCGCAATGAGAGCAATGCTCATGTGACGCCCGACTCGCGCTGGGCTGTCTTCCAGTCCGCCAGCGAAAATGGTCTCTACGAGGTGTGGGCGGCGCGGGTGCCGGGAGGCGGCTAGTGGAGGCCGAGGCCGGCATCCAGCTGGCCAAGGAATGCCTCTGACTTGGCCTTCGGGCTCGCCTGGCTACTGCCGCCCAGCAGTTGGTCGTGACCGACCTGTCCATTGAGGACATCGCTGCACAAACAGGCTTCTCGGACGGGAGCCACCTGCACCGCGCCTTCGTGCCCCAGTATGGGATCAGCCCGGCCGAATACTGCAGGAGCAGCCGGCCGCCGCGCGGCGCGGAATGACGCGGTGGGTCTCACAACCGGGACCTCCGCGCAAAGGGTCCCACTGCCTGTCGTGGTCCTCTACTCGGCAACCTTCCTAAGCAGCCTTACCGCGCAGTCCGCCAGCGACTGGCCCGTGCCCGGTGCGCAGAGTGAGGCCAGGGTCTCGTAGCCGCCCTGCTCGAAGGCGGTGTCGGTTGGGAGGTAGCCGAACCAGTCATTCGCCAGCTCGCCAACGACGGTCAGCTTGAACGGCGACCGCCGCTTGATGTCCAGCCCGATCTCCACGAAGACCTCGGTGGGGAGCGCTGCGATGGCGATATCTCCGACCCGGAAAGCCTGCACTTGCGAGGTCTGCGAAGGCCCCATCTTCGAGACGCGCAGGTTGCGCCACGACTTCACCCAGTCCAGCCAGTCGACCTTGCCCCAGCCCGGCGGCTGGCGGTCCTTCAGGAAGGCTTCGGCCTCAGCGACCTCCTGGGGTGTGACCGACCGAGTCCGGTACTCCCAGGCCTCGCTGGCGGCGGAGATGCCGACGTCGCCGGTCCAGTGGGAGTAGCGCATGCTGCGCCAGAGCTGGTAGACCTCGCAGGCGACGACGTCGGCGACCCGGCCCACCCGGTAGTAGTCGTATGGGTACGGGTCTTGCTCGCCGATGTAGTCCTCGTTGTTGACGTCGCCGCAGCAGCCGTTGAGCATGATCCCCACGAGGTCGCTCCCGGACATGCGCTGCAGCGCGCGCTCGAACGCGCCGAAGTAGTTTGCGCTGATCTCCGAGTAGTCGGGCGCGTTGACGTAGTGGAGCGCGTAGTTGGCCAACACGGCGATGGGGTGTCGCGCTTCGTCAAGCAGGAATAGAGCGCCCACTTCCGGGTCGACCGCCCCGGCCGGCTTCACGATCTCGTCCTTCGTGTGCTGGCGCACTTCGCCGGTCGCGAGGTCACGGTACTCGGCGCCGACCGGGTTCATGACCACCGTGCCGTCCTTCATCCAGTAGCGACGGTGGAAGACCTCTCCCGGCACCGAGCCCGATCCATATGAGATGAGCGCGGGCTTGAGCTGGCGCTTTGCCATCATGATGCTGTCGGCGACGCGTCCCGCGACCCACTCGAAGTAGGCCTGGTACTGAGGGCCATCGCTGGCGTCGAAGGGTGCGTAGTGGGTGTGCGTCGCCGCCACCATGATGTTGGGGGCCGGGATGCCCGTCAGCTTCTCGGCTATCTCCTTCGCCCTATCGGCGTCGCGCTTGGCGATGACCGGCAGATCGCACACCGCGAAGGCGATGATAGCGTCACCTGACTCGAGCACCAGCGCCTTGGAGTAGAGGTCATCGTGTACGTTGCCGTGCTGCCACCCCCCGATGGTCGGGGTGATGACGCTGCGTGCGGCTCCGGCGTGAAGCTGTCGCATCGTTTCGCCTCCTCTATTGGATGGACGCCGCGGTTGGTGCTACGCGTGTCCGTTAGGGCGGGGCAGATGAGGGCCTGGCTCGTCTCAGAGCAGCGCGCGTGTGAAGCGCCTGAGCCGTCCTGCCGCGGCCGAGATGGCCTCCTGCAGCTTCGCCTGTTCGCGGCCTCGGACCAGTGGCAGTACCGTCTCAAGGCGGATGAGCGACCGGCCGAGCTCCTTCTGCACCGCTTCGCTCACCGAGTCCCGGCTCGTCCACTGCTCGCTGGGCGCGGCCGCCTGATCCAGCATCGCCCGCTGACCATACGTCTCGCACAGCCCAACAATCAGCTTCGCGTCCTCAAGCTCTGCGGCGGCGATGAAGTAGCAGTAGGCCGCGGCGATGACTGCGGCGTGGGTGAGCGTGCGCCGACTCAGGGTCTCCATGGTGTCGGCCGTGGAGTGCCACTGGCGCACGGCCCCGCCAATGAACGGGCAGGGGATGCCGAGGGGGTCTTCGGCAATGATGTTGTCGGTGCCGCCGGCGTAGGGGCGGGACATCCAGTGGAAAGCCTCGTCATGCGAGGCGAGCCACTGCCGTGCAATCCACTCTACCAGGGGATCGGTGAAGGCGGGCTTATCCGATGGGTCGCGGTAGATGGGGAGGGGCATCTGCGTCACCGCCTCATCTTGCCCCAGGCAGTCGAGGCAGATGGCCGCCCGCGTGCGCGGGAGCTGCTCTTGATGCGCGTGCAGGTAGGCCAGCATCCCCTGCCACTCGAGTCCCTGAAACAACCGGATACTGCGTCGGGGCCGGGGCAACCGGCCGGCGGCGATTAGTGCGTTCAGACAAGAGGCCACTTCCAGAGACACGGCGCAGCCGGAAGCATTGTCGTTCGCGCCCTGCTCGAACAGGTGCGAGAGCACCAGTACTTGCTCCTCGCCTGTGCCGAGGATGACGCCGGTGACGGAGGGGCACGTGCCCTTGGCGAAGCGGCTGTTCACCACCGCGTGCACCCGTACCGGCCCTGGCGCGAGACGCCGGCGCAGCCGCTCCCCTACAGCCGGTGATAAGGTGAAGCCGAAGAGCCCGCACTCGTAGGGCAACTGCATCCACTGCAGTTGATGGTCCCAGTTGGGTGGGTCAGGCATCAACTCCGGCGGCGACACCTTCGGCAGCCACGGCGCGAGGTAGGTCGACTCGCGGTTCACCAGGTAATCCGAGAGCACCCCGACCGCTTCAAACTTCGCCGCCAACGCGGCCACCTCGCTGCCGTACTGCCGCGTGAAGACGATCTTCCCGGCGACATCGAGGTCGCGGTAGTCATCCTCCTCGCGGCCATCGTCTACTCGCACCAGCTCGGTCTCGATTCCACCTCGCGGGGTCGGTGCGCTGTGCGTCATCAGAGATCGCGGCTGCGTTCGGTAGTGGCAGAGCAGCTCGCGCCGTGGGCGGATGATCTCCAGCGTCGCCTCCCGTACGCTCCACTCGGGCCAGCTGCGATGCCCGAAGAACACGCTCTCGCCGTCGGCCGGGCAGGCGAGCACTTCCACCTCCGCCGCCCCCGATCTCGCCATCTCGCTAGCTACGTATCGCGCGGTGCGCCGCCAGGCCGGCGTCGTCATCCAGTGGTCAGACCGCCAGATGCGCTCGGTCCGCCGCCAGATGCGCTCGACATCGATCGCCCGGTGGATCGTCTCCAGCAGTTCAGCAATGGGAGAGGTGCGTGTCTGCATTCCAGTTCACTCTCGTGTGGTGGCCTCGCCTTCGTCTCAGCCGGCCGGACGGGAAGCGCTCTTCGCCGTCGCTCACAGGTATCGGAGGTTCGGCACGGCCACAGGAGCGCCTCCCTGGTGGGCGGAGATCTCCGAGATGAGGCCGGGCACGGTCATATCGAGAGCCCGGTAGACATCGATCGGCGATGCTTTGCCGTTCACGATCGCATCGACGAAAGCACGGATGGTGAGTCCATCGGCTCCGCCGTGCACCTGGCTCTCCAGCTCCTTCGGTCGGTTTCGCCAGATCTCTGGCAGGAACCGCTCTTCGTAGTTCGCGAGTGGCTCCCACTCCAACTCCGCATGGCTCCGATCGGCGGGGTAGAAGCAGACCCGATGTCCCAGCTTCCCATCGTGGCCCCAGTCGGGCTCGTACACGCCCTTGGTGCCTTGCAGGGAGGCATAGGCGCGGGCTGGTCGCGGGGAACTCATGTCGTTGCGCAGCTCGATTATGCTCCCCTTCGCGGTGCTGCAGAGCAGTGTGCTCGAATCGTCGCCGCCCAGCTTCGGCTGCACGTGAGAGCCAGTGCCCACGCAGTTCACGGTCACGACCACGTCGTCCATCCAGTCGAGAATGGGCCCGAGCGCGTGCGTAAGATAGGTGCCGCCGCGGCGCCCGAACAGGTACTGGTCCCGCCAGCCGCCCGGTTGATCCATGTAGCGGATGAAATGCACATAGCAGCCCTCCGCATGGTAGACCTCACCGAATAGGCCCGCCCCCGCCATGTTCGCAACAACCATGTGCGGCTTCATGTAGCAGCAGTTCTCGGCCATCATGTACATCCCGGAGGAGCGACGCACCGCCCTCACCAGTTCCGCGCACTGCGCCAGCGACGTCGCCGCCGGCACCTCGGAGAAGACATGGATGCCGCGGTCGAGCGCCGTCACCGCCTGGGGCACGTGCAGGTGCGCGGGTGTGGAGACTATCACCAGGTCGAGTCCCGACTCTAGCATCTGCCCGTAGTCAGTGAACCGGACCGCGTCGCCGAAGGCTGGCCCATGCTGCTCCAGTTGGGAAGGGCCAATGTCACAGACCGCTGCTATCTGCGTGTGCTGCGACCAGCGCAGCGCTTCCAAAAAAGCTAGGCCACGATGGATCCCGGCGATGCCAACCCGCAGCCTACTCGACATGGTCGTCCTCCTTTTGCGGCTCACACATAGTCGGGTGCGAGGGCGGTGGCATGGAACTCCACCGCGCACAGCGTGACCCAGACAGCGATAGCTCTCATCCTACCCTCCCTGTGACAGCGGCCGACGGGTTATGCCCTGTGGGCCACTTTCCATCCCCGCGGCACCCCCGGAACTCAGGGAGCATCCACGGTCGCTCTCCCCAGGTTGGTCAGCCGCCACGGTATGCATCATCGACGAGACGACGCAGTGTTCTCATTTGAGCCGCCGCTCCACGCTGCGCGGCCGGTCCCGCGAGGCCGATCCGCAGCGTGCGCGGCATGGTCACTACCCTTGTGTTGATCCGCGGCCCACGCCGCGCACCCGGCCACGAGAAGGAAGGCGGCACGGATGGCCGCGGGAAGTGTGCGACACCCGCACAGCCCTTGCCTCGTGGTGTGCTTCATCGGTACACGCGGAACTCATGGATTGACCACGGGTGCTTCCCCGTGTAGGTTCTGATCACCTTGATGTACCGCGCGGTCTGGTCCGGGAAGGAGATCACGGTGACGGTGTCGGCGCCTTTGCCCCGGGCGACGGGCTGTCCCCAGTCGCGTCCGTCCTGGGAGACGTACACCTCGTACGCCCGAGGGTAGTCCGCGCGAGAGCCGGCCGCGTCCAGGACGACGCGACTGAAGGTCTGCGCATGCTGCATATCCACTGCGAACCAAGCGTGCACGGCTTCGCAGGACCAGCGCGTGTCGGCATCATCGTCCAGAGCCACGGCGGCCGCCTCCGAGTGGTCTGAGGCACTCGCTGCCCACTCGGAGCTATCGAGAGGCACGCCGAGGGTTCCGGCAATGGAGGGCTCCCCGCCGTAAGGAACCGCGCCTATGTCAGGGGGCTGGTCCGCGAAGGCGTCGGGGGCGAAGCCGGGCAGCAGCTTCCCGTCGATCCGTTGCGTCGCAAGGTCCAATGCACTCCCGACGGCCTCCGCCTGCGTTCCCCGCTTGACCAGCCCGAAGTCGGGTGGTGTGGCATCGGGCCAGTGCCTCTCCCCCTCGTGCACCTGGTTGTGGCCATGCGGCAGCTGGTTCAGCGTTGTCCAGGGGATGCGGCCGCTCTCGGGCCGGTGCTCGCCCGGTTGCGAGGCGCCGCCGCACCAGTTGTAGTCGAGATACGCTGGCATATGCCCCGCCTCCGCCAGTATCCCGGAGGACATAGAGAATACGTTGTTGATGAAGCGCATGTTCTTGGGGGCAAGGCCAAACTCATCAGGTATGGTTCTCCATCCACTCCAGAAACTCACACGCAGTCTGCTCGCTCGGTGCGGAGCTGAAGTAGACCACGAGTTCCGGCCGCAGCGCATGGTGGTAGACCTGCTTGATCTCCTCCATCGTCGCCCACAGCCACACCGACTTCCCAGCAGCCTGGATGCGCTTCAGTAGGTCTAGCCACTCGACCATGGGCGGCACGCCGTCCCCCGGCGTCCACTGAATGCCATCCAGCGTCTCGATTGCGAGCACATCCTCGAGATGGATGAGGGCCCGGGGGCCGTCATAGTGCATCACGCTGTGATCGAGGAATGCCGTCTCCTCTTCGAGGGCCGGCAGTACCCACCGGCGGAAGTGCTCTGGGGAGAGCATGCAGATCACGTCGGACTGCACGGGAGCGAAGCGCCCTACCGAGTACAGCGGCATCCACCCGACCGTTCCCCTCTCGGCCATCCGGCCAGCCTGGTAGATCGCCTCATATACGGGCCTGTAGCTGGCCCGGACGTCGAGCATCGCCCGGTCGATCAGCTCCGGCGTGTCGAGCAGGTCCATGAGTAACCGTTCCGGGCTGCGGAGCGCGGAGAGCGCGTCCAGATTGGAGTGTAGGTCCGGCACCGCCACCAGGAAGCTCCCCTCCCCAACCCGCGCGTAGGTCTCAACGAGTCGCAGCATCGTGCGCCACCCCGAGCACTCGGAGTCCAGGCGCAGCGGCAGTGACTCCTCCCAGCACTCGACGACCGGCACGGACCAGGTGGTGTCCGGGCTGTCCGGAGAGCGCGCCAACTTCCCGCCGAGGTAGGCCGCGTACTGGTCGGGGCCGAAGCCAACCTCGCGCACCGGAATAGCCTCTCCGCCCCAGAAGGTCGCTTGTGCCACAACCTTCGCCTGTTCCGCATAGGCGGTGACGTCGCCAATTTCGGTCGGGAAGTAACGCGGGTGGTCGGAGGTGGGCGATTCCCCTTTGGGGGCGGTGATGCATACGATGGGCCGTTTGACAATCTCGTGATTCCAGAACGCCTCCCAGCGCTCCCGCGCGTCGGCGAAGTCCGGCTTCGTTGCCAACCGCATACAATACTCCTTCACGTGGGCTGCTGCCTCAGACGCGTGCGGCGGTCGGCCCATTCGTGCGACCGTCTCCCGAAATCGCGCCTTGCCTTCGAACTGGCCTGCTCGGCGCGCGGCAACTCATCTATTCCTGAGCCGTTCATCGAGCCATGCGAAGGCGTCCTCCTGCATGGGCCGATCGAACTTATGACCACCCGGGAAGAAGCGACAGCTGTAGTGTGCGGCTGCGCCGGCCTTCGCGTATACACGGCTCATGATCCGATCTGCCCGCTGCATCTCTCGGAGCGTATAGAGCGGATCGTCGGTATTGTTCTGTACGAGAGTCTGCGCCGGCGCAGCCATGCCGAGCACTTCCGCCCATTCCAGGTACTTGGGGAGGAGTGAGGCAAACATCATCCACGTCCAATGGTCGCACTGGTGAAAGATGGGGTCCCGCCAGGTGCTCATGAACCCGACGCAGATCGAAGCGCGAATACGGTCGTCCATTCCGGCGAGGTAGACGGTGCGCAGACCGCCGCCGGAGAGGCCGGCGCAAGCGATTCGCTCTCCATCAACCTCCGGCCGCGCACAGAGCACTCCGAGCGCCGCCTCATCCTCCGCCAGGACCACCCCCGGCAGCGTCGTCCCCGCGGAGAACAGGCTCTTCGCTACCAGGTTCTCATACTAACCGGCCCACTCGTTGTAGACGCGGACCTCCTGCTCCGTGTCGGCCCGCGGGTCTTTCGCCCCTTCCCACCGCACTCGCTCGGGCACGTCGGAGAGGCGTATGCGCCGAGACCCCCACAAGAAGACGTCGTGACAGAGGACTGCGTAGCCATGCCGGGCGAGTGCGTTTGCCCACGCCCGAGCGCCGTAGGATTCCTCGCGCAGCCCCTGCACGACTGGGTGAACCGGCGTCCCGTCGTCGGCGATCTTGCGCCAACCGTAATACTTGAGGCCGCCGTGGTCATGGAGAGCCAGCACTCCAGGCAGTGAGCCCTGTGCTCCCTGCGGCTTGAGGAACAGCGCCTCCGTAGGAGGCCCGTAGGCTAGCTGCCAGCGCAGCCGAGTCGCAACCAGCCCGTCGACGATCGCCTGCCCCACCACCTCGACCTCCGGCGTGCCGGTATCCGGGCAGGCGAGCAACTCCGCCACCTTCGCTCGCGCCGCGGCGCGCCACGCGTCGATGTTCTGGAACTCCCGCCGCCGAAAGGACAATGCCGCCGGGTCCGCCGAGAGCAGCATGTCGGCAAGATCGCCATACCCGCCAAGCATCGTAACCTGCATCTCTTCTCCTTCACCGGGGCGACGGCGCAGACCGCTCGGCGCCACCTCGTAACCTGAAGTCCCGTCTCCAGGGGGGGCGCGTGACCGCCTGTGCGGTCCCGCCGTTCGCGGTGGGCCACCAAGTTCCGGCGGCCCTTCCGGGAATCGCCGCTGCCGCCCCCGTCATCATCCAGCCCAGGAACTCTCGTCTCGTCATGGTTCACCGCCCTGCACGGCGCGCCGGCTCACTCGACTGCTCTGGCGAGGAATCAGAGCTGGCCCCTTGTCACCAAGCTCATCACGGACCAGAGCCCGCGGTTGAGCATGTCGCCAATGATAAACCCGATGGCGAGGGGCACGGTGGCCCGGTACAGGCGCAGGCCGCCGTAGCGAACAACGAGCGACTTCGCAGCCCAGCCAACGAAGAAGGGCACGGTATACCAGGTGACGCCCCAGCCGTTGGCGACGATGTAGCCGATCGGGTGGAATGGCCACCACCAATACCGGAGCCGGAGCAGGCCGAGCAACAGGCAGATGACTGCCCCGGCTGCCACCGCGACTGCACCGCCGACGTCTGTCTTGGTCGGAGTCGTGATCCAGGTGTAGATGGTGCTCGGGTCCGAGACCCGGCTTTGCATGGACGGCCAGTCATAGAACGAACCTGCTCGCGTTCCGAAATACCCAACGCGATAGATCCCAGTCAGAAAGACGTAGTAGCCTACGGCGAGCGCAACCGGGAAGATGATCCAGAAGCCGGTTGTCAGGCGACGACGGTCTATGCCGGCGCTGTCTGCAATCTTGTACGAGTCCAAGGCGTTCATGGGGCAGGCAGAGATGATATCGCTCGGGGACGGGAATGTCGCCCACCTCATGGTGAAAAGAGTCACGATCTCCTGAGGTCTTAGGACAGCGCTTCCTCCGACAAGCGTCATAATCGAACTCTGGTCGAGCACTGAGGGGATGAGGCTGGTTTCGGCGCGTATTCGAGCGTACACCACGTACGATCCAACAAGCAGTGCGACGAGTGCCGCTGCAAAGAGCGGACGACATCCCGACAGCACGCAGAAGCCGCTCATCCAGATAAGGGACGCGCCCAGAACCAGGAGCGTCCACCGATACCGCATCGGCTCTGCAGCGTCGTCGTCGGCTGACTGTCTGCGGATAGCCACGCGGATGACGCGGACAATGTGATTCCGGGCAATCCACAAAGCCCAGCATCCCAGGGCAATGGTTGCCCCAGAGGCCTGATGATATGGCGCCGGAAAGCCACTCGAGTACCACTCATCAGGCTGCTGCGGCGTTGCGCCGGCCGCGATGGCCACAACGTGGAGTGCGATGCGCAGCAAGAAGAAGAACCAGCATGAGAACAGGACCTCCTTGGGGATGAGGTAGATCAGCCCAAGGAACCACGGCCAGAGGTTCAGATCGATCTCGCCGACTCCGGCCAGCGGCCCTACTTTCTGCCAGCGAGTGATAGGCACCCACGCGACCGGGATCGTGGGGATAGCGGGGAACCTCGCCGACAGGCCGTTGGCGATGCCGATCGCCGCTGAGACGCCAAATCCGATCCAGAAGGTCCTGCTGGATGACAGCCGCCCTGCCGAGATGCCCTGCGCCGGGGTCGGATCACGCACGGTCTCCAATGGCACCTGGGCGAGAGGAAACGCGATACGCTCATGCGCAATCCACTGCCGCTGCAAGAGCGCCAGGAGCGAGAGCGATGCGGCGAAGAGCGCCATCACGAACGACCCCCACGCGGCGATCGGCAGTGCCCATTGACCCCAGGGCACCGTGGCCTGGCCATCGAAGAACCCCTCTTGCGCCAGTGAATCGGTTGGCGCCCACCAGAGGGGGATGCGCTGGATGAAGGTTGTTTCCCAGGCGCTGTTTGCCCGTGCCACATGGTAGTAGAGAATCGCTTTCGGGATGACGTAGAACAGCACGGTATATGAGCTCAATGGCGCTGCCACCGTCACCAGTGAGTACACCGTGAGTAGCTCGCGACGCGTGAGGCCGACGTGCCTCAGAAGCGGCAGACCCATCGCCGCTGTCATGAGCACCAGCAGAGACGTGGGCCAGATGCCGGGGGCACCAGCAGTGAATATGTCGACGTGCCACAGCGTCCCTCCGAGGTACGCGGCAGGGGTCACGAAGATGACGAGGGCGATCGCGATCAGGACCGCGCGCAGGGTTACGCCGCCGGCCCTGGCGTCACCGGCGGCCTTCTCCCACGGCACGCAGCTCTCTCGGGATGGGTTGCCGGCGTGGCGCACGCTACAGCAGCCTGTAGACGCCCGCGTTATCGAACCAGCAGACGTCCTCGGTCCCTGGCTGGAGCACGCCGAGCAGAACCTGCATGCGCCCTACGCCCGCCGGAACCGTGACCACGCCGAAGGCCTCCTGCCAGTCATCCTGTCCTTCGGTGAAGCAGATCTGCCAGTTCCTGTTCTCGAGTGTCCAATTGCCGTCCGGGGTCTGCCACCCGATGTCGACGTGACATCTGCTCTCGCCTCCCGGCAGCGCCACTGCCTCGATCGCGTACATCTCGCCCGGTTTCACCTCGAACCCCTGGATAAGGCACCCCTCCCCTACTCCCGCCGCTCTCGCGGATGAACCGCTCCGGTAGCCGACGCTCCGGTCCAGGGAGAAGACGCCTTGATGCTTGGCCTCATGCTGCCAGGTCCGCCAGCTCGCTGGGAGGTTGGGGGCGCCAGTCTCCCCGTCCTCAGCGCTGCCTTCAAAGCCGGCGTTCAGCACCAGGTTCTTCAGTTCGCCTTTGCTTCGCAGCGCCTCGACGTCTCTCCTGCCTTGCCCGTCGGGGTCCTTGGCGAGTTCTATGATCCGCGCCACGTCTGGCATCAAGTCCGCCCAGAGGGGCGCGTTGCGGGAGCCGCGCGCTTGCGTCGTCCAGCGCCCCTGCTCCCCGTAGACCCATACGTACTCGTCCGCCGCATCCAGCGCGTCTGCGATGTCCTGGCGCAGCCCGTTTGCTCTCGACCCGTTGACCGGCCCTCGATACCACTTGCTGCCCTCGGGGTTGATGTGCGCGTCCAGGTAGATGCCGAAGACAACCTGCATCTGGGCCTTGTACTTGGCGCGGTTCTCCGGCGCCACCAGGTTCAGATAGCCGTTTCTCATACGTTCCGCCTCGTCCTGGAAATCCTGGCCACCAAACAAGTAGGACTTGTTGGAGTCGGCGATGGTTGCCCCTGGCGGCAGCTCATCCAGAAGGCCGTTGGCGAACGGAATCCACAGGTCGTTCTGAGCCTTCACTGCATCTCCTGGGGTAGAGGTGCGCCAGACCCTCGGCCGGAAGCTGAACAGCCATGGCCAGATAGTTATAGCGGGGTACTCGGTGGCCATCGCTCGCATCACCTGTCGGCCCCGCTCGCGCGCCAGCGTCGCGGTCACCTCGTAGTCACCATCCGATGGCAGGTACTGGAACTGATGGATCTCCTGGTAGTCTTCGGGGTCGAGGCTGAGGCCCTTCAGGCCGCCCTCCTTCGCCACCCACGCCAGGACCCCCAGGTTGTTGGCCAGGGCCGCCCACCTTGCGTCATCCCCCCATGCCATCCGGGTGGCTTTCGGACCTTCCCTGGACGGGAACGGAGCAATGAAAACCCGGAAGAAGTTGTCAGTGAGCGTGTCCGACCTGGCCGCCTTCAGCGCCGTCACGTCACTGGCGAACCACTCCTTCTTCCACACGTCGCCGTTCGCTGCCGAGGTGTGGCTGCAGTGTACACCGTTGTCTCCCTCGACGGAGAAACCGATGATCGCGCCGTCGAACGGCCCACCCGCCATTGCGTCCATGAACTCCTGCATCGTGTGAGGGGTGACGCTGTTGACGTCCCGGCCGGTGGCGATCACCTTCTTCCTCACTGGCGACAGTCCAAGAGCGTCCACTGACGATTCCTGAGCACTTCCCATTACCAACACTCCTAGGACTATACAGGATGCAGCCAGGCCAACCAATCCTCGTATCATGTCCTTCTCCCTGCGTCCGCGGCTCCGCACTCTTGGCAATCCCGTCGGTGATGACCCAGCGGCCGGGTCAGTAGCTGTCCGTATCCAAGCTATACACGCCCACGTCGCTGACTCGACACCGCTCGCCCGTCCCCGGCTGCGACACGCGAAGTTGCAGAGCCATTCTGACCGCGCCGTCGGGAACGCTGACTACCCCGAATGCGTTCCCACTCTCACCCCTGAAGTAGATAAGCCGATCCTTGTAGCCCTCGCCCAGCCTCCCACTCTGCGTTTCCCACTTCACGTGCAGGCTCCACGCGTGGGGCCCGTCGGCCTTTCCGCGCCCCTCCACCGCGTACCACTCGCCCGGCCTCACTGGGAACTCCTGGATCAGCCACTCCTCGGTGACAGCGTCGTTCCACTCGTCGAACCGGTCCACCGTAGCGGCCGCGCGCACCGACTTGATCGTGCTTGCGGCATCCAGCAGGTTCCTCAGTTGTCCCCTCTCGCGCCGGGTCTCGATCTCTTTGCTCCCCTCTCCCTCCGGGTCCCTTGCCAGCTTCACAGCAGCGGCAGCCCCGGGCAGGAGGTCTTCCCACAGCGGCCGATCAGTGTAGTCGATATGGTCTGTCTTCCAGTGGGCCCAGCATCCCTGTTCGCCATACAGCCAGACATACTCGTCCGTAGCGGCAAGCGCGTCCGCGACAGTCTGCCGAAGCCGATGTGCGCGCGAGCCGTTGAGGGGGTCGAAATGCCATCGCTGATCCAGCGCATTGCAGTCCATGTCGATGTAAAGGCCGAACCCGACCTGCACCTGCGCGCGGTACTTCGCCCGGTTCTCCGGCGCTGCGAACGCGACATACTGGTTCCGGACGCGGTTTGCGTGATCCACGAAGTCCCGTCCCTGGAACAGGTATGCCGTCTTAGTGGTATCAACCAGCGTCGCCTGCGGAGGCAGTGCGTCGAGAATTCCGTTGACAAATGCGGTCCAGAGATCCCCACGACCCCGGACTGACTCAGACGTTGTCTCGCCGGCAGCGGTCTCAGGTCTGTAGCCGAACAGCCACGCCAGGATCAGCGTGATGTCAGGATACTCCCGGGCGATAGCGTGCATGATCTCGGCGCCTCGCCGCCTGGCCAACGCCGCCGTAGCCTCATAGTCGCCGTCGGGGTGCTGGTACACCCACTGTCCGAGATGCGCGTACTCCTCAGGGTCCAGGTAGAGGCCCTTGAGCCCTCCCTGCTTCGCCACCCAGGCGAGCACGCCCAGGTTGTTGGCCAGCGCGGCCCATCGGTCGTCCTCAGCCCAGGGAAGCCGCGTCACCGCCAACCTATTCGGCCCCTGGAATGGTGTGATGAACGCGCGCAGGAAGTTGTTGGTGAACGTGGACGGGTGGAACGCCTGCAGCGCCTTCACCTCCTCGGCGAACCACTCCTTCTTCCATTCCCTGCCGCTGGCGACGGTGCTGATCGTGCACGGTTCGTCTCCGTCGCCGCCCTCTACGTGGTAGCCGATGATAGCGCCATCGAACGGGCCATCTCGCAGAGCATCCTCCAGTCGCTGCAGGTCGCGGGGCGTCAGACTGTTGAACTCCCAGCCGTTGGCGATAAGCTTCTTTCTGGTCGGCGATAGGTCTGGCCTGCTCCTCACTGCCGCAGCACGCGCTGAGCCAGCCACGGCGCAGACCAGGCACAGGACTGTGACTGCGGCCTTCGCCACCGTCTCGATCGTCATCTCCATGATAGCGCTCCTTCATTCCTCCCGCAACGCCGTCTGGGCATCGCCACCTAGCGGGGGAACTGACAGGTGCCCTCGGAGCCACCGCGCTCACTGTGGTGTGATCTTGCTCGAAGCACTGCGCGTGCGGGAGCCCCGTCGCCGTTCGCGATCCGCAGCGGCAAGCAGATCAGATGGTAGTCGCCGGCCGGCACGTCTGACAGGTCCACTGATTCCATTATAACTACGCCGGCGCGGAGCAGGAGCAGATGAGCACCTGCCTTCTCGATGTGATCTATCGACAAGCCGTCGAATCCCACCAGGCGAACTCCTTGATCCACCAGCCGGCGAGCCCCTTCCTCCGTCAGGTATGCCGGCCGATCCGGGATCGGTCCTGTCCGGATCCATCGCGAGTTGTCGGTCTTGAGGATAACTCGCGACACGCCGTCCAGTGGGAGAACGGCCAGCAAGTCGGCTCCGATGGCTTCCACCCCTCGCAGATCCAGCACGCGGGCCTCTCCGATCAGTGCATCCAGGGCTAGTTGGTCGACCGTGACTCCGCCCGCACTGAAGTGGAAGGGAGCGTCAACATGGGTGCCAGTGTGGCTGCCGATGTCCAGGCGCGTCACAGTATAGGGCGCTTCGTCATGCACCCCGTGGAAATGGCTGAATGCCACTGGTTCGTGCCCAGGCCATACTACGACACCCGGGCCAAGAGGGACGCTGATGTCCAGGTATGGATCACTCATAAGCGCTCCGACAGAGCTAGGATGGTTCCGGTACCCTCATCCGACCAGCACTCGCGGCAACTGGCGGCGATCTTACATCTCTTCCGATGGCTGGTATCGCCAGCCAGCGACGTTACCACCGATGAGGCGCACCGTCACGGTACACCACTGTCGAAACTCGGTACGGGTTTGCTGTGCTCTCGCCGTAGGCAGAGCCAAGCAGGATCGACGATTGCCGCCCTCCTTCACCTCAATCACCCAGGTGACGGTGACGATCTGTAGCCTGCCCGATTCTGCGTCCGCCGCGGTCGTCCAGTCACTGGATAACGGGACTCAGTCGCTGTAGAACCGGCCTGCGAGGCTGGCATCGGGCTGTTGAAGCACTTGTACCGTACCGGCCTGCGGGACGATGGCGAGGTCAGCCCGCGGTAAGACCCAGGGGGAGGGGGTGCTGGAGGCATTCCAAGAGAGATGAAGCGAGATGTACTGGTCAGATGGGCATGGAACCGCCCTGAGCCGTTGTGTTGGGGGCAGCTGGCGCGCGGATGATACTGTATCTTGCCCCGCATGAGACCGCGATGGCGGCACAATGATAGCGGGATGGCCTCCGAGGGCTGGTTAAACAGAGGACGTCCCGGGCCAGGGCGCAGAGCCTGTCCTTCGTGGGCGCATCACCCATGCACCAGGTTGCGCGAGCGCTTCTCGAGCTTGGCGGCCGGATGACGTATTTCAAGATGACCAAGCTGATATATCTGGTCGACCTCGTCGCCTTGGAGAGACTCGGGCACACAGTTGCCAGCAACGTCTACCTGCGGCAGGGGGAAGGCCCTTGGCCCCCCGATCTCGACAACGCTCTTGCCGCCATGCAGGGATGCGAAGTACGCCGGTTCTTCATGCGCAAGATTCTAGTGGTTACACCAGGACCGACGTCCCGGTTCGAGATCGATCTCGGAGATGATATCCTCGATATCATCTCCGAAGTGTATGGAAGATACGGCTCCATGAGTAACCCGGAGATCAAGGCGGCTGTCTATCGTACCGGCCCCATGCGGTTCATCTTGCAGGCTGAGCGCCAAGGGAAGAAGATGCTGAACAAGCCCGTGCTCTACAAGGACAAGACGGCGCGCGATATTGCCGAGCGGTAGCATGGCGAGATACGCGTTAGTGGGCACACCAGCAAGACCCAGCCAGACGCGACGTCGGCGTGGGGAGTTTGCCCAGGGGAGACAGGTACTGGAGGATCGAGACGGAGAATCCGGAGCCCAGGCTGAGCTGATCTGGCCAACCCAGAGCGGGTCAGTTGCCGACGCCGACCGTGGGCGAGCTCTCGATGCCGATTCGCACGCACGGCTGGCGTGCTTGCCCGGCAGACTCAACCTCTTTGTTGCCGGTCGGGCCTGCGGGGTACTGAAGGTTTCCCGGGGTAGTCACCGCTACCGAAGTACGGCGGACAGGCGGGGGGAGTTACGAGGGCCGCTGCGGGAGTTGGCGGGAGCCCGTCCCAGCTACGGGTACCGTCGGCTGGGGTTGTTGCTGCGGCGAGAGGGGCGGGGTGTCAATCACAAGCTGGTGTATCGGCTCTACCGGGAGGAAGAACTCGGATTACGCCGGAGACGCCCCAGGCGGCGGGTGATGGCAGCCCGGCGGGCGCACAGGCCCCAACCTCAAGGCACCAATGGACACTGGAGCATGGACTTTATGTCAGATCAGCTGTGTTCGGCGCGCTCGCTCCGCATCCTGACACTGGTGGACAACTACAGTCGTGAGTGTCTCGCGTTACGGGTAGGAGTAAGCGTGAAGGGGGACGAGGTGGTGTCGGTGCTGAAAGAGGTGATCTGGGAGCGGGGTGCACCTCGGAGCATTCGGGTGGACAACGGCACCGAGTTTACTTCAGTGGTAATGGACCAATGGGCGTACTCGAACAGGGCTGTCAGCGGTGTCCCATCGCCATTTGACAGGGACAGACTGGTCCATGATCTGAGGACGGGCTCTTATGACGCTATGATGAAGCTCACAAAAAACAAATCGGAAGGAGAGACAAGAAATGAAGGAAGCGAAAGCAACGCAATCGTGTGATTGTTTATCGGTGGCATTCGGGCCTCAATCGGGGCGAGAGCGAAAGTACGTCGTGCTGCGGCAGTGGGGAGGCCAACCGATTGAGAAGGTAGTACAGAACGCGGGGCATCTGGAGAGCCTGCCGTTTGACGGGGTGAACTTTACAGTTCCTGCCTCGTGGGATTTGATGCTTGCTGGCGTCTCCTGGAGTTATGACAACCTGCTCAAGAGCATCCTGCCGATCAAGGCCGCCTTTTCCCGGCTTGACCAGATCTTCGTTGTGGTCCATACACGCGGCTTCCCCGACGTCTTCGATGACTGGTCCCAAGTAACCGAGAACTTCCGCCACCTGGCTCGCGCCGCCAAGGAAGTTGGCATCACCGGTATCATGTATGACAACGAGACCTACAAGGAAAAGGGTTGGCACTACCCAAGAGAAGTCCGCTATCCAGAACGTTCACGTGGCGAGTACCAGGACCACATGCGGCTACGCGGCCAGCAAATCATGGAGGCCGTGTGTGCCGAGTTTCCCGATATCACCTTCGTCGTTTACTTTGGCCCCTACGTCTCGGAACCGAAAACGCCAGAGGGAGTTATTCTCCGTCAGTCCGGCCGTGACTACAACGACCTCCGTGGGTCGTTCTTCGTCGGTATCGTTGAGGGATCCTCAGCCCAGGCAACAGTTGTTGATGGGGGCAAGCTCTATCAGTACCGGAGCGAACAACACTTCGAACGATCCTATCAGTGGCGTAAGTTCGGGATCGCCTCCGTTGTGACGGATTGCCCCTTCATCCCAGCGCACGTGCGAACCCAATGGGCGGAGAAGATAAGCGTCGCATTTATGTGCTACGAAAAGCAGTGGTTGGATGGCTACCCGATGGATCCGGCTATCATGCGGCCGGTGCTGGAATGTGCGATACGCCGCACAGACAGGTATGTCTTTTTCTATGCTGAAAGCGAATGGGTTGCTCCCGGGGATGTCACGCGGGAGTGGCTTGAAGCGGTAACTGAGGGCATTCGCCAGGGCAAGCAGAGTGGACTGCACCCCTGGGCCTGGACAGAATGGGGCGCGATGTAGCACTCTCTGATGAGGCAGGAAAGAGAGAGCCTCATCATGGCAGTGAGACGAAGATTCAGTGCGGCCTTCAAGCGGCAGGTGGTGGAGGAGACGTTGGCCGGCGCGGCCACCATGGCGCAGGTGTCTCGGCGCTATGAGTTGTGCCAAACGGTGGTGCGCACCTGGAAGCAGCAGTATGCCCAGGGTCGCCTGGCTGAGGCCGGGGAAGTGGGCCAAGACCAGGCGCAGCGCATTCAGGAGCTGGAGCGGATGGTGGGCCAGCTCACCATGGAGAACGCCCTGCTAAAAAGGGCCGTGGCCTACACACTCCAGCGGAGAAGCGAGGCTTCATCGCCGCTGGGCGGGCCGGGATCGGCTCGGTCGCGCGGGGGTGTGAGTTGATGGGGCTGGCGCGCAGCAGCTACTACTACCAGCCTCGGGGCGCCACTGCCGCGAAGCGCGAGGCGGACGCCGATGTGCGGGACCAGATCGAGGAGATCGCCCTGCGCTTTCCCCGCTACGGCTATCGGCGCATGACCCGGCAGCTCCAGCGGGAGGGCTTCCCGGTGAACCACAAGCGGGTGCTGCGGCTGATGCGAGAGTCAGATTTGCTAGTGAAATGCAGGCGAAAATGGCTCTCTACCACCGACTCCAAGCACGGCTTCCAGGTGCACCCCAATCTCTGCCAGGAAGTGACGCCGACCGGCCTCAACCAGCTGTGGGTAGCGGATCTGACCTACATCCGGCTGCGCTGGGAGTTCGTCTATCTGGCGGTGATCCTGGACGCGTTTTCCCGACGGGTGGTGGGCTATGCTCTGTCCCGCAGCCTGGAGTCCAGCCTCACCCTGGCCGCGCTGCAGGCGGCGCTGGCGGATCGTCGTCCGCCGCCCGGCTGCATCCACCATTCCGACCGCGGGGTGCAATACGCCTGCGATGAGTGCGTCAAACTGCTCACCGATGCAGGCCTGCGCCTCAGCATGGCGCGGCCGGGCAACCCGACAACGCCCAGGCCGAGAGCTTCTTCAAGACCCTGTACTCCGCAAATACTCGTCGGCGTCTGTGAATGGCCGCAGGGGGCGAATTCGACTGCCTCCTGCTGAGTCCTGTCGTGGCGGTGATCCGGTCGAGGCTAGCAAGGCTGCGGAGCCCGCGGCGCCGAACCTCCCAACTCTCCGATCCAACGTGTGGGAGTCAATGGATGTTTGTGCAGGTTCTCTTCTGGGTGATTCCACTGCTGTTCCTCAGTCGGAGGGAGCAGTGCTTTCGGATCGTGGCGCTCGAACAACAGCTGGAGGTGTACCAGCGCCAGCAGGGAGGGCGGCGACTTCAACTGACCGATGCGGATCGGCGGTTCTGGGTGATGCTGCGGAGACGTTGGCCCAGGTGGCGTGAGGCGCTGGTAATCGTGAAGCCGGAGACGGTTGTTGCGTGGCACCGGAAGCTGGGTCGCTGGTGGCAGCGACGGCAGAGCAGACGGCCAGGTCGGCCTCCGTTGCCGGAGCATGTGCGGGGTCTCATTCGACGCATGGCCGCCGAGAACCCGCTCTGGGGACAGGACCGCATCGCGGGAGAGTTGGGCAAGCTCGGCATCGATGTCTCCCCTCGAAGCGTCGCCAAGTACATGGGAGACCGCTCTCCCGGCCCTTGCTCTGTAGGCTGGATGGCCTTCCTGAGAGCCGAAGGTCCCCACATCTGGGCCTGTGACTGGCTCCGAGTGAAGACCCTCACCTTCAAGACACTGTACGTGTTCATCGTGCTGGCCCATGAGCGGCGTCGCGTGGTGCACTTCCACATCACCGAGCATCCCTCTGACGTCTGGGTCGCCCAGCAGATGGTGGAGGCCATGCCCTTTGAGCAGGGGCCGCGGTTTCTGATTCGGGACGGCGATCCGCTCTATGGGCAGACCTTCAGGAGACGCACCGCCAACTGCGGCGTTCGCGCGCTCCAGATTTCCCAGCCCCAGTGCAACTGCTACGTGGAGCGGCTGATGCGCACCTTGCGCCAGGAGTGTCTGCGGCCTCTCATCATTCTGGACGAGAAGCATCTGCGGTGGGTGTTGAAGCAGTACCTCGCCTACTACCACCGATCCCGGCCTCACCAGGGCCTGAATCAGGAAACACCGCTGCCCCAGCCGCGGCTGCTCTCCTCAGACTGCACTGTTCGATCACGTCCGGTGCTCGGTGGCATTCACCACGAATACTACCGGACGGCCGCCTGATCGCACGAACAACGCATGGCGACGACCAATCGCTCGAGGGCGACCGGAGTGTCCGCGCCTCTTCCCCGCTCTCACTCGCCTCCTGCCACCACGCCACGGGCAGCGCCCACCCGTGTCTGCCAAGTCGGTGTGTAGTGGCGAGCAGGAGGGTCGGGATCGCCTCCGAATCTAGTGGCCACAAAATGCCATCTTGACGCACAGATGAGTATTTGCGGACTACACATCTTCACGGGGGAGGCCTTCGCCGAGCTGCTGGTGGATTGGGACGTCAAACATCGCTTCGGGGCGGTCGGCCGGCATGGGTCCATCGCGGTCACCGAACGTGTCATCCGCACGCTGAAGTATGAGTGGCTCACGCGCGTGCCGGTGCTCAAGGGACTGGATCACCTGCAGGCGCTGCTGGCCGACTTCGCCTGCTACTACAACTGCTGGCGGCCGCACTCCGCTCTCCAGGGTGCCGTCCCGGAGCTCACTCATGCGGGCGAGCAATGGTCGATCCCGCCCAAAACGGCGAAGACCGTCCCCGGCCGACATCGAGCGCCGCTTCTTCCCCGAGACCCGCATCACGGCCTTCCGACTCGCCGCCTAGCTGCCGCGACTGGCTGCCTTCTCTTGCTAGTCCTGCTCGGGGACGCGATGCGCGCACGCCATCGCAGCTCATTTCGCTGTCCCCGTGCCGACATCGCGGTCTCATGCTGCCAAGATCCAGTATCATCCTCAGTACCGGCAGCTCACAACACCGGCGCTCAGGGCGGTTTCAGGCCCGAATAACCGCGACACGCCGTCTTATAGGAACATGGGCACGGTGGCTTGTTGGCGCGTCTTATGCATGACATCACGCGCGATTCGATGTATAATAGCTACGGAACGAGGTGCAATAGTGGCTTCGCTGGCGCGCGCAAACCGATACCTACAGAAGCAGTCCGTCCTGAAGGCGGTCAAAGAGAACGCCTCGACCTCTTCGGCCTTCGAAGGGGTTCGCGCCGCGGCCCGCGGAGGAGCCTTCCACTACAAGGCCTCCCGAAGCAAGACCGCCTCCTCGAAGAAGCGGGCCAAGGTCTCGTACCGCTGATCGTATCCCCTCCGGACCGCCTCCAAATACTCCGCTCGCACGCGCTGTGATCCTTTCCCCGCAAAGCGGTAAGCGGGAAGTGGATACCGGGCCTGGGTGATCATAATGTCCGCCAGCCATCGCGCCATCCGGCCGTTCCCTTCTCGAAAGGGATGGATGTAGAGGAAGTCGGCATGCACCATCGCGACCGAGAGGCAGACCTCTCCTAGTTCACGGGGCTTGCAGGGAGTATGCTTCGCGAGCATCT
>Ga0315277_10001577_pt1 | contig 33047 bp, 27 predicted proteins | sample YL17G05_15_MG_FD_203695 | JGI IMG/M metagenome (GOLD analysis project Ga0315277, IMG submission 203695) | Sediment microbial communities from Yellowstone Lake, YNP, Wyoming, USA - YL17G05_15 | ecosystem: Environmental > Aquatic > Freshwater > Lake > Sediment | place: USA: Wyoming | collected...
GGCGTTGCCGCTCCTCGACGATGTCCTCACATCGCCTGCGTCGCGGCGCCTTGCATCTGCCCGCCCGGCGCTCGCGCCAAAGTGGACCTGTTATTCTGTGACAGACCCTTAGCCGCCGAAAACGAGGCGGCAGATGAACACGGCGGCCGTGAGGCTGACGATATCCGCCAGCAGTCCCGAGATCACCGCATATCGCGCCTTCTTGATGCCCACCGCGCCAAAGTAAACCGCCAGGACATAGAAGGTTGTTTCCGTGCTTGCGTATGCCGTGGCCGCCATCCGGGAAATGAGCGAGTCGGGGCCGTGGGTCTTGATCAGCTCGGTCACGATCCCCATGGATCCGCTCCCCGAAAGGGGGCGCATGATGGCAAGCGGCAGGATCTCAGCCGGGAAGCCTATTCTGCGCAAGACCGGATCGAGCCATGCAGCAAGAACGTCGATGGCGCCGGCGGCGCGCAACATACCGACCGCCACCAGAATGGCGACCAGGTAGGGGATGATCCGGATTCCCACCTGGAATCCTTCCTTCGCCCCCTCCACAAAGCACTCGTAAACCTTCACTTTCCGCAACGCACCATACAAGGGAATGAAGAGCAGGATCATGGGGACAGCCCAAATCGATACCGTGGAAATCAGATGAGCGATCATGCTTGTTTCTCCCCTTCCGCGACACGGGAAACCGAGAAGAATTTGACGCGCTCCAGCAGCTTGGCGGCAGTCACACCTAAGATCAGCGCCATGGCGGTACAGGCGATCGTGGTGCCAATTATCGCGGTCGGCTCCCTGGATCCCGCGGATGCCATCAGGCCGATCATGGAAGCCGGAATCAGCTGCAGCCCGGCGGTATTGATGGTCAGGAACAGGCACATGGAATTCGTTGCAACTCCCGGAAACCGGTTGAGCTTTTCCAGATCCTCCATCGCCTTCAGGCCGAGCGGCGTGGCCGCATTGCTGAGCCCCAGCATGTTGGCGGCGATGTTCATCAACATGCTCCCCATTGCAGGGTGATCAGGGGGCACCTCGGGGAACAGGCGCCGCATCACGGGGGCGATCGCCCTGGCAAGCAGGGACATCAACCCCGATTTCTCGGCAATCTTCATGATCCCCAGCCATAGCGCCATTACCCCCACAAGCCCGATGGCAATCGTTACGGAATTACCCGCCGCATCAATGGCCGCTTTGGTGACAATTTCGATTTTGCCGTTGATTCCACCCAGGAGTACGGCAACAATGATCAAGCCAAGCCAAATGTAGTTGAGCATGGTTTCACTCCAAGATTCCTGCTTCAGATTGGATTTTGGATCCAACGGATTATGCCATCGGCAGCCCGGAATCCGTTGAGAAACTTTGACAATAATCCTGCTGCGCTGACAATTATGGATATTCCTGTCGTTCGCCCCAAAGCCCTGAAGCCCGGAGACACGATCGAAATCATCGCCCCTGCCGGACCGGTCCAGACGCGCGAGGATCTCGTGCGCGGCGCCGCAACCCTCGAACGGCTCGGCTTCCGTGTCTCCTTTGGAGAACGCATCTTCCAGCGTAACCGCTATCTGGCCGGCCCGGATCAGGAACGCGCCGAGGAACTCATGCGGGCCATTGAGAATCCCGACATCCAAGCGATCATTCCGTTGCGTGGAGGATATGGGTGTTCCCGGCTGATCCCTTTGCTCGATCCCGCCAGGATCAGGCGCCACTGCAAAATCTTCATGGGCTTCAGCGATCTTACCACCCTGCACATGTATTTCCGGCGGCGATTCGGCTGGATTACCTTCCACGGCCCCATGGCGATCTCCGCCGCACTTGGCAATCCTGAACCGGATCAGTTGGATCACCTGGCCAGGTTATGGACCGATCCGGACTACCGGCCGGCCCTGTCTTTCCCGGAACTCAAGGGATGGGCGCCCGGAATCGCGGAAGGCGAGCTGGCAGGCGGCTGCCTGTCCCTCCTGTGCGCCAGCATCGGCACTCCCTATGAGCCGGTCACGGACGGGAAAATCCTTCTCCTTGAAGACCTTGGAGAACCGCCTTACCGCCTCGACCGCATGCTGACGCAGTTGCACCTCGCTCACAAGCTCGATCATATCGCCGGCGTGCTGCTCGGTGCCTTCCTTGATTGCGATCCTGACCAGGATAATGGGGCTGAAAACACCCTCAGAGAGATTCTTGAAACTTTGCAGGTGCCTGTGTTAACAGGGTTTCCTGCTGGCCACGGGAAGGATAACTGGGTTCTGCCGCTCGGAATCCGGGTGCGCATCAATGCTTCCGAAGGACGCCTGGACGTTTTGGAACCAGCCACTGTGTATTAAATCTTTAGTAAATATAACTTGGAGATATAAATCATATAATAATCAGACAGAAAGAGCCTAACTACTAAGTCTGTCGTTATTAACATATTGAGCTTTACACCTCCGTGAATAATTGGTAGACTCGTGACGCTCTAGATTCCCCGCTGGCATGCAAGATTCATGCGCAGCTCAAAACGATCGGCTTGTTAGTCTGATTATGACCAGTTCGCCACGGACTTTGCGGGGTTCCCTTTCACAGCTGCAGAGAACAGTTGCCAGATTCTATTCCCACTTACAGCAGCGTTTTGAAGGCAATGTTCTTGTCAGCGGCATGTGGGCTGCCATGGGAAATGAATTGCAGTCTCAAGTGGAGAACATCAAAAAGCTGCCCCCATCGTTCTGGCATTCGCTGCAAGACGAGGAAAAGGAGGTTGCGCGGGCTATCGGGATCGTCTTGCCGCCGGTATCCGGCGGTTCATTGCATGCCTGCCTTACCCAAACCCTTGATCTGGAAGAACCGGTGATCCTGCAGGTTTACGCCCCTCTCATCCGGCGGCTACGCAGTAATTGGATCGAACTGGCCCTCGATTTCTACATCCTGGTAAAGGCGCACATAGCCCGTCTGGCGCAATCGATTCAGCTGTTTTCGGGTGATCCGGCCCTGAGCCTTCGTTGCGCGATGCTGCTGCAGAACTTTGAAAAGGAAGTGCAAGGGCCGGCCCTGGCCGAGCCACCTCCCCCTAGAGCTGGCAAGAAGAGAAAAGCCCGTCGCAAACCGCCTGCAAAAAGGGTCCGGGTGCGAGGATCGGCGGCAAAGAAAAAAGCACGGTCACTTGAAAAACTGTCAAAAAGGGCCAAACCTCTGATTCGCAAGATCAAGCTCGCCGGCAGGCGGGCTCGACGCTGAATCCTCTGCCATGGGTGTAAATGGAATTGGGACTCGCTCCTGGAGAAATCAAGACAAAAAAACAAAAACGCCACGGATTTCACGGATTTCACGGATTGGACCCAAAATTCTAAATCAGGTTTTGGGGCAGATTGCTCCAGTTCAAATGTTTCATACGCGAGGTTTATTGAATCCGTGAGATCCGTGGCGTTTTTTACTTTTTGGCCCAATTCGCTCTGATGGCGGCCGCAAGCTATTGAGTCCCGCTTCCAATTGCATCCCTCCGCCGTCACAACATTGATTTTTCGCCGGGGAGATCCCATACTTGATTGGATGTTCAGACAGGGGCTGCGCCCTTGATCTCCTGCCGAAAAGCGGCAGGACACAAGAATCTTGGGGCCAGGGGGGATTCATGGAGGTTTCTCTCCCCGATTTGAATGAGCTCGACGCAGCCATTCTGGCTTCCGGCTTCTAACGAGATAAAGGTTGCCGTTGCGCTTTACGCAACGGTCGGAGTGATGGAGTTCAGGAGGTTTCCCAATTGCCTAAAGATCCGAATCCCCCGTGGCCAAATCCTGATGAACTGCGTAAGGACATGGAGGAGTTTCTGGCGCAAAAATACGGCAATCGTGTGCAGTTGGGCGTCATGACTGCCCAGCCGGATGAGGCCAGAACAGCGGACGAGGGCGCCGAGACCTCGGAAGCTCCTCTCGACCTCCAATTCGATTATCTGCCGCGCGACATTAAAAACTATCTCGATCGTTTCGTGATCCAGCAGGAGAGCGCCAAGAAGGTGCTTGCGACCGCGATATGCGATCACTACAACCACATCCGCCAGTGTTCAAACTCGGGCCGCTGCAAAGAATATTCCAAGCAAAACATCATCATGCTGGGCCCGACGGGGGTCGGGAAAACCTACCTGGTGCGCACGATCGCCGATCTGATCGGCGTACCGTTTGTCAAGGCGGACGCAACCAAGTTCTCGGAAACGGGATATGTGGGGGGCGATGTCGAGGACCTCGTGCGCGAACTGGTGCATAAGGCGGACGGCAACATCCGGCTGGCGGAATTCGGCATCATCTATCTCGACGAAATCGACAAGATTGCCACCCCCGCCAATATCCTGGGACGGGACGTGAGCGGCGGAGGCGTGCAGCGCGGCCTCCTGAAGCTCATGGAGGAAACCGAAGTCAGCCTGCGCACTCCTTTCGACTTGACCTCGCAGTTGCAGGCCGCCCTGGAATACCAGCGAAAGGGCAAGGTCTCCAAACAGGTCATCAATACGCGCCATATCCTGTTCATCGTCAGCGGCGCGTTTAACGGATTGGTTCCGATCGTCCGCAAGCGGCTAGGGGCGCAGAGCATCGGATTCCGCGGCCAGGGGGCTTTCTCTCAGAAGGAAGATTACCTGGCGCATGTCAAAGCCACTGACTTCATCGAATATGGATTTGAATCCGAATTCGTGGGCCGCCTTCCGGTCGTGGTCTCGTGTCAGGAGCTCGAGGTTGAGGATCTCTTCCAAATCCTGAAACACTCGGAAGGATCGATCATCAGGCAATACGAGCAGGCATTTCAGGCATATGGCATCGACCTCCGCTTCACCGACGAGGGACTGCATCGTCTGGCCGAAAAAGCCTACCTGGAGCAGACCGGAGCGCGCAGCCTCGTGAGCGTCTGCGAACGCACCTTCCGGGAATTCAAATATCATCTCCCCCACTCGGTCGTGCGCAAGCTGGAGGTGACTGCCGGACTTGTCGACTCGCCGCTAGAAACCCTGCAGCACATCCAGCAGGATTCATCGCAGGAAGAGATCCAACAGCTGCATCACCGGATTGATTCGATTGCGCGCGCCTGGTCCGAAAGCAACGGCATTGAAATTCACTTCCAGCCGGAGGCGTCGGAACTGCTGGCCCAGAAGGCGCTGGATTCGGGACGGAAGATTGAAGAGGTTTTTGACGAGACCTTCAAGAATTACGAGCACGGCTTGAACCTGATACGCAAGACCCGCGGTATCTTTCACTTTGAGATTACCCCCGACGTGATCACCAATCCCGGCTCGACGCTTGACCAGTGGATCCGCGAATACTACGTGGCGGGCTCAACTAATTGACGGGAAGCCAACAGCCGGAAGGATGCGGAGCCGCGCGCGTCAGCAAGCGGATATTGGAAAGTCAAACAACTCGTATCCAATGCGGCGCCAAGGACTGCAAATATCCGCTTGCTGACGCGCGCGGCTCTGTTCGCTTCTATGCCATCATGCGTGCAATGCCCGCTGTCTGAATCGCAGTTCTTGCTTATAACGAGAACAAGATTCTCGTAACGCAGCGCATAACAGGCTGGCCCGCATTTCTCACCAGGTTTCTACTGCGGCGGCGGATCCGGGCATGTCTGCTGCGTTGCGCTCGGTCGGTCTCCTCGACGTACTGTCAAGTACGCCTGCGGAGACCTCCCGTCGCGCGCCTTGCATCCATGCCCGTCTGCGCCGCCTCGCTACGAAACCTGGTGAGAAATGCGGGCTAGGGCCGGAACATTTCGAGGATATTCTCCTTCGGAAATCCGGTGCCGCGGAGAGCATGGTGGCGCTCTTTGGCAGCGGCCTCAAATGTGGGGGCCGGATTCGGATTTTGATAGAAGACACCGGTGTAGAGCTTGTTGCCGTAATCCTGCGCCAGATCCGTCGCTTTCAGCCAGTCAGCCGGATTATGTCCGAGCTTCTCGAGGCTCTCCATCGTCTCTTTGTGCGCCTTGATCTGCGTATCCGCCTCCCCGTAGGTAACACAGGGTGACTGGACATTCACAAAGGCGAAACCGGGGAAGCGGATCGCTTCCTCAATGATGTTGGCCAGTGCATCCATGTCGGCGGGGGTTCCCTGGGCGACATATCCGGCGCCATAGCTGAGCACGTACAACAGGGGATTGACCGGCGCTTCCATGCTGCCGAAAGCGGAGGATACGGTTTTCAGCCCGCGCTTGGACGTCGGCGAAAGTTGCCCTTTCGTCAAACCGTAGATCTGGTTGTCCATGACGATGTAGGTCAGGTCGATATTCCGCCGGATCGCGTGCGCCACATGGCCGCCCCCGATCGAAAATCCATCGCCGTCGCCGCCGGCCACAAGCACCAGAAGGTCAGGATTGGCCAGCTTGATGCCCTGCGCGATCGGCAGCGCCCGCCCGTGGACGCTGTTGAATCCATAGGCCGTGGTGTACCCGGGAATCCGGCTGGAGCAGCCGATCCCGGAAACGAAAGCGATATCGTGCGGAGCCCTGCCGATGCGCGCGAGCGCGCGGTAGATCGCGCTGACCACGCCATAATCTCCGCATCCCGGGCACCAGATCGGCTTTAACTCGCTCTTATAATCTTTGGCAACCAATGCAGTACTCATGCTTGCACTACCTTTCCTGAACGGACTTCGCTCGCGTTTCGATCCATGGCATGCTTCCCATTCCTATCCCCCATCGTGCGCGGGCTCCTTGGCGCGCTGCCGTTGCAGCGATCGCAACAATGCCCGCAGCCTTTCGAGCACTTCGATCGCCAGAATCGGATTGGACCCGCTCTTGGCGAGGGACTCCATTCCTCTGGGGACATTCACATACATGCGGATCAGCCGGTGCAACTGCCCTTGATGAGACTGTTCGACAACGATCCCCATCGAGACCGAGGCCAGGAACTCCTGGTAGATCTCCTCGGAGACCGGAAACAGGATCTTGGGAACGAGCAGCTTTGCCTTGATCCCCTCCGCCTGAGCCAGCCGCCGCGCTTCCATAGCCACGCCTGCCACGCTGCCCCATGAGATCAGCGCCAGCGGAGCATCCGCTTCTCCCTCAATGTAATAAAGGTCGCGCCGGCTTTTCAGCGGATTCAGCTTCCGCAGGCGTTTATCGTTCATCCTGGCATGGATCTCGCCCTTTGCGGTGGGTGCGCCGGCTTCATTGTGCTCAATCCCGGAGGCCAGATAATTTCCGCCGGGCATGCCGGGCTGGCTCATCGGGCTGATGCCGGTTTCCGTTATGCGGAAGCGGATGTAGTGTTGCAGTTCCTTTTCGCTGGGACGCCGGCGATCGACGATTTTGTATTTCGATGTGTCGATAGGGTCGACCGTCTCCTTGCGGTGGCCGATATCCTGATCGGAAAGTATGATCACGGGTGTCTGATAGTGCTCGGAGATGTTGAAAGCCTCCACCGTGATGCCGAAGGCGTCGGCAACCGTGATGGGCGCAAGGACGGGCCGCGCGCAGTCGCCGTGTCCGGAAAAGACCGCCTGGAAAAGGTCCGATTGCTCGCTTTTGGTCGGTATCCCGGTCGAGGGCCCGCCGCGCTGCACGTTGAGGCAGACCAGCGGAATTTCGGCGATCGTTGCCAGCCCCAGAATCTCGGTCTTCAGCGACATGCCCGGGCCGGATGTGGCCGTCAACGCCTTTTTCCCCGCGAACGAAGCGCCTACAACGGCGCCGATGCCGGCGATTTCATCTTCAGCCTGCATCAGGGTTCCGCCGTACCGCCAGATCTCACGGCTCAGGGTGTGCATGACCTCAGAGGACGGCGTGATCGGGTATCCGCCGAAGAACTGGCACCCCGCGAACAAGGCTGCGGCTGCGCACATGTCGTTTCCGTCCGTGAGCAGCTTGCTCCCCTTTTCGTCGACCGCCGGGGACATGCGGCAGTCTGCACTGATCGGATGCTCATGCGTGTACTCGATCCCCGCATCAAAGGCGCGCTGGTTGGCCTCAAACACCTCGGCCCCCTTCTTCGCAAGCTTCTTGCGCAGGCCGGCGAGGATGGCCTCGGGGGCAATCCCGAACCAGCCCGCGAGCAGGCCCAGAATCACCGCATTCTTGGCCCGGTCCGTGGCGGCGGCTTTCCGCGCAATTTCTCCAATCGGAACCGGAATGACCACGGCCGGTTTCACCCCTTCGAGTGGAAGCTTGTCAGGAGCGACGCCGGTCCTGGAGTCATAAATCACAATCGTATTCCCGCCCACCGGGAGTTCGGCGCCGAACCTGAGAAAGTCCTCCCAGTTGAGAGCGACGGCCACATCGAGTGTGCCGCCGGGATTCAAAACTTTTTCCGTGGACACTCGCAGGCGGCACGAAGATTCGCCTCCCCGGATCTGCGGGCCGAAACTCTTGGTCATGATCGCGTGATAACCTTCCAGAGCGACTGCCGTTATGAGGAACTCGCCGGCGGAAACAATGCCGTCTCCCCCCGAGCCTGCCATTCCAATGACCAGATCACTTCGCATAATCTCCTTCATTACAAGTCAAGATAAATCCAAGCTCTGCCGCGTTTGCCGAACCGGCGCCCGGTCACCCGGTTCCGGGTCGTTCAATGAAACGAATTATCATACCAAAAGTAACGCCGACGGGACATTGTGTTTTTGGAACCTGAGGGTTTGCCATGGCCATCTTGACATCCGTCTGAACAGCCAGGACAATACAATGTTTCGCATAATCCGGCCGCATGCGGTCGGAGCGGACCTATGCAGGAGGATTCCCATGGGCAGCGCTAAAATCGATTTCGCCAATCTTGACCTCAAAGACACTCTGGACCTGGCCATCCTGATCGAGGAGGAAGCCAAGGACCGCTACGCGGAGTTCGTGGATCAGATGGAGATTCACCGCACTCCCGAGGCGGCGCAGTTCTTCCACATGATGGTCGACAACGAGGCCAAACATGAGGCTGCGCTGACAGCATCGCGCGCATCCCTTTTCCAGGGCGCGCCGCGGCATGTGAGCCGCGCCGAGATCTGGGACATCGAGGCGCCGGAATACGACCAGACAAGGGCGTTCATGAGCGCGCGCCAGGCCATGGGCGTCGCACTGCAGTGTGAAATCAAGGCGTACGATTTTTATGCCGCGGCCCTGCCTCATGCCAGGGACAATGAAGTGAGGAAACTCTTCCTGAGGCTCCGCGACGAGGAGCTTGCCCACCAGGAGATGGTGCGCAAGGAAATCGCCAAGCTCCCTCCCGATCCTGGCATCGACCCCGAAGCCTTCGCCGACGAACCTACGGCCCAGTGAAAGACCACGCTTGGCAAGGCCGGCACATGTCTCCGCTGAGATCCAGGTGCGGCACAGTGTTCCCAGCTCATGGCGCGAAAGTAAACGCCTGACAGACCACCTCCGATGTATTCCGGCCTCTCCCGGGATCCGTTTCGTAGCCGGCGCCTGAATCGCAATTCCCTTCAAGAAGATGGAGATAATTGTGGGCAAAAGCGTTACAATAGGCCGTTCGTCTACCGGCGGGCCGGGATGGCCGCTGTTGTTTTTTAGTTATTATTCAAACATGGATCTCAGTCAGCTTTTATATTTTTCACATACAAGCAAGGGAGAATCGCCATGAAAATAAGCTTGAGAATAGATCCCGGGACCGGCCAGAAATACATGGCCGTCTCGCAGAAGGGGAAAGCCCTACTCATCGATCCGAGAACGAATAAAGGGAGCGCCTTCACCAACGAGGAAAGAACGGCGCTCGATCTTCACGGCCTCATTCCGCCGAGCTGTTCCACCATGCAGCAGCAACTGGTCCGTTGCTACGAGAATTTCTCCGCCAAATCCACCAACATAGAGAAATTCATTTATCTTTCGAGCCTGCAGGACCGGAATGAAGTCCTCTTTTACCGGCTGGTGCTCGAACATATCGATGAGATGATGCCCATCGTGTATACCCCGGTAGTGGGGGAGGCGTGCCAGAAATTCTCCCACATTTACCGCCGCGCGCGCGGGCTATATATCAGCGTGCATCAGAAAGGCTGCATCGAAAAAATCCTCAAGAATTATGAAATCTCGCACCCCTCGGTCATCGTGGTCACCGACGGGGAGCGGATTCTGGGGCTCGGCGACCAGGGCGCCGGCGGCATGGGAATCCCGATCGGCAAGTTGTGCCTCTACACGCTCTGTGCGGGCGTATCTCCGTTGAACACCCTGCCGATCACGCTCGACGTGGGGACCGACAATGAGGAACGCCTGAACGATCCGCTCTACCTTGGCCTCCGCCAGAAGAGAGTGCGCGGCGAAGATTATCAGGATTTCATCGATGCATTCGTCGCCGCCGTCATGAAAGTATTCCCCGGAACCGTGCTCCAGTGGGAGGATTTTCTCAAGGGCAACGCCATCAAGCAGCTGAAACGTTTCCGCGATCAACTCTGCACGTTCAACGACGACATCCAGGGCACGGCCGGTGTGGTGCTCGCCGGTCTGCACAGCGCATTGCGGATCACCGGCCAGCGCATGCGCGACCAACGGGTGGTATTCGCCGGCGCCGGCGCCTCGGCCCAGGGCATTTCGGACCTGCTGGTTTCCGCGATGATAGAAGACGGCCTGACCCGCGAAGAAGCCATCCGGCGCATCTGGACTGCGGACAGCGCCGGACTGGTGACCACGGCCCGGTCAAACCTGGAAGACTTCAAGGCCACCTACGCCCGGGATGCCGGCGAAGTCGCCGCCTATCGTTGCGCGGACCACTCCAGGATCACCCTTGCCGAGGTATGTGACAACGTCCGTCCGACCATTCTGATCGGCACTTCCGGCACCCCTGGAACCTTCACGCAGGAAGTCGTCGAAATCATGGCCCGGGTCAATGACAGGCCGGTCGTGTTCCCGCTGTCCAATCCAACTTCAAAAGCGGAATGCACTCCCGCCGACGCGATCCGCTGGTCCGACGGCCGCGCGATCGTGGCTACCGGCAGTCCGTTCCTTCCCGTGGTGCACAACGGCAAGCGCTTCCGCATCGGCCAGTGCAACAACGCCTTCATTTTTCCCGGCATCGGCCTCGGGTTGACGGCCTCGCGCGCGCGCCGGACTACCGACGGCATGTTTCTGGAAGCGGCGCGCGCGCTTGCTTCCAAGGTGACCGAAAAGGACCTCAGCGAGACGGCAGTCTATCCCGAGCTGCCCAGGATCCGCGAATGCTCCCTGAAAGTCGCCTGTGCCACCGTGCACCGGGCCGTGAAGGAAGGGTTCGCAGATGAAGATATCCTTGAGGACCTGGAGGAGAATCTGGACCACGCCATGTGGTATCCCAAATACCTGCCCATCCGCTACGAGGAATAGCCGGTTCAGCCGGCCTGATTCCAGCCGCACGAGGCTGTCCAACGATTGGGCCCTGGGAGCGCGGGCGTCTCGCCCGCCAGATCCGGCTGCGAACGACGATATTCGACTGCGGCATTCGCTAGGTGTTAGGTAAAGGCGGCATTCGGTGGAATTTATGCGCATATTGCGGGCGGGACGCCCGCGCTCCCAGGAAGGCCGCAAGCCGACTTCGGCTGGCAGCAAAATCAACCGATGGACGGCCTCGCACGCCCGGGTCTTACGGCCCGGGCGCTATTTCGGAGCCGCGCGCGTGAGCAAGCGGATATTGGACAGCCGCAAGCCGCGATCGACAAAGAGAACCGGGCCGCCCTATATCCGCTTGCTCACGCGCGCGGCTCCGTCGCTTCTGCCGAAGTCTTCTGCAAAAAATCGAAAATCTCACGCCGCAACGGCAGAGCCTTTGCGAGTCACTCCGCCAGCGGCGGCAGCTTACCCAATGGAGTTATTTCTGCGCGCGCCCTGAGGTGAGAAATGCGCTAGCCCGGACAGGTGCTGATTCCCAAAATGACGTTGATCATGATCTGCAGGTCGAGGACGTTGGTCAGCCCGTCGTTGTTAATATCGCAGTTGGTTGGGCTCCCTGGAATTTGCAGGACCGAGTTGATCAGCAATTGAATATCCAGAACATTCACCGATCCGTCGTTGTTGATGTCGCACCGGCACGTAGTCACCGTGAACGAGGCGGCACTTTCCGCCGTTCCGGCGGGAGTGGTGACGCTGATCTTGCCTGTGGCTGCTCCCTGCGGAACGGTCGCGGTGATCTGCGCCGATGACACCACCGTAAAAGCAGCGGCATTTGTGGTATTGAACTTCACGGCGGTTGCCCCGTTCAGGTTGGTGCCTGCAACCGTCACTGTGCTGCCCACGTTGCCGGATACGGGATTGATTCCCGTGATCGAAGGCGGATTGGACTGGGTTGTGGCCGAGGCTTCGTTGGAGTAACACGACGCACCGCCCGCCCCTGTGGCTTCGACTCGATAGTAATAGGTAGTATTTCCTGCCAGGCCGTTATCGATGTAAGAAGTTGCATTTGCCGCGGCCGTGCCGATCTGGGCCCAGCTTCCTCCCGCGCCGGTTTTGCGCTCAATCAAGAATCCGGTTTCATCACTGCTGTTGTCCTGCCACGCCAGGTTGATCCTGGAACTCGAGGCGGCCGTCGCGGTCAGATTCGAAGGCGCTGCCGGGCCCGTGGTAAGGCAGGACGAGCTGTATGCAAGAAACGCGGCGATTTCCGAAGCGGAAAAAGGGCAGAAGGTGAATCCGGCGCCGATGTAACTGTTCATGATGGTGTTGCCGCATGTGGCCTCTGGCGGGGTTGCTTGATCGGGGTGAGAGGCGCCGAAGTTATGCCCGATTTCATGTGCGGTCAGGATGTACTTGCCCGGGGAAGAAGTGAATCGTTCGGATACGCCATAACTGTAGCTTCGACTCTGGCACACGACCTCCAAATAGGCAACGCCGATGATTGCGCCGTCCATGCTCCGGCCGGTCCACATATGGGCGAGATCATAAGGCAGGGCGCTGAAATTGCCGTTCCAGTAGTTGCGGAATTCGGCGAGCATGGTCGAAGCCGCGGTCGAGCTGTAGGGGTCGTCCGCGGTCGACCAGGCATGCTGGTAGATGACCCGGAGCGACACCGAAAGCTGCGTCTGATAGATGCCGTCCACCTGGTTGAGAATATCCAGAATTGTGGCGTTCGCCTGCGCTGCGCCTCCGGAAGCGGTCACATATTCGTAGTCGGCCTCCGTGGCCACATCGGCGGTGATTATGCCGTCAGTCGCGGCTGCGACCATGGGCTCGACCATTTCATGCGCTTCCCCGATTCGCTCGGCCAGCGTTGCGCCGCAGACCCCAATAGCCTCCTCATTAATGTCGGAGCGGCGATAAACAACCATCTCCGAGGGATCCGCATCAGGGGAGAAATTCTGAAGCGGTTCTACAAAGTACCATTCAGAGGGTGTCAGAATGACACCCTCCACGACCCTGTCCGTCACCGTGAAACGTGCTTCGGAGTCCGAGATTCCGGGCACGCTTCCCCGGTAGGTGCGCGCAGGAGCCATTCCTAGATTCCGCCGGACACCCCGATACACCTCTTCCTCGGCGACATAACCGGGCGCGCGCAGGTCATAGGGCTCCAAAACGATGTCAAAGGTCTGGGCAAGGGCCGTTATCCTGAACTCACCGGTCTCGCGCACCTGCCGCGCGATCCTCTGGCTGTCCATTCTTACCCTGTCGTAGCGCCGCAGGATCCGGTCAATCTGCCCTCGAGCGGCCCCCCCGCGCTGCATTGCGCCGGTGGCTTCATGGAAAGTAGCGCCGAGCACAAGCAGGATTGCCAGGGCGCTGAAAACGCGAGCCAGTTGCAGAAAAAAATTACGGCAAGCGTTGGATCTCATGGTCTTGTTTCTCACCCCATCGTGGGCATCATAGTTGTGTTGGGGGGATGGGATTTTGAGAAGCGAGCAGACATACCTTTCATTCAAATGAAGTAATCTGTCGATTTTCATATCGGCACAAAGCGGAAATTGATTACAGGAGTCTTAGGGAGTATTTACCGAGGCGTGGCGCGGACGATTTCGACGGGGACCCACATCATCCGGGTAGTGGCGCTCTCGATGTGGAAGCCGGCCGCTTCGAGAGCGCGGCGCACGAAAATCGGGCGGCAGTCGAGAACCTTCGGGAAATGCCGGTGCGTCCATTCGAACGCCCGGCGCAGGCCTGCTTTTCCTTCCTTCGACATCCCCACCACGACGATGCGGCCGCCCGGCCGCAGGATGCGCCGGCACTCACCGAGCAACCGGGGAATGTCGGGGGTATCGAAAAGCTCGAGGGTGAAGCTCATGAGCACGGCGTCCATGAAACCGTCAGGGATCGGCAACTGTGCGGCATCCGCGCATACCAGGCTGACACCCCGGGTGCGCCCCTTGCGAACAAGATAGGCGCGCGAGGTCTTGAGCATTTTCGTTGACAGGTCGATGCCAATGACCCGGCCTCGCGGCGCGACGGCGGCTGCAAGCGCTGCCAGGCAGTGGCCGGTGCCGCAGCCGATCTCGAGTATCCTCTCACCCGGGGAGGGGGCGAGTTTCTCCATCCCGGCGGATCGCAGCGGCCGTTCGCTGCGCTCGGCCAGCAGGTCATAGAATCGGCTGATGCGGTCATAAAAGGCGCGGGTTTCCTTGCGCGTCTGAAACACGCGCAGGACCTCTCCCTCATCGCGCCCCCTGGATCCTGCCCGCCTGGTCATGGCATCACGCCTTCAGCGGCCGATCGCAAACAGGTTGTGCTCTCCCCGGACGTACATCTTCCCGTCGGAGAGCGCCGGGGTAGCCATCAGCCGTTCCCCCATCGGATTGGTTGCCAGCACCTGGAAATCGGCTCCTGCCTTCACGACGAAGATGTCCCCGTCTTCACTCGACAGGTAGATCCTGCCGTCCGCCGCCACGGGTGACGAGCTGAATCCTCCTCCCTGGTGAGCCAGGCGCTGGCGGTAGATCTCCTTGCCGGAACGCAGCTCGTAGCAGTCGAAGATCCCCTGGTTCGCCAGCACATACAGGTTGCCGCCGTAGATGAGCGGCGTCGGCATGTACGGGCCGCGCTGCTGGCGGCTCCAGGCCACCTGGTCACTCGCAGTCGAGCCCTTGGGCAACGTGATGTCGCCGTTCGCTCCTGCGCGGATCACGAAAATCGGCGCCTCCGGCCTGCGGCCGCTGGCTACCACAATCAGGTCTTCAAAGAAGATCGGGGTCGGCGCCGTGATCTGGGAACTGCCGCCCAGGCGCCACAGCTCTTTGCCGGTATCGGGATCATAGCCCCGGATGAAATTGGACGCGTTGGTGACCAGCTCAATTCTCTTCGCCCCCCGATAGATGTTGGGCGTACCCCAGGAGGGCAGCTCTTCACGGTCCGCCTTCCAGACCTGCGCTCCGGTGTCGATGTCCACTGCCAGCAAAAAGTCCTGCTTCTGAGTGTCACATTGGATAATCACCCGGTTCCTGTAAATGACCGGCGAACTGGCGGTGCCCCATTCATACTGCGGCGCGTCATAAGCGCCGAGATCCAGGGAACCGAGGTCCTTTTTCCAGAGCAGCTTCCCCTTGGCGTCAAAACAGAAGAGCCCATGGGAGCCGAAAAACGCGACGATGTGCTTGCCATCCGTGGCCGGCGTTGCACTGGCGTAAGTATTCTTGACGTGCCGCTTTTCCTTCGGGACACCTTCATAGGCAAGGCTTTCCCATACGACCTTGCCTGTGTTCTTGTCGAAACTGAAGACTTTGAACTGCTGCACGGACCGGTCGGTCGAGGCATCCCCTTCGCCGAAGAGGCCGTGCTTGAAGGTGGCATCGGGCAGGCCGGAGACGGCCGTCGTGACATAGAGACGGTCACCCCACACGATCGGGCTTGAATGTGCGAGACCTGGAATCCGAACTTTCCATTTGATGTTTTCGCCGCGCGCCCCGTCCCAGCGCTCAGGAAGATTCTGCCTTTCGGCAATCCCGCCCGCCTGCGGCCCGCGAAACGAAGGCCAGTTCTGCGGCGGCGCTGCCGCCCCAACACACAACACACCGAATGCCGCCAAAACCAGCCAACCCCGTCTGCCGTTCATATCCACCTCTGTCTCGTCGATCGCGAAGGACTGCACTGCACTTCGGGTCTTTTGAGCATAAGAAAAGGAGTCAGGAGTCAGGAGTCAGGAGTCAGGAGTCAGTAGAAAGACGAGAAACTGTGGCAAGTATTCGTATTGGTGATTTCCCCCGTACATGCATTCTCACTCTTCGCCGACTCCTGACTCCTTCAATCAATCGGCTGTGAACAAAATCCCGGATGGTCGCGGCCGATCGCCGAATCCGCCGGCGGTTCGAAACCTGCATTGATTCCTCCTGACTCCTGACTCCTGACTCCTTCGATCAACTGGCTGCAAACCAAGTCTCGGAATGATCGCGGTCTATTGCCGAACCAATTATTGGATACAGTAGATTCGTTTTTTGCTGCGCAGGAAAATCTGGCCGCCGGTGATGGCGGGAGTCGCAATGAAGGTTTCCCCCGGCATCGTGTTGGTGGCCAGCACTTCGAATTTTTCGCCCATGCGGACGACGATCACATCCTCGTTCTCGCTCGCCAGGTAGAGCTTGCCGCCGGCGCCGACGGGCGACGACTTGAAGCTGTACGCTTTCGGCAGCCGTTCCTGCAGATAATGCCCTTCGCCGGTGCGCGCGCTATAACAAGTGAGCATGCCGTTGTCGGTCAAAACATAGAGCTTGTTGTCGTAAATCACGGGCGACGGCGTGTAGGAATTCCCTTTCACCTGGGTCCACACGATCGCGTCGGTGCCGGTCAGATCTCCCGTTCTGCCGAGCCGGATGGCCATGAGCCTGGGATTCTGATAGCCGCTCATCACAAACACCAGGTCTTCCATGCGCACGGGCTGGGGAATCGTGTTGGCGCCGAGTCCGGCGCATTCCCACAATAACGTGCCGGTCTCCAGGTCATAGCTCCGGACCTTGCTGGTGGCGGCGACCACAAGCTGCCTTTTGCCGCCGAAATCGACCACCAGCGGCGCAGCCCAATTCGACTTTTCATTACGGGCGACGCGCCAGATCTCTTTCCCGGTCCCTTTGTCGAGCGCCACCATGAATGAATCGCCTTCATGGTCAAAGACCAGGAGAAGCTTGTTTCCTGCAAGCACCGGGGCCATGCCTTCGCCGAAGGCCATCTTCATACGCATCTGGATGTTGTAGTCTTTCTGCCATATGAGCTTCCCCTTCAGGTCGTAGCAGTACACGCCGCGCGAGCCGAAAAAGGCATAGACGAGTTTGCCGTCGGTCACGGGAGAATTGGAGGCGAAGCTGCCATAGGTCTGGTGCGACCCCTCATGGGGCACCGCGGTTTTGGCAGTCTGCTGCCAGAGGATCTTGCCGGTCTTGCGGTCGAGGCTGATTACATCGAACTTGTTCTCCACCAGTGCGCCGGTGCTTGCGCCTTCAGGCGGGATGGCGGTGGTCAGGAACACCTGGTCGCCCCAAACAATGGGGCTCGAGTTACCCAGGCCTGGAATGTCGGTCTTCCAGAGGACGTTTTGCGTGTCGCTCCAGTTCACGGGAGCGTCTCCCGCGGCCATCCCGTCCGCGGCAGGGCCACGCCAGTAGGGCCAAAAAGTTTCATCCGCGGCAAATCCGGCGGCAAGAATTCCGAACGCCATTGCGGCGCAAATTACAGCCAAGGAACTGCGAAATCCGAACGACAAACGCATACAAAGCCTCCTCTTCTGCGATTCATGCGGTAGAAGGACCCAGGGAAACCCCTTTGACCCTACCCGAGGGAAATCTGAAGTCCATAATTTATACTGAAACACCCGGTGAGTCCAGAAGAGGGAGGGGCAACCCCTCCGTTGTTACTCCCCTTTGCCCCTCCCGCCGCGTATGGCATACTCTTTTCTCACAAATCCGGACCGTGGGAATGATCCCAATTTTTGGAACGTACCAGGACTATGAAGACCATTGGAATCCTTTTGATGTGGTTGTCGCTCATCTTTATTTTGTCGGTTGACGCGGATGCGCAAACCCTGCATGCCTCGCTCCGGGGCCAAGTGGTGGACATCTCCGGAGCGCGATGTCCCAATGCGCAGATCACGGCGGTCAACGAGGAGACCGGCGAGATCCGACGCGCCGCCAGCGGGCCGGACGGGACCTTCAGGATCACGGTGCTGTCCCCCGGTTCCTATCGGATCGAGACTGAACTGAGCGGTTTCCGTAGATATGTCGGTAAAGGGATTCGCCTGCAAGTCGGGCAGGAGCTGCGGATTCAAATCGAGCTCACGCCGGGCGGGCCTGCGGATGAAATCGTCGTTACCGTCCGGCAGGACATGGTGCGTCCCGACGCCATGGACCGGGCTGCCGTCATCGATACCCGCCGGATCCTCGATCTGCCCCTCGACGGCCGCAATTTCCTTCAGCTGAGCCTGCTGCTGCCCGGCATCGCGCCGGCCGCCCAAGGCTCGCCGGGAACGGTGCGCGGCGAACTGGCCGTCAACGCCAACGGCGCGCGCGAAGATGCCAACAACTTCATCCTCGACGGCGTTTTCAACAACGATCCGAAACTCAATTCGTCTGCCGTCAATCCTCCGGCGGACGCGATCCGCGAATTTGAGATTCTAACCAGCAGCTATGACGCCACATTCGGACGCAGCGCCGGCGCGCAGGTCAACGTCGCGCTCAAGTCCGGGACCAACAGCTTTCATGGAACGGCTTACGAGTTCATTCGCAACGCCGCTATCGACGCGCGCAACTATTTCGCCGGTCCATCGGACCCCACGCCGCGCTACCAGCGCAACCAGTTCGGATTTTCCGTCGGCGGGCCGGTGCGCAAAAACCGCGCGTTCTTCTTTGCCGACTATGAAGGGCGCCGCAGGAACGAGGGGATCACCAGAGTCACCAATGTCCCCACCGCGCTGGAGCGCAAAGGCGACTTCTCGCAGAGCCTGTCCGCGCGCCCGATGGACCCTTACACCCAGGCGCCCTTTACAGACGGCAAAATCCCGTCCGAGAGGATCAGCGCGATCGGCGGCGCCATCGCGGGTCTCTACCCGCTGCCTAACCGCTCGGCCGCGGGACAGAACTATGTCTCCTCGCCCGTGCTGCGCGATCGCGATGACCGGTTCGACCTGCGCCTCGATCACGCATTGGGCGCCAGATCCGGGCTGATCGCGCGCTACAGTTTTTCGGACCTCGATCACTATGAACCGTTCTCGGGTCCCGGTTTCGCAACAATCCCGGGCTACGGCGCGCGCGTGCCGCGGCGCGCCCAGAACCTCATGCTGGGCGAGGATCACATCTTCTCTCCCGCGCTTATCAACCAGGTGAGGTTCGCTTTCAACCGGGTCTCCGCGGGCTCGCTGCAGGAGGCGAGGTCCGGCAGTCTGAACCGCGGCGTGGGACTGCCTGAGCTGTCCTCGAATCCGCGCGATTACGGCTTGAGCCTGATTACGATTTCCGGCTATTCGCCGATCGGCGACGAATACAACAATCCTCAGCACAGCACGACCAATGTGTTTCAGCTCACTGAAACCGCCACCTATGCGCGCGGCAACCACCTGATCAAGGCGGGCGCCGATTACCGCAACCTGCAGCAGAACGCATTCCGCGATGTGCAGGCGCGCGGCTTCATGGCGTTCTCGGATTATGGGCAAGTCACCGGCAACGGCCTGGCAGATATGCTCCTGGGCTTCGTAACCTATGCGGGGGGCGCACGGCTCGACAATCCGCAGTACCTGCGGACGCGCAGCTGGAATGCTTTCGTGCAGGACAGTTATCAGGTGCGCCAGAACCTCACCCTGCTCGCCGGCCTGCGCTTCGAGTATAATGCCCCGCCCGTGGACCGTTACGACCGGGCGAACATCTACGATCCCGCCGCCAGGACGCTGGCCGCCGTCGGGAAAAACGGCAGTCCGCGCAGCGGCTCTGCCCCCGACCGGAACAACTGGGCGCCGCGTATCGGGCTGGCGTGGTCTCCCGCAACCAGTACTGCAATCCGCGCCGGCTACGGCGTCTACTTCGACCAGTCTTCGCTTGCTCCCGGAGAGGGGCTCTACTTCAACAAACCCTATTACGATTTCAAGCTGTACTTCCCGCTGCCCGGATTTCCGCTAACGCTGAATGATCCGTTCCCCGCTGATTATCCGCTGACGATTCCCGGATCGGCGCTCGGTTTCGACCGCAACCTGCGCACTCCCTATGTCCAGCAATGGAATCTCACCGTCGAACATCAATTCGGCAACTACCGCCTGATGGAGCTGGCTTATGTGGGTTCCAAAGGGAGCAAGATCCTGGCGGCGCGCGACCTCAATCAGCCCGCCCCGAGCCCCCGGCAGCCGAATCCGCGGCCGGTGCCGCAGTTCGCGGACATCACGTATCTGGAGTCGCGCGGCAGCTCGACCTACCACAGCCTGCAGGCCGGCTATCAGCAACGGTTGCACGCGGGTTTCACCGGACTCCTCTCCTATACGCTGGGCAAGTCCCTCGATACCGGTTCCACGTTTTTCTCGAGCGCCGGCGACGCGAATTTCCCGCAGAACAGCTCCGATCCCGGCGCCGAAAAGGCACGCTCGAACTTCGACGTGCGCCACCGGTTTACGGCAGCCTATTCCTACGAATTTGCCTGCGCGAGCGGCAACTGGCTGTTGTCCGGCTGGTCCACGCAGGGCATTGTGACCGTGCAGAGCGGCAGGCCCTTTACCGTGGCCCTCCTGGGTGAGATTGACAACAGCAATACCGGCAGGGCAAGCCTGGGCTTCGGCGCCAATAACCGCCCCGACCGGCTCGGCGCCGGTACCCTGAAGAATTCCGGGCCGGCGGGCTGGTTCGACACTGCCGCCTTCGCGTTCGCCCCGTACGGGAGTTTCGGCGATTCCGGCCGGAACATCCTCGATGGGCCGGGCTACCGGGATGTGAGCATGTCGGTGATCAAGAACTCAGAGATCCGTGATGATCTCAATCTGCAGTTCCGCGCCGAATTCTTCAATGCTCTCAATCATACGAATTTTGATCTGCCGGACAGCTTCCTCGGCTCGCCTTCTTTCGGCAAGATCCTGTCGGCCCAGAGTCCGCGCCGCATCCAGTTCGGCATCAAGCTGATCTGGTAGATGGAGCGCGAGCGGGACGCTCCATGCTCCATAGTTTTTGACGCATGGCGCGGAAGGCACGTTTGGAGTGCGGCGACTGGTCGCCGCTTTCAACAGCCTGATGCTGCCCCACACCGGCAGCTTGCTGCCGGAATTGCCACGGCGCGCCTGAAACCAAGCATGGGTCTCTCCCGAAAACGGCAGCAAGCTGCCGTTTCGCGGCCAGAACACGCTTTCCAGAGCGGCGACCAGTCCTGCTCCTTACCCAGATCTTTGGCAGGCATACAAATCCGCATCAGCCGGCCCATATCGAGACCTCGGCGTAATTCAAATAACCAGCGCAAAGTAAAGGGCCGAAGGCCCGCTCCATACCAGCCTGGGGCAACGCCCCAGGATTCAGGCGATCCCCAAAGGAATGGAAGGGCTGTAGGCCCGCTCCATAGTCGATGATAGGGCGGGCTTACAGCCCTTGTCCATCTGGCCGGTCCCGTTCCTGGGGCGTTGCCCCAGGCTGGCATGGGACGCACCTTCGGCGCTCGCCTTTGCGCTCTGACGGGATCTCCATCCCTGCGGCATCAGGGCTGCGCTCCCAGTCCTGTTGTCTCTCGCGTGAAGATCCGGGTAAGGAGCAAGACCAGTCGTCGCACTCCAAACGCGCTCCCCAGGGCGCTGTCCTCGGCTCATTTTTTCTTTTCAAAACAGTACAACATCTCACGGCTGCGGATGTAGATGCGGTTGTCGGCGAAAGCCGGGGTTGCGAAGACCTCCTCCCCGAGAGTGTTGACGGCAAGGATGTCCCATTCGCCTTTCGCGGAAACCACCGAAACCGTGCCGTCCTGGCTGATCAGCCAGATTTTACCGTCCGCTCCGACGGGGGATGCGAAGTACTTGTCGATGGCGCCCTTCAGCCGCCCCTGTTTCAGGACATCGCCGGTAGCGGGATCAAACGAGGTCAGGATGCCGCTGTCGTTCACCATGAACAGGACGCCCTGGTAAAGAACCGTCGAAGGGACCTGGGGCACCGGTTTCTGGTAGCGCCACCGGATCGCCTTTTCGGTCATATCCCCCTGGCCTCCGAACTTGATGGCCAGAAGCCCATTCTCCGAGGCCATCATCGCCCGGAAGACCTCCCACTCCCTGGCGTCGAGCTTGCCGTTGCGGTCAAGGTCGAATGCATCGAAGCCGTAGTTCCCCGCCAGCATTTTGTCGATCGCGTCGCCGCCGGAGATTTCCTCCTTCGCAATCAGGCCGTCCTGGTTTTTGTCGTAACGCTTGAGACCGTCGGCAAACGGCATCGTCGGGACCTGCCTGCCGGGTTGGTTCTGCGGGAAGGCCCAGCCGTTGATGTACAGGTATTCATCGTCGTAACTGGCGACCGACTTCATTTCGGCCGGCAGGCCGCGCACCCACCACAGGCGCTTGCCGTCCACGGCCGAGTAAGCGGAAAGCTGGAAAGACTCGGGAATCACGATCTGCTTGGGCCCCGATTTCGGCTGGTAAACCGTAGGGGTTGAATAGCCGGAGATCACCTCGGGGCGGTCGACTTTCCAGACAGCCTTGCCCGTGTCTTTATCCACTGCTATCAGGTAGGAACCAAGATCCTGGTCAACCGGCAGGATAACCTTGTTGTCAACCAGGATCGGGGATGCGCCAAATCCATAAAACACATTGAAGGGCCCGAGCGGCAGACGCCATTTTTCTTTGCCGTCGGCATCGAACGCCAGCAGGCCGAATTCCTGGAAAAAGGCGTAGACATCCTTGCCGTCGGTCACCGGGCTGGCGGAGGCCGGCCCGTTTACATTCTGGAGGCGGCCTTTCTGCAGCCGCGGCACTTCGCGCTGCCAGAGGATTTTGCCTGAAGTCCGGTCCAGGCACAGCACGAGAAGCTTGTAGGCCTCCTTTTCCTTGGAGTGCGCGGTCAGGAAAATGCGGGAGGAGGTCAGGACGGGCGAGGAGTGACCTGGAGGCAATGGCGTTTTCCAGGCTACGTTCATGTCCGGGCCGAATTCCACGGGGAGTCCGCTAACGGTGGAAACTCCCGACCCGTTCGGCCCGCGAAACCTGTCCCACCGTTCCTGTGCCGCAATGGTACCGCACAGGATCATCACCATCCCCGCATGCGCCAAAATCCGCTCCCACTTTGCCATCATGATGTTCCTTTCCTGAACCGAGACCTGTTGAGATTACTCCGCCACCAGGATTTACGCGACATTTTTTTGCCACAAAAAGCCGGGTGAGCATCCCCTGAGTCCATCACAGCGAATTCCCACGGCGGCAAAACTCGGTTGGATTTTGCAAACTCATCTCCCATCCGAGGGAGGATCGGGCTATCCACTGAGCGCCGCCGCTGTGATGAGCCGCTCCAATGCGGGGATGCGCACGATCTGCCGATCCTTCGTACTGAGCGATGCCGTTTCAGGATTGGCCCCGGTCCGCTTGGCGACTGCGGGCTTGTGACGATTTTCCGCATCGAGATTGGCAAAGGTGCTCGGAAGGTCGGCGAGTGATCCGCACAGGATCTCGACGTAATCCGGACAGCCGAGATTGACCGCCAATGCCGCGGATGGCGGGAGTCGTTCGAAATCCTGGGTGAGAACCTTGCGGCCGCTGCGTCGGCGCTCACCATGTTTCAAAGAGCCGAACCAGGACTCCAGGATGTTGTTCGTGCGATCGGCCAAGCGGATGCCTCCGCCGCATTCCGGCGGAATCGGAATGCCATGTCCCCAGAGGTGAGTGTCCCCGGATCTTGGCAGGAACCACTATCAGCCAAAACCTTAACTTCGTGCCGTTCGTGACTGTCCCTCTCCGACCCCCACTTTCGCTTTGATCGCCGAGATTAAAATGTTATAAATTTAGTGGCCCTTAGCATCGCCGAACTTAATCCCGGACTTGGCACAGGGAAGGAGCGACGGATTTTGCCGATTATTCTCACTTCCCCATTTTAAATCCGCTGAAGCATGAATCTGCGCAGGTACGGCATGACTCTCGCCATAATGCCTTTCATTGCCGAAGACCAGGCTTCCTATGAATCGCGCCCGCCAAAGCTGCTGGATCGGCTTCGCCTGGAGTTGCGTGCCGGACACTATAGCTGTCGAACCGAAGAAACATACGTCCATTGGGTCAGGCGGTTCATCTTCTTTCACCACCTCCGTCATCCGGCGGAAATGGGCGAAGTGGAAATCAACGCTTTTCTGACCCACCTGGCGGTAAAAGGTAACGTCAGCGCTTCAACGCAGAACCAGGCTCTTTCCGCCCTGCTGTTTCTATTTCTATATCGGCGCGTAATTGGACGCCAGGTCGGCGATTTGGGTGAAGTCATCCGTGCCCGCAAGCCCAAGCGGCTCCCTGTCGTCATGACCCGCGAGGAAGTAAAAACTTTGTTGACGGCCTTGAGTGGGGACAAATGGCTGATGGCATCCCTGATGTACGGCGCAGGTCTGCGCCTGATGGAATGCCTGCGTCTACGCGTCCAGGACATCGATTTTTTCCGCAACGAAATTCTCGTTCGCGACGGCAAGGGGGCCAAAGATCGCATCACCATGTTGCCCGAATCTCTCAAAGTTCCGCTTCAAGAGCATCTCAAGAAGGTCAGGGCCATTCACGTGAAGGACCTGGCGGACGGCTGGGGCCGCGTGCTTTTGCCCGACGCCCTTGAACGAAAATATCCCAATGCCCCGACAGAATGGCGCTGGCAATGGGTATTCCCCCAGGAAAACCGGTGGAAGAATACCAAGAGCGGCGAGGAGGGGCGCCATCATGTTCATGAGACGATTCTCCAGCGCGCCGTAAAGGAAGCCTCCCACAAGGCAGGCCTGGTCAAACATGTTGGCTGCCACACATTCCGTCATTCCTTCGCCACCCACTTGCTCGAGGCCGGCTATGACATTCGAACGATCCAGGAGCTTCTCGGCCATAAAGATGTTAGTACGACCATGATTTACACACACGTTTTGAACAAGGGCGGACAAGGTGTTCGCAGCCCGATGGACAGGCTGTAGTCCTGCTTATCCAGTCTGTATATACCGGCGGGATCCTGAGAGGTATATGAGGAAATAGGGGCAATGGCAAGCGTTAGGTGCAAAGCAATAAGATGTGGAAACTAATTATGCAGAAAAAACGGTCTACTTTTGCAGTTTTATACAGACTGCCTAATTATTGTTGGGCGGCTTCTGGCACACCGCTAGATGACTGTCTGAACCCATGATCCGAGGGGGCCATACCTACAGATGACGAAGTCATCCGCAAGTCAGTTCGAGCAGGAGAAAGTGCGGAAGAGATACGACGGCATGGCAAGATCCTATGCCGCAACGGGGCAACTCATCGTAGCTCATCGGTATGAGGCCACGGCCGCACTCGGAGTGCAGCCGGGCGAGCGCATCCTGGACATCGCCTGTGGTCCGGGCATGAACTTCGAGAGCATCCTGAAGGACTTGGGGACTGGGGGCTTGTTGGTGGGACTGGACTACTCGCCCGGAATGCTGGAGCAGGCCCAGCAACGCGTGGAGCGTAGTGGGTGGTCCAATGTGACTCCTATGTTGGGTGATGCGGCCAGTCTGCCGTTTTCGGATTGCGAGTTTGACCGTGTGCTCGGCACGTATTCGTTCAGTGTCATTCCCGGCTATCAGCAGGCCCTAGATGAGGTTGCGCGGGTCTTGAAGCCGGGCGGGAAACTGGTCGTTCTCGACGGCAAGTTAAGCGATGGCCCTCTTCGTTTCCTCAATCCATTGGTCAGGCTGCTGGCACGCACTCCTGCGAGCGACCTCACGCGCCCGTTGGCAGATGAGATAGCACAACGATTCCAGGTTGTGCGGACCAAGGAGTATGACTTCGGGTTCACGTTCTTGGCCGTAGCGCACAAGAAGGAGTAGATCGAGAGTGGATGCGCACAGCATGAGGAGCTATGCCGTACCTCCCAACCAGCGGATCGAGCAGACTCGCTTCGCTCGCAGCTCATCCGCCAGACGTTAGGCAGCGGAACCAACGCAGAAGGGCGGTCATCATGAAGCGAATTCTCGGATTGACGGCGGTCGCGGCGGCGGTTGGGGTTTGGGCTGGCGTCAGCGCCTGGCAGTCCGCATCGGTCATGGCGAACATTCAGGCGGGGCTCGCGATTGTGATCGGGGGCAACCTACTCTTCTGCCTCTGGCTGTGGCATCGGGCGAAGCCCGGCTCCGGCGACGCGATGGCGGGATCGATCGTCGTACTTCTGTCAGCTTCGATGCTGCTCGGGATTCTCCCCCGGCTGTTCTGGCCGGCGGCCGAGGGCCTTCAGATCGCCGGATCGATCGCGAGCATCCTCGTGGTGACCGTCTTGGTAATCGTGCAGATCCGCCGTCGGCGAAGGCTTCGTCGGGCCGCGCCACCTGTGTGAGGCATTGATGTTCGCATATCGAGGTACGCTGCCTAACCTCAGCTTGCAGCCGACGGCGCGCGTATCATCATGCGAAACCTCTAATGAACGAGCGCGCCGCGGCTGAAGCTGGGCGTTAGACACACCAGGAGCCAAGTGTGCTCGGAGCGGACATTGTCGGGCTCATGGCGATCTCGGACGATTCATTGGCGGCAAACCGTCAGGCCGTTGAAAGTGCCCTTTTAGCGTGCGTAACGCCGGTACAGGCTTGCCGATCAATCGACTTGTCATTCGAACAGTCACGTTGGGAACGTCAAGCTCTTCTCCGGAAGGTGGTTCGGGATTGCCGAAGGAGGCCCTTGAAGGCGCACTTATCGCTACTCGATCGATTAGAAGCCGCGACACTTACTGCCCGGGGAGCGAAGCGCCTGAGTGCGGCGAACTCTTGCATCTTGTTGGCTTCCGCGCTGCCCTGGCATCAGGAGGCAGCGCTGCTTGGTCGCTTGTCCCTTTCACAGAATGCGTCAATTCGGGGACAGGTGTTCCACAGAACTAAGGAACTGAGTCACCGGCCCCTGCCCCATTTCATCGAGAAGTCTTGGCGAGCATATCGTGACTATGAGGCAACTAAACTGCTCATTCATCGCGGCCAGCGTGCAGTCGTCCGTCGCAACTTCGCCGGCCTCGAAGAGGAGGTGCAGGATGACGGCGCGCTACTCGGAAGGCTCTACTTGCGACTTGATGGTCTAGCTCCCGCCACATTGAGTCGCTTGCGCTCACTGAACCCTCTCACGTACGCCTACGTTTGCACACGGCTGGGAAAGCGCGCTTCACGCAGCTTAATCCAGGAACTGCTCGTCCGGCTCGCTGGCACGGACGAATTCGGATTGGCGGCGTGGTGCTGCGGCGAAATGGGATACCGCGACCTACTCAAGAACGCCCTTCCGCTCATTGACGCGGCGGAACGACGTTATGAAGCCGAACGCGCACGGTTTCACGCGTCGCTGGGTGTCTAACAAGCAGTTGGACTTGGCGAGGCCTGCTCGCGGCTGCCGCCGCAGGCCTCGCAAGTCAACTGTGGACGTTAAGCCGCGCTGTTCGGCCGAGAGGCGTCATCGGTTGAGGAACTAGAGATGTCCAAGGAAACCGTAGGCGTTCTGTTCATCGATGTCTACAAGTCGACCGACGTCAAGTTGGGTGAAAAGCAAGCCGACGTCGAGGAGACGTTTGCCGCTTACCACGCAGCTGTTGATCAGGCATTCAGTGCCTACGGCGGCAATCGCTGGCACGGCATGGGCGACGGAGCTATCTACGTGTTCCCCGACTCCCGTCTTGCTGTAGGAGGTGCGATTCGCCTTCTGGGCGATCTTCCCGCGTTCGACGTGGACGGGAATAAGCTGGAGTCCTCGATTCACGTTCGAGTTGGGATTCACAAGATCCCTGCAAGCCTGATCCAAGGTGTACCTCAGGCCACGAGAGGTCAGCGGCCCACCGGAGATCTAGACATCGCGGGCAAGCTCGAGAAGAACTGCCCGGTGGGCAAGATCGCCATCTCACGCGACGTCATGGCGGATCTCGATAACGTGCAGCAGGCCCTGTTCAGGGTATCTGCGGTGGGTCCCCTCGCGGGGGGTTCTGCCTTTGTACTGGAGAACCGGAACCTCATGCCTCGAGAGCGAGCTCTCGCGAAGGGACTGAGCCCGGCACAGTCTTCACGGCTGCCACCAATGCCGTTTCGTAGCTGGGACAGACTGTGCCCAAGCGAGGGTATGGGGCTGAAGCAGCTGCACGAGATCCTCCGCGAGCCACTGCTTGTCGTGCTCGGTGAGACGTCTGATGATCCAGGGAGCGCCGTACATGCAGCTGCAACCAGCGATGCCGTCGGCGCGATTGAGATCCTTTCTGCTACGAGAGCGAACACGGCGGTTACAGCGGGCATAGATCGATGGGCAGACACCGCCGATGTCGCCTGTGGTCGATCCATGCTTATCGTAGGATCTGGAATCGTGAACACGTACGCATTCGCTATCAATGACCTCGTCCGACCCGTCCGATTCAGCAAGGCCGAGAGCCGTGTTATGGACCGAGTCGTGGTCGAGACCGCAGAAGGAAAAACCCTTTACGGCCCTCACGCCGACCCGCCCAAGGACTGCGGGTTCATTGTGCTGCTCAGGAGTCCTGTGAACCCACACGCACATGCCGTTTGGATCGCCGGAATCACGGGCATGGGTACCCAAGCCGCCGCGAGGTGCGCATTGGACTTAGTCAGCGACGCAGATGCTACCGTCAGGGAGCGGTTGGGTACCGGCAACTTCAACCCTATTGCATGTGTCGTCGGAGCTACCACTCCGTCGGGTAGCAGTGATATCGCGGACTACTACCGACGCTGGCGCATTGCTGACTACGACCTGGTGGTAGGGATTTACAACCAAGGCCGTGCTATTCGGAAGGATCGCGGCCTAACAACACGATGAACCTGGCGCCGGCTCGGCTTCGCTCCGTCGTCGCAGGTTATCGTGACCGTTAGACCGCTTCGAGAGATATGACGAACGACAAGATCTTTGACGCTTGGATCAACCCGCTGGCGTTTCTTGATGTCGATGAGCCTTGGGCGGAGATCGGTAAGGCCCAGCCAAAACTCGATGCCGTAGTCGGGTTTCTGTGTGCTCCTGGAGTGCCTGCCGACTTGGACAGCCTCGTCTCTCGTTACAAGGAGATCAGCACCGAACCGGTTCGATTGTTTGCCGCACCGGCCGAGCCGCAGATACTGGAGAAGTTGGTCTGGCCGCTCCGATACGCGAAGGGTTCGTACGTGATCGGCAACTACCTCGCTGTCATTTCGTTGTGCGGGATGGTCGCTGAGATGGTCGCGATGTTGGCTTGGCAGATCGGCGAACCGAGACTGCGCGGTGAGCCCATGACCGAGGAAGACGAGAAGGACTTGCTCGGATCAACCTTCGAGCGTCTAGGCCAAGACCGTCGTGTGCGGGTCTTGTCGGCGTACGGGATCATCGACGCTGACATGAAGGTGCATTTCGATACGATTCGTAACATTCGCCGACGCTACCTTCATCTCTGGTCCCAAGATCATAGTTCGCTCGCAGAAGATGCGCGGGCTGGATTCCATGCCGGTGTCAGTCTCGTGACGTCCATCATCGGTCAGAACATAAGTGAGGGAAAGATTCGGCTGACTCAACAGATGGTCCGGTATCTTGAGCGAAAGGGCCTGTGCAAGCCAATCGATCCAGAGGCGGTCTAACCTCGGGCTGCACCCGACGGCGGCCTCGTGTGGCGATCTGATTCGAATGCCGGTGGCGGCCGCCGCGGGTGAGCGTAGGCGTTGGGCGTCCGAAGATCGCGGAGGCTAAGGGGAGCTGATACCATGAGCTGGGACTGGGGAAATTGGTTCAACCAGGCGGCACCCGATCTTATCGTCGCGCTAGTGACGGGATCAGTAGTTGCTTCTGTAGGTGCTGCAATCGCGCTGTACTGGAATCTCCGGCAAAAGATGAGGGAGCTAGATCTGGAAGCTGCAAAAAACTTCCATACGTATTACGGCGAGTTCTTTGCCACATGGAAGCTTTGGAACTGGTACCTGGACAATACAGAATCTGTCACCGACAAGGACGTCTCTTGGCAACTTCTTTCCCGCGCCGCCGCCGCAGAAGGTGGCATGGAGGCGATTCTTAGCAAGCTGGCATCGCACAGGCGTCTTAGCAATCAGATGGTTATCGATCTCGCGTGCTTTCGGCAGGCATTTCAGCAACTCAGGGAACGCATTCGGCACAAAGAACCCCTTGACTGGTACGCATCAAACGTTCCCGAATACGCTCGATTTAAAGAACTTACCGGTAAGGTATCTCAACTAATCCACGCACGACGATGCGTTCTTAATCCAGTCAACCGTAGAGACGTCTGGGGCCGAATTACCGACAATATGTGGGAAAGAATCTGGCATGACGCCCAACAATGCGCTGCAGCCGACACCGCAAAGCGGCGCGGCTGAGCGCCGGCGTTATGCGTATCATCTTGTAGGAACGTGCGGATGTCTGATCTAAAGTCAATCGACAAGAGGAAACTGGAAAAGTTCTTCCAGATGGGTAGCGGCTACGTTCTGGACTTCTCAAACCGAACTCTGGCCGAGTTCGTCGCGGAGAGTACAGTCCGCGATATCTACGATAGGAAGTACGACTACGCGAGCGGCTCCAAGGCGAACCGCCTGCGCGCCTTCTGGAGCCAGGAACCGAACCATCTTGTGGGCAAGCTGCTTACAGACCTCCTTGAGTATTGTAGGCCGGCAGCGGGTGATCCAGATCGGGGAAACCTGTTCGTAGAATGTGAACGTATCGCGGCAGGCCTGCTCCCAGGTGCGCCCGTGGACGCCTTGGACGCGATCACCCCGGAGGGAACGGAGCGGGGGTTCGAGGTCCTAGCGAGGGCCGTGAGAGATTCCATCGAGAAAAATGAGCCGGAAGTAGGTCTCGACCGTCTGCATACATTCGTCACGAAGTTGATCCGCACCCTGTCGGAGCGGCGTGGAGTCACGATCGACAGGGGCAAACCGCTCCACAGCACGTTCGGTGAGTACGTGAAAGCGTTGCGCGCCGCCGGGTTGATAGAATCGGAGATGACGGAACGTATTTTGAAATCCAGCATCAGCACGATGGAGGCGTTTAGCCGCGTTCGCAATGATGAAAGCTTGGCTCACGATAATCCCATGCTCAACTACGATGAAGCTCTTTTGATCTTCAATCACGTCTGCAGCGCAGTTCGATTCATCAAGGCTCTCGAATCACGCGACGCGCAATCTCGCTCCGCCATCCCAGCCAAGGGGGCCGGCGATGACGACATCCCGTTCTAACAACACGCATAACAACAGCATGCAGCGGTCGGCGCTGCGCGCCGCCGCTGATGCTGAACGTTAGCTGGAAGCCCAGAAAGGACAAATCATGAAGATCCTGGCAAGGACTCTGGCAATTGTCGCTTTTTTGGTACTTGGAGCCCAGATTGTCCGACATGCGTATATTTTGTGGTTTGAACCAAGGGGGTCAGTCTTGGACAAGTATGACCAGCCACTGAAGGGTCAAATCACTAATGCGAGCTCGTTAGACGAACTGCTCAGTCGCTACGACCCGGTACATAAGGAGGCCGACCAGGCTCGACTGCAGAAACCGAATTTCGATCGCGGGCCCGACTTCCTCGGAATTAATGAGGTTGAACCCTTTAAGTCGGAAACCATGCTCCGAAATGCAATCAAAGATTGGGAAGAAAAATCTAAGGAGGTCTATTCGCTCAAATTCTATTGGATCGTTGGCTTTTTTTGTCTCGCCTTGGGAGCCATAATTTTCAAGTGGGCAAATGGATGGCTCGGCCTTACACTCCAAATCGCGGCATTTTCCGAATTTATCTACTGGACCAGCCCGACATTTCTAGGGCCCACGCTGAGGGAATTTGACCGACTTCTCGCATACAAGCTGGCTCTTTCGGCAATTTCGCTGGCACTGCTGCTGTTCATTATCTGGATTCAAAAAATATTCACTGGTGAGAGGAAACCAGCAGAGCATCAAGCAACCAGCTAACAAAGCGCTTCAGCGGACGCAATAAAGCCGCGCCGCTGAGCGCTGACGTTAGCCAGACAGTAGGAGGGTTCAACATGGCAGTGAATCCACCGCCTTTGCCGGTTCGCCCATTCACCGACCCATATCTACTTGCATTCTCAGGCGAGCATGTCGCGTATGAGATCGACATGTTCTTTGGAATGGTAGAGGTGCTCACACAGTCGTCGCTTATTGGTGCATCATCGGCGGCGGCAGCCGCCAGATTGAAGAACGCATTGATTGAGGCATTCGTAATTCACTTGAGAAATCTGATCGACTTTCTTTATTTGGACAGGCCACAGCCAAACGATGTTGTGGCCGCAGACTTTTGCGGGGCTTGTATTTGGGAGGCCCAAAGGCCGCCAATCACCAGCAGTCTTGATGCAGCCCGTGTTCGAGCAAACAAAGAGATTGCACACCTTACAAGCCAGCGCATAGCCGGAACACCACCTGAAAAGGCATGGGAGCCTAGTGCCCTTGCTGCCGAAATAAGGCCGTTACTGCGCCTCTTTGTAACCAAGGCCGCTTCGGTCAGGCTGTCGCCAAACGTCGCGGCTGCAATTCGATGAAAAACGATATTACAATGGCGGTCGCCATAAAGCTGGCTGACACGTCGCTCAACCTGACTCGCGGTGCTGACGCACCGCTCGCAGGTTAGCTCTGCGTTCGGATGACTGACTGCACGGAGAGTCGGTGCTATCATTTGCTTGTATGCTCAGGCTGGGCGGGATTTTGGCGAAGGCAACTTTTCCTCTGGATTGGTTGGTATGAGACCGAAGATCTACATTGAAACGACGATTCCGAGCTTCTACCACGAGATTCGCACCGAGGCAGAATTGGTAGCGCGACGAGATTGGACCCGCCAATGGTGGAATCGAGCGTGTGTCGCGTACGAATTGGTTGCCAGCCCGCCTGTTGTCGATGAACTCGAACGCGGCGGCTTCCCGAGCCGGGAGGAGTGCCTTCGCCTTATTGCTCCCCTGCCGCTTTTGGCGGTCGAGCCGCCCGTTCTCGAGATCGTGCAGGCCTACATTGCCCACCAAGTCATGCCGAGGAGTCCCGTTGGCGATGCCCTGCACCTTGCCTTGGCATCGTTCCATCGCTGCGACTTTCTCGTCACATGGAACTGCAAACACCCGGCAAACGCCAGCAAATTCGCTCATATTCGTAGAGTCAACACGTTGCTTGGCCTGTTCGTGCCGTCCCTTGTGACGCCGCTTGAACTCTT
>Ga0315277_10001578_pt1 | contig 33043 bp, 18 predicted proteins | sample YL17G05_15_MG_FD_203695 | JGI IMG/M metagenome (GOLD analysis project Ga0315277, IMG submission 203695) | Sediment microbial communities from Yellowstone Lake, YNP, Wyoming, USA - YL17G05_15 | ecosystem: Environmental > Aquatic > Freshwater > Lake > Sediment | place: USA: Wyoming | collected...
GCGGACGCTGCGGCTGAACTTCGAGGTCGAGGCGGACGGGCATCATCTGCCCGTGTCCCTCGCCTCCATGGTCAGCAAGTACGTTCGAGAATTGTTGATGGAGTGCATGAACCGGTATTTCGCGGGCCTGGATGCAAGCCTGAAACCGACGGCCGGGTACTGGACGGACGGCCTGCGATTTCTTGAAGATCTGCGGGCCCGTCTGCCGAACTTGGCGATAGACGATCAGCAGTTGGTCCGTTGCCGATGACGACTCGCGGCAGTAACCGGACCCGGTATAAAGACTCAGCCTCTTCTCAGGGAGTGTATGGCAGAGCGATATGGTGAGCAATCGTGGTTGACGACGGCCTCATTGGTCATCCTGGCCGTCGTAGCATTGGCGGCGACGCTGAAGTTCACGCGGGCCGTGATGATTCCCTTTGTCGTGGCCCTCTTTATCGTCGCGCTCGTCGCGCCGATCCAGGACTTCCAGGTGAAGCGATTGAGGCTGCCGCGCGTCATTGCCATCATCGTGACATTGCTGGTCGTATTCTTCGTCATCGCGATGGTTTCCGTATCCGTGGTTCAGGCGATTCGGACGATTGCCTCGACCGCCGGGGAGTACAGTGAGAGTTTTGCCGAGCTGGCCGACGAGCTTCTCAAGCCTCTTGAATACATCTACCAGCGGGAGGAGCTGCGTGCGGCGGCGATGCCGAACAAGGAGGAGGCGGCTCGTGCCAAGCAGCCCCAGCCGGAAGTAGGTCCCGGCGTGGTCGATGTCAACAAAGCGCCGGCAGCGACGTCGGAGCCGAACAAGCCGCCCAAGGGCATCCAACGCATCGATACCCGCCAAATCCTCAGCGACTTGATCAGCAACGCCAGGCAGATCATCCGCGACCTGGCGAACTACATCCTGAACATGCTCAGGAGCACGGTGGGCGCCATTTTCGGGCTGATTGCGGGCGTGTTCTTCGTCTCCATCTTCGTCATTTTCCTGCTGGCGGGCCGCGATCCGTATGCGGAACACTCGCAGATGTACGGAGATGTCGTGCACAAGATCCGGCGGTACATCGGCACCAAGGTCCTCGTCTCCGCCGCGTGCAGCGTGCTCGTCTGGGCGTCGCTGGCCATCATCGGCCTGCCGCTTGCCGGCGTCTTCGGCGTCCTGACCTTCCTGATGAGGTTCATCCCCTCGATCGGCCCGATCATCGTGACCCTGCTGCCGATTCCTCTGGCCTTGGCCCAATTTCATCAACAGCTTGTGCCGCTCATTCTGGTGGTCGCCATTCCCGGCACCATTCACAGCATCCTGGGAAACCTTGTCGAGCCCAAGCTGATGGGCGAAGGGCTTGACCTGCACCCAGTGACCGTCCTTCTGGCGTTGTCCTTCTGGAGCCTGCTGTGGGGCATTGTCGGCATGTTCCTGGCGGTCCCCATCACGGCGGCGATCCGAATCGTCTTGATTCAATTCGATACGCTCAGGCCCATCGGCAACCTGCTCGCCGGCGATTTCGGAAAGCCTTTAGGGACTGGCCGATCATAGGAAGGTATGAGTTGCCGGCCAGAATATGTCGGTGGACCCGTCGCCGTTTTGACGCTTCAAATAGCAGCTATGCGTTCTTCAATTCCTCGGCCAGGAACTGGATTTGGCGGGTTTCCTCGCGGATGATCTTATCGATTGTGTCCGTGGTGGCGGGGTCGCGGGCAAAATCCTTCAGACCCCGGTAGAAAATGACCACTTCATTGGCCCGGCGAATCGCATCCTTGAGGACTTGGCGTTTGTCCTCTTTGCCGGATGGCCGCGGGGCGGTGTCCTGCTTGGTCCCGAACCATGTCAGCCCGGCCATCACGGGAGGGTTCGAGAGAACGAAGTCGTCCGGATCGAACGTGCCGAATTCGCCGGTTTTCTCCGAGAATCGCTTCCTCATGCGGGCCCAGATCTTCTCGTGCTTGGCCTTCCAGGTGGCCAGCCGGTAGTAGAGGTCGCGGATGGCCGGGTCGCTGAACGACTCTGCGGTCTTGAGGTAGAATTTTGCTCCCTTATGTTCGATCTGCTCGGCGATTTGCAGGACTTCGAAGACGTTGAATTTCGTCTCCATTCTATGCCTTCTCGAAAAACATCCTGTTCTCTCCTCCGTCGATACGGCACCTCGCGGCCGCCTTGTCCGGTGGCGACACGCACCACTATAAGAAATTATAATTGCGGACGGCAAGTCGTCAATAGAAAACCCCTTGATTGCACGGGGACATTGCCTTCTGCGGGACTTGTCCTCAGGGGCCGGATCTTGTTCAGGAGGCGGTCTGCCGCTCGAGTTGTTCAGCGAACACGTCGTAACTGTCTCGCCCGAACAGGCAGAAGACGACACGTTCAAGGCCCGTCCGGGCGCGAAGGTACTCGATGGCCGTGGCGAGCATGATCTCAGCGCACCGTTGAATGGGAAAGCCGAAGATGCCCGTGCTGATCGCCGGAAAGGCGAGGCTCTTCAGCCCGTTCTTGTCAGCCACCTGCAGGGCCTTCAGCGTCGCGCTCCTGAGCTTTGCATCCTCATCCCCTTCGCCCATCCGTGGCCCGACGGCGTGAATGACGTGCCTGGCCTTGAGCCTGCCGCCGGTGGTCATGACGGCCCCGCCGATGTGCGTGCCTCCGATCCTGTCGCACTCGGCCTGAATCTGGGGCCCGCCTTTTTGGCGGATGGCGCCCGCCACGCCGCCCCCTAAGATCAACTGGGCGTTCGCCGCGTTGACGATGGCGTCCGTGTCCATTTCCGTGATGTCCCCCTCGACCAGTTCCAGAATGCGTCCTGCGATCTCAACCTTCATGCCTGCGGTCTCCTTCCTGCTGCTGTAAATGGTCATTTTGAACGCCTTCCCGCCTGGACGCACGGGCAAACCAGCGATGGTCCTGCGCGTCCATATCGCTACGATACCCGCCGCCACCGTGGAGGGCAAGAGAGGTTCACCTCGTTGGATCGCACCACGGGCCCAACCGCAACTGCTATGCCTGGGGATCGTCAGAGAATCTATCCGCGAGCCAAGCGTGTCTGCCACGCCCCCACGATGGGAGCCCGGATTTTCGTTTGACCGAGGCGGCGACTCGGGTACAATGATCATGGACGCCCCCGCGAAGATCGCGGGAGGAAATCCATAGGGAAACGTATGGGCAGAGCAGCTTGAGAAGAGGGCATCGCCGTGCGAATTCGAGAGGCCTTTACGCTGATTGAGCTTCTCGTGGTTATCTCCATTATTGCCTTGCTGATGGGCATCCTGATGCCGGCCCTGACGCGGGCGCGAGACCACGGCAGGCGAATCCTCTGCGGCAACAACCTCCGGGGCCTGGGGACGGCCAACGTGCTCTATGCCGAGGAGGAGGACGGGTGGTACGTCCCGAGCATGGATAAAACGTGGGGCGCCGCCAAGTACTGGCCCGCCAACCAGTTCTTTCGAAAACTCGTGGGGTACAAGAGCAGGCAGGCGCCTTCGGAGAACAACGATTATCAGGCGCCGAAACAGTTCCTGTGCCCGAGCGACACGGTCTCGGTCAAGCGGCAACCCGATCCCCGGTACAACTGCTGGCTTAGCTACGGATACAACGTGACGGACTGGTACTATGGCGCGGACTGGTTCGGCATCACGTACGCAGGGCATAAGACCACGACCGTTCCCACTCCCGCCAGCGAGATGGTCCTTACGGAGAGCAACGATTGGTGGCTGCACTGGAAAGGGGCCAACTACAAGGTGGGCTGGGACGTTCTTCACCAGGATACTATCATGCCCTACAAGGATGTGGGCTGCGACGGCCCGACGCTGTACCGGCACAGCGACGGAGCCAACTTCGCGTTCTACGACGGCCACGTCGAGTACATGAAGAAGGACAAGGCGTTCAGCCAGGAGGCGTGGGACGCCGGCTCGCCCGGGATGTGGTCGATCTTCCGGCAGTGGCCGCCGACGCCGGAGGAGCAGAGCCGGCTGGAGAAACCGCCGACACGTCCTATCCGCCGGCCTTGATGACAGCCGGCAGAGGCATCATGGGGCGGGTCTTCCTCTGCTCACCCGTTCCGGATGCTGGAAGCCTGTAGCGGCCACATCGTGCAACACACCCACGGATCGCCTGCTGGAATGCAGGTCCCATGCAACTCCCTGTGCCCTCTTTAGCCTTTTGAGCGGCATCCCCGATGGCAGGGCAGTGTCTTGCCCCAAAGCGTACAAAAATCGAATAATGTGAAAAAATTTTGAAAATTTCTGTTGACACGATGGTCAAACCACCATAGTTTGTATGGAAATTCGATAGAATAGCTTTGAGGGGTGCAAATATGGAACCATTGACGCAGAAGCAGCAGCGGGTTCTGGAGTTCGTGGCGAGCCGGTTGGGAGAAAATATCCCCCCGAGCCAGCGGGAGATTGCCCGGCATTTCGGGCTGGCCCAGAACGCCGCGTACCAGTTGGTCAGTTACCTCCGGAAAAAGGGCTATCTGGTGGATTGTGGCGGCCACCGGGGGCTGCGGTTGTCGCCGGACTACCTCCGGGAGGTAGAGACCACGCAGGGTGTGCCCATCCTTGGCCGGGTGGCCGCAGGCGAGCCCATCCTCGCAGAGCAGAACATCGAGGGCTACATGGAGATCGGAGAGATGTTCGGGCGGTCCAAAGGGCTCTTCCTGCTGAAGGTCTCCGGCGACAGCATGGTCGACGAAGGCATCATGGACGGCGATTACGTAGTCGTCCGGCCCCGCTCGGCCATCGAAGACGGGCAGATCGGCGTCGTCCTGCTCGACGACGAGGCGACGGTGAAACGGGTATTCAGTCAAAAGGATCGAATCGCCCTGAAACCCGCTAACAGGAGGGCGGGGTACAAGACGAGGTACATCAAGCAGTTCGATAAAGATGTACGCATCATCGGCAAAGTTATCGGCTGTATCAGAAAAGACGTTGAATAGCTGTCCGCGAGCGGCGAACCAGGATTCGGCGGGCACGAGTATGGTTTGTCCTACCTACATAGGGATCGCAGGATGGTCCTACCCGGACTGGGAGGGGATTGTGTACACGGACCCCAAAATGGATCAGCTCGCGTATGTCAGCGGATTCGTGGACTGCATCGAGATCAACAGCACGTTTTACCGGCCGCCGTTCGAGCGGAACACGAACTCGTGGCTGGAGAGGACCTCGGATAAGCCGGAGTTCTTCTTCACCGCCAAGCTGCACCAGAGCTTTACCCACGAGGGGAAGATCGATACGACAGTGGTGAAGCAATTTCATCAGGGCTTTGCGCCGATGCTGGAGGCTCAGAAGCTCAGGCACCTGCTTATCCAGTTCCGGTATGATTTCGGGGACAACGCCGCGAATCGCCAGCACTTGGCGAAGATCGTCAGCCAGTTCAAGGACGCCTTCAGCCTGGTCGTGGAGTTGCGGCATAAGTCCTGGGAGCGTCCGGACGCCCTGAATTTCCTGGAGGGGCTTGGGGTCGGCGTCTGCAACCTCGATTACCCGACGTCGCGACAATCATTCAATCTGCAGCAGTGCACGGTCGGCAGGGCGGGTTACTTCCGCATGCACGGACGCAACGCGGAAAAGTGGTTCAGCAAGGCCGGCCGGGATGAAGTCTACAACTACTACTACAACGATCGGGAGCTTGCGACAATCAAGGAGCGGCTCGACAGCCTGGGCAAGGCCTTCGAGTCGCTGACCGTGATCGCGAATAATCATTACAGGGGAGCCGAGCTGGCCAACGCCCTCGAACTCAAGGCGCTGGTCACCGGTCAAAAACAACCAGTACCTGAGGGGCTTTTGAAAACCTATCCCAACCTGGCAAAAATCGCATCAAACGAGTGACCTGAGCCAGCCGTGCCGTGGACCTGCGGGAGTAGACCGCTCGCATAGCCGGAGAGTCCCCACGCGTTCATCATCCCTGGGGCTGTCGTTGTGTCATCCCTTCGACTCCGCTCAGGGCAGGCTCTGAGCAATAGCGAAGGATCTGGGCATCGAACAAGAGGTTTCTCTCGCAGCAATGCTTATGTCTTGTGCGCAGCCCGGCTGCTTCACTCTTGCGAAAATGCGCCAGCCGGCCTTCGTAGGGCGAGCGCCCCCGCTCGCCCAAAGGGTCGTGCGAGGACGCACGACCTAGGAGGAGTAAACATTTTCATCTTGTTGTGGCCCATCGAAGGCCCATGGTCGACTTCGTTCAGCATGACAAGTGCGGCATGACTGGGTGACAGCGGCAAACGGCAGTTTGTCAATGGTCATTCGCACAAATGGATAACCCATCGGCAAGCTCTTCGGTCTTGCTTGTAGTGACGCCGTAAGGCGTTCTAGTAGCATGGGCGTCCCGCCCATGACTCAGGACCACGGGCAAAGCCTGCCCTCGGCCTGATTGGGGGTGCCTCTGCTACGTGATGCCCTTACGGGCACACTACGAACAAGCGACTGGGTCAGTGGAATAAGTCGGTGGGCTTACGTAAAATGGAGATATATATAGTCTCCATTCTGCGGGGCTCCTATAAGTAAGTAGGCACTGTTTACCACATTGGGTATTCGGACGGGGAAGGTATGCGCATAGCTGCCCTGACGTGCCGGAGCTTCTACAGTCTCCTGAGAGGGGCTGTGTCGGTGCGGCGGTGGGTGGAAAAGACGGCGGAGTATGGCTACGGGGCGGTGGCCCTGGCGGATGTCAATTCGATGTCGGGAGTGGTCGACCTGTGCGAAACGGCCGGCGAGACTGACGTCGTGCCGATCATTGGCGTCGAAATCCTGACCGACAGCCAGTGGGCGATCCTGCTCGCCGAGGACCGGATCGGCTACGGGAATCTTTGCCGGATCACTACGGCGAGAAATCTCGACAGCCGATTCGATCTCATCGAGCAACTGCGAGCCGACAGCCGGGGCGTCATCTGCATCTGCTCACAGCCGAAGCTGTTAGGGGAATTGAAAGAATTTGTCCCTCGGGACTACCTGTTCGCTGGTTGCAGCGACCCGGAGAAGGCAGAGCAGACGGCTGTCCAGGGGGCAGAGCCGATTGCCTGGACCGGCGTCAACTGGCTGGAGGATGATGACGTAGAGATTGCCAAGCTCTTGGCGAGAATCCGGCGGTTGAGCGTCAGCGGCGCCGGCCCCGATGATGGTTGCGGCTTTGGGACACTCGTCACGGCAAAGGAATTAGAGCGGAGATTTCAACGCTGTCCGGCGGCGCTGGCCAACGCGGACCGGCTCGTGGAGCGATGCAGTTTCCAGTTGCTCACCGGCAGACCGATCCTGCCGAGGGTCGAGCTGGCGAAGGGGACAACCAGCGACATCGAGCTGGCCCGGCTTTGTCATCGGGGGCTCGCGCAGAGATACAGCCCGGCCAGCCACGCCGTGATCAAGCGGCTGGAATATGAGCTGGCGACGGTGAAAAAGAACGGCTTCAGCGACTACTTCCTCGTGGTTCACGAGATCGTCAATTTTGCCAAGCGGAACAGCATCCCTGTCGAGGTCCGGGGCTCCGCCGCCGGCGCGCTGATTGCGCACGTGCTGGGATTTACGAGGGTCTGTCCCGTGGAGAACCGCCTGTATTTCGAGCGTTTCATGAACCCCGGCCGGACCGATTGCCCCGATATCGACATCGATTTCTGCTGGCGAAGACGCGATGAAGTCATCCGGTTCTGCTATGAGCGTTGGGGCTCCGAGCGGGTCGCCATGGTCTGCAACATCAATCGCTATCGCCTTCGCAGCGCGATCCGCGACGTGGGCCGAGCCATGGGTCTCGAGCCCGTCCAAATCAATCAACTGGCGTGGGAGGGCAAGATCAAGAGAAGCTCTCCAATATACCGTCTGGCGGAGAAGCTCGTGGACATCCCGCGGCACCTGGGTGTGCATTGCGGCGGGATCGTTGTCACGCCGTACCCCGTCTGGCAGATCGCCCCCCTGGAACGGGCGAACAAGGGCGTCGTCATTACGCAATATGATAAGGACGCGGTCGAGGCGGTCGGCCTGGTGAAAATCGATCTTCTGGGCAACCGCTCACTGTCCACCGTCAACGAGGCGATCCAGATCGTCCACGCGACGCATAACGGCGACAGCGATTTGAGCTTCGATCCCGGCGATGCGAAAACAGCGGAAATGCTGAGCGCCGGCGAGAGTCTCGGCGTATTTCAAAGCGAGTCGCCGGGCATGAGGCAACTCCTTCGCGGACTGAAGGTCAAGAGCAAGAAAGACCTGGCGATTGCGCTATCCCTGATCCGTCCCGGCCCAGCCTCAGGCGGCATGAAAAGCGAGTTCATCGAGCGGCACGTCAACGGCAAACCCTTCAAGTACCTTCACCCGAAAATCGAGAAGCTCCTCGGCGACACCTATGGCGTGATGCTCTACCAGGAAGATGTCATGCGGATCGCCGTGGAGGTCGCCGGGTATACCGTGGCCGACGCGGACCGCTTCCGGTCCGAGGTCTCCAAGAAGGTCTCGCCGTCGCGACTACAAGCTCAGTACGTCGACTTCGTTCGCGTGCGGGCGGACCGGGCAGGAATCGACCGCCGGACCGCAGAAACCATCTGGGACGAGGTCCTGCGTTTTGCCGCCTATTCGTACTGCAAGGCACACGCGACCGTCTATGCCAATATCGCCTGGGAAACGGCATACCTCAAGGCCCACTACCCGGCCCAGTTCTACTGCTCGCTGTTCAACAATCACCAGGGGATGTACCCGCTGCGGGTCTATGTCTGGGACGCCAAGCGGCACGGCGTGAAGGTCCTGCCGCCCCACGTGAACCACAGCGATGTTGAGTGGAGTTTTCGGGCTAACGCGATTCGCGCGGGGCTGAACATCGTCAAAGGCTTGAGCGGCGGCACTGCCAGAGCGATCATCGAGCAGAGGCAGGTGCGGGAATTCACGGATTTGGACGACCTGCGGGGGCGTGTGAGGTTCCGCAGACCCGAATTGCAGAACTTAATTCACGTCGGCGCCTGCGATGGCCTGGGTCCAACCCGGCCGGCGATGCTGAGCGGATTGCGATTTGATTTACCGCCGCAGGGCCAACCCATGCTCTTTGATATTTATCGCGGCGGCTCCGTCGGGGATCTGCCCGATTATGACCGTGTGGCAAAACTCGCCGCAGAGCTCGATGTCACGGGAATCCCATTCACCATGCACCCGGCCGTGCTGCTTCCCAATCGCCATGTGCCGGGTGGCAGCGTCAAGGCCGAAGGCCTTGGCGATGGTACAACCGCATTCGAACAACGCCATCGCCAAGCTGCGTTTGACGCTGCCACCCACTGGAACCGTTATGTGACGGCGACGAGGCTGGGTGGGTTCGTCGGCAAAAGGGTCACCGTGGCGGGGTTCGTGGCGACCGCTCGGCGGGCGCGGACGAATGACAATCGCGTAATGGGCTTTGTGACGGTGGAGGATGCCACAGGATTGATCGAGGTGAGCTTCTTTCCCGACCAGATCTCGCTATACCGGACGATTTGCTCGTACGGCGGTCCCGTCTGGGTCAGCGGAAAAGTCACCGAGCATCTGTCCTCCATCTGTCTCGACGCCACCGCCTGCGGCAGAATGGAGTAGACAATCGTTGCCCGACGCACCGTCGGACCTTACAATGGGGCCCATGAATTGCACTTGCCAGACATCATCTTGTGGAGAACAACGACCATGAAGAGAAGATCGTTTCTGAAAGTGGCAGGGGGCATCGCAGGCGGTTGCGCTCTTGGGACGGGCTCGCTGCCAGCCTTTGCATCAGCGGGGGACAAGCAAGCCGAGTTGCCGCGACGTGTCCTCGGGCGCACGAGACAGAAGGTCTCGACCGTCGTATTCCCCGGCCTGTCGATGATTCAGCAGGAGCAGGACGCGTGCACGACCGCCGTGCACAGGATCTTTGAGCGAGGCGTGAACTACTTCGATGTCGCACCCGCCTACGGCAACGGCACGGCGGAAACACGTCTGGGAGTCGCCCTGCAGGGGCTCGACCGCAGCAAACTCTTCCTTGCCTGCAAGACCAAGATGCGCGACGAGGATGGGGCCCGGAAGGAACTGGAACGTTCGCTTCAGCGGCTCAAGACCGACCACTTCGACCTTTACCAGATGCACGCGATCTTCACGCCGGAGGAAGTGAAGACGGCCTTCGGGCCCGGCGGGGCGTTCGAGACGTTCCTTAAGGCGAAGGAAGAGGGCAAGGTCCGCTTCTTCGGCTTTTCGGCACATACGACCAAGGGCGCCTTCGAAGCCCTCAAATCATTTCAGTTCGACACGGCCATGTTTCCAATCAGCTTTGCGGAGTACTTCCAGTTCGGCTTCGGCAAGCCGGTGCTGGAAGAGGCGGCCAAGCGGGGCACGGTGGTCATCGGGATGAAGGCGCTGTGCGGCGGGGCGTGGCCCGAAGGGGCACAGAGGACTCGCCAATGGTGGTACCGGACGGCGGAGACGGACGACGAGGTCGGCCTGGCGATTCGGTTCACACTGTCGCAGCCCGGCGTGGTCGCGGCGGTGCCGCCCTCATTTATCGACCTGACGGACAAGGCGATCACGGCGGCGCAGGCGTTTCAGCCCATCACGGAGACCGAATTGGCAAAGCTGCGCGAGATGAGCGCCGGCCGCGGGTCCGTCTTCCAGGCGGACGAGAAACGCGTGAACGCGGGACAGCCCCTGCAAGCCCGATCGCATCCGGACAACCCGCACGGATATTGTCCCTGCATGAATGCCTGAGGATCTGTCATGAGCCCAGTCAGGATGGTCGCATGTGGAATTGCAGTGACTTTCAGTGTCCTTTTATGCGGCCTGGTCGGCGCTGAGCCTCGTGCGGAGCACGGATTGCACTACACGGCGCCGGCGACGGTCTGGGATGAGGCGATGCCCCTGGGCAACGGGTTGCTCGGGGCTCTGGTCTGGGGCGACGGCAAGCCGCTGCGAATCTCGCTGGACCGGACGGACTTGTGGGACCTGCGGCCTGTGCCGGAGTTCCATACCGCGGAATACTCCTACAAGACAATGCGGCAGTGGGTGAAGGATAGTCGGATTGACGACCTGCACCGGTTGTACGATAAGCCCTATGGCAATGCCGGCCCGACGAAAATCCCTGCCGGCCGCATCGAGCTGACATTCGCGGATGATTGCACCTTCCAAAGCGAGTCGCTGGATATCGCCAAGGCGATTTGCGAGACCCGGTTTACCGATGGCACTACGGTCCGCGTTTTCACCCATGCGACGCAGCGCCTGGGGCTCATCGAGGTCCAATCCGGCAGACCAGTGAAGATCACACTGCTGGCGCCGCCTTTCGCCGGCAAGGTCACAGAAGAGGCGGGCGCGGGCAAAATCAGCGCCGGCGACTTGGCGAGCCTGCGGTATGATGCACCTGAGGGGGCCCGGGGCGAGGACTGGACGGGGTACCTCCAAAAGGGCTGGGGTGATTTCCGGTTCGCCGTGGCTCTCGCGTGGCGTTCCACGGGGCAAGGGTGGCTGGGGGCCTGGTCCATCGTGACGTCGAAAGACTCGACTGAGCCTTTGGAGACGGCTAAGAGCGATTGCCGACGGGCGCTCGATACCGGGCTTGACAAGCTGCTTGAAAGTCACGGTCAGTGGTGGGCTGGGTACTGGGGCCGGGCGTCGGTGTCCGTGCCGAACCCCATTATCGAACGGCAGTGGTATCTGGAGATGTACAAGTTCGCCTCGGCAGCGAGGCCAGATACACCACCGATCACACTGCAGGGTCCTTGGACGGCGGACAACATGAAAATCCCGCCGTGGAAGGGCGACTATCATCACGACTTGAATACGCAGTTAAGCTACTGGCCCGCCTATAGCGGCAATCAGCTTGAGGGCGCATCCGGCTACGTGACATGGCTGTGGCAGACGAAGGAGAATGCTCGGGAATGGACGAAGCGGTTCTTCGACCTGCCCGGCCTGAACGTGCCGATGACAGCGGACCTGGAGCAGAATCAGATCGGCGGCTGGCACCAGTATACGCACTCCGCGACGACCGCCGCGTGGCTGGCCCATCATTTCTACCTCCAATGGCGCTACAGCATGGACCGGCAGTTTCTGCGGGAGCGGGCCTGGCCGTGGCTCAGGGATGTCTCGACTTTCCTGGAGGCCGTGACGGAGAAGGGTCCGGACGGCAAGCGGACGTTGCCGCTCAGCTCGTCGCCCGAGATCAACGACGATCGGCTGGAGGCATGGTTCCCATCGATCACGAACTACGATCTGGCCCTGATCCGCTGGACATTCGAGAAGACTGCCGAGTTCGCGATGGAGGTCGGCGAGGAACGTGAAGCGGGGCACTGGCAGAAAGTCCTCGCGGAGATGCCCGACCTGGCCATCGATCCGAAAAGCAACAAGTTGCTCGTGGCGAAGGACTACCCGCTCCCATTTTCGCACAGGCATTTTTCGCACCTGATGGCAATTCATCCACTCGGGTTGATCCGCTGGGAGAACGGCCCGCGAGACCAGGCGATCATCAGGGCATCCCTGGCCGACCTGGATGAGAAGGGCACAAAGGCATGGTGCGGCTACAGCTTCTCGTGGCTGGCGAGCCTGGCCGCACGCGCTCGCGACGGCGAGAAAGCGGAGCGAGCGTTAGAAATCTTCTCGACGGCCTTTTGCCTGCGCAACGGCTTCCACTGTAACGGTGACCAGTCCGGCAAGGGATATTCCGACTTTCGCTATCGGCCTTTCACGCTGGAGGGCAACTTCGCGGCGGCAGCGGGCCTGCAGGAAATGCTGCTCCAGAGCTACAGCGGCACGATCAGCGTCTTTCCGGCGGTCCCGGCCGGATGGAAAGACGCCTCGTTCAGGACCTTGCGAGCGGAAGGCGCATTTCTCATCTCAGCCGAGCGTAGCAGTGGGCAAACTCAGTCTGTGGAGATTCTCGCCGAGAAGGGCGGCACTTTGCGTCTGGAGAATCCCTTCGGTGGTGGCGGGTATGCAGTGGCCGGCGTCACGCCTGGGAATGTCAAGACCGACGCGGGCGAGCTGATCATTTCGACTTCATCCGGACAGAGGATACGGCTGACTCGCAAATAGCGGTGGGGTGTGCAGGTGGGGGACACGTGACGACCATCCTATTGGACAAACGGGGTGCCTTTCGCACGGTCATTGGCATTATCCTAGCCGGCCTGGCGATGTCCGTGGGATGGGGCTTTCGGGGCGACTACGGGCACGAGGCCGGCGCGATGGTTCCCGGGGCCCTGCTGGGACTGGCCATTTGTATTGCCTCGGGCCGGGAGGACTGGTGGCGCCGCGCGTCGATCATGGGCATGTGCGGTGCGATCGGCTGGGCGTTCGGCGGCCAGATAAGCTACGCCAAGATCACCGGCTACACCGCCGGCTCCTCGCTGCTCGATGCTTTCTACGGCTATGCCTGCCTGTTTCTCATCGGTGGACTGTGGGCGGGCATCGGCTCCGCCATCCTGGCCATGAGCGTCACTCAATCTCGCTCGTACCTGGAGCAGTTCGCCCGTCCGCTGGTCGTCCTCTGGCTCGTATGGGTGTTGCTCAGCGTCACCGGCGTGACCGACAGGTTGGTGGACAGGTGGTACCTCCACGACACGGATTGGGTGGGTGCGCTGTTCGCGTTGGCGGTTTGCGGCGTGTGTGCGGTTCTATTTCCCCGCGACCGCGGCGCATGCGCGATGATCGCGGTTTTGGCCGCAGGTTGGTGGGCGGGATACCTGATTCTCGTTGGACTGCTCGGCCTGCACATGACGCCGCCGCGAAGCGACAATTGGGCGGGCTGCATCGGCCTGTTTGTGGCTTTGCTGGTGTACCTGCTCCGGCGGCGGGACCGCACGGCTGTAATGCTCGCCGGCTGGGGCTTTCTCATCGGCGGCATCGGATTTGTGCTCGGGGACTTCGTGAACATGCTGGGCAGGGCCCAGTGGGGTCCTGTCGGCCGGTACGAAGTCCTGCACGGCCTGGACTATTGGAAGTGGATGGAGCAAGGCTTCGGTCTCATCATGGGCCTGGGCATTGGGGCGGCGTTCCTCAGATATATCAGGCCCAAGCTGTCCTCTCCGGCGGAGGACGTGCCGGGGACGTGGCTGCGCGTCGTTGCGTTGTTGTTGCTCCTCGTTGTTATGATGTGGGCCAACCTGTCGAAGAACGTCACGAACTGGGCCAAAGGACAGAGTATTCCGCCGAACCTTCTCGGCATCGGTTCCACGTGGTGGTTCCTGTTTGTCGGCCTATTGCTGTCCACGTTCGTGATTGTCGCCATCGTTCGACATTCCCGCGGGCGTCTGGCACTGGTCCCGGCGAGTGATTTCGGCCGGACGCAGATGCTCCTGCTGATTGTGCTGTGGGTCCCCGTCATCGGCGCGTTCATGCAGGCGATGCCGGGCATGTCAGGCAGGGGGGTCTTCCTCGTGCACGCCAGTTTCTGGATCACCGCCGGCCTGGTCTCGCTCATCGCGGTCAGTCTAACGGACAAAACCGGGCCTGGACCCCTGGAGCCCCAAGGGCCTTCTGAGGCTTCGTGGCGGCTGGGATGGAAGTTTTGGGCGTGTCTTTGTCTTGTGCCGATTCTTCTCTTTGTCACCGCGTACCTGACCGTGGCGTCTCACGAAGGGCCGCTGCCAGGTAGTCAGGTACGCTTCTCCAGCCCACCGGCCGGTGAGTCTGCTCCTACTCGCCCCTGATCCACGATTCGGTGAATCGCACGTGCTTGATCGTTTTGCGTGGCCGGCCCGCCTCGCTGCGATGATAGCTGTACACCACGTGCAGGCTGTCGTCCGCGCCCTGGATGATCGACGGGTATGCGGCGGAGGGCGTCTCCTCACCGGCGGGACCCTGCTCCAGATGCTGCGTGTGGGGCCACGTCTTTCCGTCATCCGTGGAGAGCGATACAGCTAAGCTGTGGCGACCCTGCTCCGTATCGTTGTAGGCCAGGACCCAGTGGCCGTTGCGGAGCGTCACGATATCGGCGCCCGATCCGGGGTTGGGCAGTTGCGAATCCCTGACGGGACTCCAGGCGAGCCCCTTGTCGCCGGACATGCCGACGTGGAGTCGCTTCGGCGCGGGGCCGTTGTCGCGCATGTAGGCGACCAGCGTCCCGTCGGATTTCCTCGTGATGCTCGGCTGAATGTTACCGGCGGCGACCAGCGGCTCGCTGAACCGCCACGTCGCGCCGCCGTCATCCGTGATCGCCATGAGCGAGAAGCTGAACCCGTCGGAATACAGCGGCACGATCAGCCGCCCGCCCTCCAGCACCACGGCCTTGTTCTTCGTCTGCCAGCCCATGCGCTGAAAATAGGGATACCCGAGGTTCTTGTCGGTGGTTTCGCCGGAGGGCTGACGCAGCGTTCCCTTGCGAATCATGTCCTCGCCGCGGGCCTTGGCAAGCAGTTGCGCTCCCCACGCGGTCCACATTCCGACCGCTGCCGTCGCCCGGGTGGGTTCTGACGCATAGACCTCCTTCTGGAGATAGGTCTCGTATTCCTTGATCTGCCGCTCGATGGACCGGACGAATCGGTCGTCGGGTTGGATGCCTCTCTCGGCCGAATCCCCAGGCTTGACATGCAGCACGTCCTGCCAGGCCCATCTTGGCCCACCCGGCTGCGAGGCGTAATCCTCACTGATCCGGTACTTCAGCAGCGAGGTGTCCCACTGGTTGGCAATCACCGTGTACCACATCAGCCAGAGCCTGCTCTTCGCGTCCATGAAAAGAATCGGATTGATATCCGGAAATCCCGGCGTGTCTGCCATGAGAAATGGCTCGCTCCAGGCGGTCGCCCCGGCCTTGAGCCGTGACCCCATGATCCTCACGTCGTCGGCCCACCGCTCGCCCGAGCCCTGGAACCACGCCGCAAGCAGGTCCCCGTTGGGCAGCTCGACGACGGTTGACCCGTGGACGTGCTCGCTCACCGGCGGAAATATCTCGGCCGCCTGATATGCGCTCCTGCTGTCATTTTCAGACGCGAACGCACTCTGACCTGCAACTGCGACGATAACGCACACAACGATCGCCGAAAGCCGGTACAAGCGGGAGCATCGGTCCGGCTCGAAGCACTCATGTCTCATTCCTGTCGTCCTTTCACTCGTGTGATCGTACCGGCAGGCATTATACCGCCACTGGCCCCTCCCGATGAAGCCACTTTCGAGTCTGTGTCACTCATGGCGCAGGGACTGGATGGGGTCCATGTTGGCGGCACGGTAGGCGGGGTACAGGCCGAACGTGATTCCGACCGCGGCGCTGATGCCGAACGCGAGCGCGAGAGATAACCCGGTAATCACCGTTGGCATGTTGCTGAACCGGCTGACGAGGAACGGGATGAACAGCCCCAGCACGATGCCCAGGATGCCGCCAGTCAGCGTCAGGAGCAGCGTCTCCGACAGGAACTGGACGATGATGTCGCGTTTCCTCGCCCCCATGGCCCGGCGAATCCCGATCTCGCGTGTCCGCTCGCTGACGGTGGCCAGCATGATGTTCATGATGCCGATCCCGCCGACCAGCAGGGAGATCGTCGCGATGGAGCCAAGGACAATGCTGAAGATGAACTGGGTGCGCCTGGCCTGCCGCATCAGCTCCAGCGGGGCGGTGATCCGATAATCCTTCTTCTGTTCGTGAAGCCTGGTCAGAAGCGTGTCCAGCACGCTGCGCACCGGCAGCACCTGGTCCATGGTCCTCACCTTGACGGTAATCTTCTGGAGTTGAACCCTCTTGACGCTTTCCCGGCCGCCGCTGAACGCCGCCTCGAATTCGCTGAAGCGGGACTTGGCCGTTGTCACGGGCACGTAAATGTTGCCGGCGATTGAGCTGCTCCCCTTTTGTTGCGGCAACAGGTCGCTTCCCTGGCCGTTCTGGCCGATATCGAGGTCTTCGCCTCCCGCCACTCCTACCACGCGGTAGCAGTCGCCGCGGATATGGATATCTTTGCCGATCGGATCGTCAAACCCGAACAAGCTCCGGACCAGAGTCTCGTCCACCACGCACATGCTGCGCTGCTGGTGCAAGTCGATGCTGCTTAGAAAACGGCCTCGCAGCAGACGCACGGGGGAGACCTCCGTATACCAGGGGACAGAGCCGACGAGCTTCACGGAGATCTTGCGCCGGAGATACCTGGCCTCCTGGTCCAACTGTCGGATGGGGACGACCACCTCGACATCCGGAATGGTATTGCGGATGGTCTCGGCATCCTTGTAGGTCAGCCCGAAGCTGCGGCCCTGCTCCGTCTGGCCGGTATCGGCGCGCTCTTGTGGCGGCTCCACGGTCTCCACGATGAGGTTGCGGCTGCCAAGCCGGGCAATCGCGTCCTGTGCCTCCCGGCTGGCGCCCTCGCCAATCGCCAGCATGGCGATGACCGAGGAGACGCCGAAGACGATGCCGAGCGCGGTCAGGGCCGACCGCAGCCGATGCATCCAAAGGCTCTTGAGGCCCAGCTTGACCGTTCTTTCAATGCCGAAGACGTTCATGAGAGTCCGCCATGGCGATTGATCTCTTCTCGTTCAATCTGCCCATCCAACAGATGAATGATCCGTTGCGTTCGGGCGGCGACTTTGGGATCGTGCGTCACGACAACCAGTGTCCGGCCGCGACGATGCAACTCGTCGAGAATCTCCATGATCTCGACGCCGCTCTCGGAATCCAGGTTCCCCGTGGGCTCATCGGCCAGAATCATCACGGGATCGTTGGTCAGGGCGCGGGCGATGGCGACTCGCTGCTGTTCGCCGCCGCTCAGCTCGAAGGGCCTGTGTGTGAGCCGCTCCCCCAGTCCGACCATGGTGGCGAGCTCCCTGGCCCGCGCGGCGCTCTTCCTCGCCGGGACTCTCCCATAGTACATGGGCACCTCGATATTCTCGATGACGTTGAGCTGCGAGATCAGGTTGTACGATTGGAAGACGAAGCCGATGCGCGAACCTCGTATGGCCGAGAGCTGGTCGTCGTTGAGCGCGGAGACGTCGTGCCCGGCGAGCACGTAACGGCCGGACGTGGGCCGGTCCAGGCAGCCCAGGACGTTCAGCAGCGTCGATTTGCCCGATCCGCTCGGACCCATGATGGCGACGTATTCCCCCTCCTGGATGCTCAGGTTCAGGCCGCGAAGGACAGACAAATCGCGAGCGCCGAGGCGGTACGTCTTGTGAACGTTCTCGATGGATACGATCGCCATACAGGATAGGAGTTCTACTTCGGTTCAGCCGGTTTCGTTTCAGCCGGTTTCGTTTCAGCCGGTTTCGTTTCGGCCTGGGCCTCGTCCTTTTTCTCCGGTTCGCTCCACTGGGGCGGATTGAGCAGCACTTCTTCGCCTTCGCTCAGGCCGCTCTTGATCTCGACGAAATTGTCGTTGAAGAGCCCTGTCTGCACCTCGCGCTTCTGCGAACGGCTGCCCACGATGTAACAGACTTTGATCTCGCCCTCGCTCACCACCGACTGGATCGGCACGTAGAGGACGTCGTGCAGCTCATCCACCGTCACTTCCACCTTGCCGGTCATCCCCGTCTTGAGGGCATCGTTTGTCCCGTCGATGCTGACATCGGTCGTATAGACCTTGAGGTCCGGGTTCAGGAAGTCATCGGGATTGGCCAGCGGCGCCTTCTTGAGCACCTTGCCCGTGAAGACTTTGTCGGGAAAGGCGGCGATCGTGATCTTTGCGGGCTGGCCCGGCTGGACCTTGTCGACCCACGTCTCGTGCACCTTGATCTCCACCTTCATGTCCGACGCATCGGGAATCGTGATGATCTTGTAGCCCTGGGGTATTTCAGCTCCCTGCTCGATCTTGAACCTCATCCAGCGTTCCGTGCTGGACCAGTACACGACCTGGCCGACGGCAGGGGCTTTGATGATGCATGCGACAAGCTGCTTTTGCACCTTCTCCAAGCGGTCCTTTTGCAGGGACAGAGTCGCGTCGGCGCTCACCAGCTTGGCCTTGGCCTGCGCCAGTTGGGACCGGGCCCGGGCCTCGGTTCGCTCCAGCTCGCGCTGGGCCTCCTGGTAGTCGCTCAGAAGCTTCTCGACCTGCTTGGGGAATTCATATCGCAGGTACAGGTCCTCGGCGATTTTTGCCTTCTCCCTGTCGATCTCCAGGCGCTGCTTGTCCAACTTGTCCCGTTGAAGCTGGGTCTCGGCCACGTACTCTTTCTCACGCAGTTTCTGCGTCCACTCGAGGGTGTAGATCGCGTTCTGAAGGTTGGACTCGGCCAGGGTAATGGCGCCGGTCAACTCGCGGAGCTTCTGTTTGGTCTCGCCGCCGAGACTGTTCGGATCTTCCAGGATCGCCGCAATCTCCTTTCTGCAGCCGGCGTTCGGGTCCGCCTTGCCGATCAGACGGGCCGCGACAGGTTCCCCGAGGTACTTGTGAAGATCGATCAGGGCGAACCGCGTCTTCAACTCAGCGGCGCTGATGTTGCTCTCATTCTGCTTCACCTGGATCGCGCAAGCTTCCTTGGCCTCGGCGTAGCTTGCCTCAGCCGTGGCAAGCTCGATATTCCTCTGCGCCAGCTCCTCCTTCAGCTTGGACGAATCGAGCTCGACGAGCACTTTGCCGTTGTCGACGTCTTCCTGCGTGACGTTGGTCCCCTCTGGGACGATGCTGACGATGGTCGTTCGGCCTTCCACGTCGCACTTGATGTCTGTCGATTTGACCGCCTTGATGTCGCCGTTTTCCGTGACGCTGATGGTCAGGTCCCCTCGCTTGACTTTGAAGGAGGTGGACGTGTCTGCCGGACTGTTGCCGCCGTTGCCACGCATCTGAGTCAGGAAGCCCAGCACGCCGACGCCGGCGACGCAAATTACCGCTGCGGGCACGATGACGGACCATCGTCCGAGCCCTCGCCGGTCCCCAAAGTTGCGACGCCTTGCCGTTACACTTCTGTGTCCCATAACCGCCTCGATCTCGCTCATAACATGTACGGATGAGAGGTTTGCTGAATGGAGCCTGATGTCCATTCTATGGAAGTTCGCTTATAGGCTCTCCCAGAATCTCTCAGGTTTGCCCAGGAAGTCGCGAAAATTCGCCTGCTCGTCCGTCGCGGGGTCCTGGGGCGACGCTCCCTGCGGGTGAGATTCCGCACGGGCAGCGGCACGCGGCTGGTCCGCCGGCGGCTCCCACATGCCATCCGGCTGCACCCGAAGCAGGCCGATATCGCGGAAAAAATTCAACTTGGCGATCGTGTGCGCGACCAGCGCCGCCGTCAGATCGTTCTGCGCCTGCAGCAAGGCGTCCTGCGATTCCAGGAGGTCACGCGTGGTGACGCGCCCGGCCTGCAGCAGCAGTGACGTGCTTTCCACCCGCTTATTCGCCAGCGTCAGGCTGTTCTTCTGAATCCGATAGGATTCGGCCTCCCGCTCGAGCTGGCGGTATGCCTCGCGCACCTCCAGCTTGACGGTATCGACATCATTCTCATGCTCGCGGCGCTGTTGCTCCAGGGCAATGAGGGACTGGCGATACACGTTCCGTTCCCCCTTTCGGTCCAGCGGCAGGGCTCCTTCGACTCCAACCGTGTAGCGGCCCTCACCGAAATCCACCCTTGTGAAATCGGTCCTGGCCCCGGACCCTGCGGCGGCGCCGGCGACCAGGTCCAGGTCGGCGCCGAGGCCGTTCTGAGCCACCAGGACTTTACGAGCTGCATCCTCGACGACATCCGTGCTGTTGGCCAGGTCCAATCGTCGGCTCAACGCCGTCTCCACGGCCGCATCCAGCGTGTAATCCGGCTCCATCACTTCCATCTTGCGCAAAGCCTCCAACTCATTTGGGTCCACCTCCGCCTTCGCATCGGTCGGCAGAGCCAGACGGATCTTGAATCCATCGAGCGCCTGGGCGTACCGCTCCTCCGCGGCCACCACGTTGTTCTGCGCTCGGAGCACGTCCTGGACGGCCTGATCGACTTCGAAGGAGGGCCGCCGTCCCGCCGCGGCCTCCATCTCAAGCCGTTCCTTTGATTGCACTCGGCTGTTGTAGTCGTTCCGCGCGTTGGTCACGATGTCTCGCAACTGAAGCACGCGGTAGTAGTCATTGACGATCGAGACGACGAACGTCTCCCGGAATCGGTTGAACGAGCGGATCTGGTAGAGCGTGTTGCGTTCCGCCTGGGTCAGGCCCTCCTGGGCGATCCGGCGGCCCCCGCCCCGTAGCAACGGCTGGGTGATGTTGACGCTCAAAATCGAGCCCAGGGACGTGCCCGAGTCGCCGGTCAGGAATCGGACCCAGTCCAGAGCGATGGCCGTGCTGACGGTGGCGCCGCTGGCCAGCAACTGGTTGAATCCCGCCGTCCCCTCGCTGCTGAGCGAATCGGTGTCACCCTCACTGACGTACCGGGCATCGACGGTGCCGAACCACCGCCGGGCAAACTGGTGCCGCACCAGCGTCAGATCGAGCGCGGTGAGGTAGAGCAGTTCCTTCTGCCTCTGGTAGTCGCGGTTACGGGCGGTGGCAAGCGCCACGGCTTGCGGCAGCGAGAGCACGCGTGACGGCACGCCAGGCTCGACTTGAACATCATTTGGAGAGGGGGGGACATCCGAAATCCTGTAGTTCACCTTCTCCCCAAAGCCGTCCCGCCACTTCTTGTCGATAATCCCGTACACCTCGGCATCGGCCCGAGCCTTGTACTTGGCCGGAGAGCACCCGCCCGCCCAGGCCGCCACGACCAGCGCGCAGCATGCCCACGCGAGGGATTGCTCCCGCGCAGCGCGATCAGACACGAAGATGAAGCGGCACACCTGAGGCACCTCCGGCATCAACTGCTTTTCACCTTAATGATACCTCCGGCTGCCTCGAAAGTCAATGAAGAACCGCCGGCAACGAGGAAGGGTGACTGACACGGAGCCGGAATGGCCCCGGCGCCGGTGTGCAAGAGGCGGCGGTCGGATTCGAACCGACGCATAACGGTTTTGCAAACCGTCGCCTTAACCGCTTGGCTACGCCGCCTGATTATGCTTCAGTTACCAAGTTACGTCGGCCCCGGCGTCTGTGTTCTCCCTGGCCGCTGTCCGGCGGAAGCAGATGCCGGTGACAATAGAGCCGATCTCAAGTTCACCTGCAATTTACACCCGGCCGGCCGACGATGCAATAGAATTTCCTGGAACTCCTCTGGGGCCCATATGCAATTTGCATACCCGGCGAAACGTCTTAAAATAAAGGTATGCGTCCGGTTACGTGTACGAAATGCATTCTGATCCGCAGGAAATGATGAAGAGATCACGGGTTATGGCGGCTGTTCTCCTGGCGATCCTGATGATTACGGCGGGGTCCGGGGCAGTATCCAGTCCCTTTGACGGTCCGGCCGTCACAGCCCCCCAGGGCCGGATCGACGAGCTGGTTTTTGGCAGGTTGGAACAGTTGGGCATTCAGCCGGCCCACCTTTGCTCGGACGCCGTATTCGTCCGCCGGGCCTATCTGGACGCGATCGGCACATTGCCGACCGCGCAGGAGGCCAGGACCTTCCTCCAGGACCAGGACCCGAACAAGCGAACGATCCTGATCGACCGGCTGCTGGAGCGGGAGGAATTCGCGGATTACTGGGCGATGAAGTGGGGCGATCTGCTGCGGATCAAGTCGGAATTTCCGATCAACCTGTGGCCCAACGCGGTACAGGCCTATCACCGCTGGATTCGGACCTGCATCAAGGAGAATTGGCCGTATGACCGCTTTGTGCGGGAGATGCTCACGGCCAGCGGCAGCAACTTCCGCGTGCCCCAGGTGAATTTCTACCGGGCCGTCCAGAGCAAGGAGCCGCAGGCCCTCGCGCAAGCCGTGGCATTGACGTTCATGGGGGTGCGGCCGGAGGGCTGGCCGAAGGAGCGGTGGGCGGAGATGGCCGTCTTCTTCTCCCAGATCGGCTTCAAGCACACCGAGGAATGGAAAGAGGAGATTATCATCTTCGATCCCAATCAGGGAAATCTCAAATCTCAAATCTCGAATTCCAAATGGTCAGCGGCGGTCTTTCCCGACGGGACGGAGGCTCATCTGTCGCTGGACCGGGATCCTCGCCAGGTTTTTGCCGACTGGCTGATCCGCCCGGAGAACCCCTGGTTTGCACGCAACGTGGTGAACCGGATCTGGTCGTGGCTGCTGGGGCGTGGCATCATCCATGAGCCCGATGACATCCGGCCCGACAATCCGCCGGGCAATCCCGAGTTGCTGGCCTACCTGGAGAAGGAACTCGTTGGGGCCCGCTATGACCTGAAGCACGTCTATCGGCTGATTCTCCGCTCGCAGGTATATCAGCTTTCCTCTGTCCCTGGCCCGAATCAGCCTGGGGGTGAGGCCAATTTCTCGCATTACCCGCTGCGGCGGGTGGAGGCGGAGGTCCTGATCGACGCCCTCAACCAAATTACCGGAACGACGGAAAAGTACTCCAGTGCGGTCCCGGAGCCGTTCACGTTCATTCCGGAAGACCAGCGTTCCATCGCGCTGGCGGACGGCAGCATCACGAGTTCCTTCCTGGAGATGTTCGGGCGGCCGCCGCGTGACACCGGCCTGGAATCGGAGCGGAACAGCCGTCCGACGGCGGCGCAGCGGCTGCATCTGCTGAACTCCAGTCACATCCAGCGCAAGATCGAGCAGGGTCCGAAACTGCTGGCCCTGATGCAATCGCGGCGCAAGCCCCGCGAGATGGTTGACGAGCTGTACCTGGCGATTCTCTCGCGTCTTCCGACGCCGGAGGAGTTGAAGGCGATCGCGGCATACAGCCAGTCCAGCGCGGGCAAGCCGCGCGACAACATGGTGGACCTGACCTGGGCCCTGATCAACAGCGCGGAGTTTCTCTATCGGCACTGATCCCGGCAAAGAAGGAAGGGCAACGGACATGGGCAAAGCGATCTCCCGACGTGAGGCGATGCGTCACGGCCTTTGCGGGGCAGCCGCTCTGGCGCTCGCGGATGGTCTTGTTTATGGCGTACCCGCGAGGGCGTCCGAAGGAACGCCTCGCGGCACCACTACAAGCGCCAAAGCCAAAGCGGTCATCCAGATCTGGATGTGGGGCGGGCCGGCGCACCTGGACACGTTCGATCCCAAGCCGGAGGCGGGCAACGACTACTGCGGCCCGCTGAATAAGCCGATCCCCACGAATGTGGATGGGATCATTATCGGCGAGCTGCTTCCGCTGCTGGCGAAGCACGCGGACAAATACTCCATCATCCGCAGCATGACTCACGGCGTGAATGCCCATGAAACCGCATCGTACGTGGTGCAGACCGGCCGAATGCCCGGGGGCCGAGAGGTGTATCCATGCGTGGGGGCCGTGGTCTCGCTGTTCAAGGGCTACGACGCCGGATACAGCGGCCTGATCCCACCCTACATCGTGCTCACCGACCTACAGGGCCGATTCTCCGAGGCCGGATTCCTCGACTCTCGCTACAAGCCCTTTGCCACCGGCGGCGATCCGGCGAGGACACCGTTCGTTGTCGAGGGGGTCGTGGCCCAGGGCATCTCCGAAAAGCGGCAGCAGAACCGGCGTGATTTCCTCCATGCGATGAACAGCCTGGAGCATGCCTTGCAGGGTGATTCGGATCTGGCGGCGGCCGACCAGTGTGAGAAACAGGCCTACGACCTGATTCTGGGCGATGGAGCCAAGGTATTCGACCTGTCGCAGGAGAAGGATGAGTTGCGGGAGCAGTACGGCAAGACCACGTTCGGGCAGTCCTGCCTGATGGCCCGGCGGCTGGTCGAACGCGGCGTCCCGTATGTCACCATCAATTCCAAAGGCTGGGACACGCACAAGCAGCACTTTCAAGCCATGCGGCAGAGACTGCCGCAGATGGACAGGGGCGTGGCGACCCTGCTGCAGGACCTGTCCGACCGCGGATTGCTGGACAGCACGATCGTCTGGTGGAGCGGCGAATTCGGCCGGACGCCGAAGATTCAGTGGGAGCCGCCCTGGAGCGGCGGACGCAACCATTTCGGCAATGTCTTCAGTGCCGTAGTGGCCGGAGGCGGATTCAAGGGCGGCCAAGTCGTCGGGGCCTCGGACGCCAAAGGCGAGGAGGTGAAGGACCGGCCCGTGTATCCGGTGGACCTCATCGCCGGTATGTACGAGTTGCTCGGCATCGACCTGGGCGCAAAACTGCCTCATCCCCGGGGGTTGCCGGTCGGCGTGTTGCCTACCGCCGCTGACGGCGTCAGCATGGGCGGACGGCTGAAAGAGATCATGTAAACGGGGGAGCATTTTATGTTGTGGCGTGCGATTCCGGGTGCGGCGGTTCTTCTGATGATTGTGACGGTCAGCCATGCGCAGAACAGTCCGCACGTCGGGTACGTCTATCCCGCCGGCGGGCAGCGGGGCGCTACGGTTCAGGTGAAGATCGGCGGGCAATATCTGGACGGCGTCGAGGGAGTATATGTCTCCGGCTCCAATGTCCGGGCGGCCGTCGTGGAACTCACCAAACCCCTCACGCAGAAGCAGGTCAACGAGCTGCGAGAGAAACTGCAGGAGTTGATGAAGAAGGATAAGGATGCTGCGGTCCTGGCGGAAATCGCGGAGGTGAGAAAGAAGCTCGCCACGTTCAACCGAAACGCCAATCCCGCGCTTGCCGAGACTGTCACTGTCGAGGTCGCGATCGACCCGAACGCGGCGGCGGGCGTGCGGGAGCTGCGGCTGAGCACGCCGGTCGGGGTGTCGAATCCAATCGTCTTCTGTGTCGGCCGGCTGCCTGAGATATGTGAGAAGGAATCGAGCAACGTCAATCAGCCGGAAATGGACGCGCGGCCGAGGTTCCTCAGACCCCCGGAAGCCAGAGTGGAGGAATCCGAGATGGTCGTCACCCTGCCGGCCGTGGTAAACGGCCGGATCATGCCGGGCGACGTGGACCGGTATCGGTTCCGGGCTCGCAAGGGACAATCGCTCGTCGTCGCCGCCACCGCGCGGGCGCTGATTCCGTACATGGCTGATGCCGTCCCCGGCTGGTTCCAGGCCACTCTGACGCTCTACGACGCCCAAGGGAAGGAGCTGGCGTATGCGGATGACTTCCGGTTCGACCCCGACCCGGTTCTGCACTATGAAGTCCCAGCCGACGCGAATTACGTGATCGAGATCAAAGACGCGATCTACCGCGGGCGGGAGGATTTCGTCTACCGGATCGCAGCGGGCGAGTTGCCGTTCGTGACGAGCGTTTTTCCGCTCGGCGGTCCGGCGGGCGCTCGAACGGGCGTCGAGATGAAGGGGTGGAACCTGCCGGCGGATGCGCCTGCGCCGGATACGGCTGATTATGGACCCGGAATTCATCCTATCTGCGTGGGGAAAGGTGAGCAGGTCTCCAACCTCGTGCCGTATGTGGTGGATACTCTGCCGGAATGTCTGGAGAGGGAATCGAACAGCCAACAGCAAAGTGCGCAGAAGGTCGCGGTGCCGCAGATTATCAACGGGCGCATCGATCCGCCCGGCGATACCGATGTGTTTTGCTTCGAGGGCCGCGCGGGCAGCGAGATCGTGGCGGAGGTCTGCGCCCGCCGGCTGAGCAGCCCGCTGGATTCGACGCTGAAGTTGACCGATGCCTCCGGGCGGGAACTGGCAGCCAACGACGATCAAGGGGACAAAGGGGACGGATTGGCCACGCACCACGCGGATTCCCTGCTGCGTGCCACGCTGCCGGCGAACGGGACGTACTATCTTGCCTTGGGCGACGCCCAGGGCAAAGGCGGCGAGGAGTATGGGTATCGCTTGCGCATCAGTCCGCCCCGGCCGGATTTTGAGTTGCGGATCGTTCCCTCCACCGTCAATGTCCGCGGCGGCACCGCGATTCCGCTGACGGTCTATGCCCTTCGCAAGGACGGGTTCGCCGACACAATCACTCTGGCCTTGAAGGATGCACCGGAAGGTTTCTCGCTCGGCGGCGCCTGGGTGCCTCCCGGCCAGGACGCGATCCGGGTCACGCTGACGGTCCCGCCGACGCCCACACAGGAGCCGCTCAGCCTCGCCCTGGAAGGCCGAGCCACGATCCAGGGACGGGAGGTCGTTCGTCCGGTCGTGCCGGTGGAAGACATGATGCAGGCCTTCTTCTATCGGCATCTCGTGCCCGCACAAGAATTGAAGGTGGCCATCTCGGGCCGCTGGATGTCCAAGGGCCAGGTGCGAGTCCTCAGCAACACTCCTGTGAGAATCCCCTCGGGCGGAGCGGCCCGGGTCCGCGTCTCAGCGCGCGCGATCGCACTGGCGGGAAAGGTGGAACTGGAGTTGAGCGAGCCGCCGGAGGGAATCACCGTCGAGAGAGTCGTGCCGTCTCGTGACGGTGCGGACATTGTTTTGCAGGCGGATGCCGCCAAAGCCAAACCCGGCCTGAAAGGGAATCTGATCGTCCACGTCTTCGCCGTCAATCCCCCGGTCCCGGCGCAGGGAAAGGCGCCTGTCAGCCGGCCTCGCGTGCCGGTGAACACCTTGCCGGCCATCCCATTCGAGATCACCTCCAACGATTGATTATTGATAATTGATGATGGATGATTGGAATGTGGGGGCGAAACATGTTTCGCTCCTACGGCCCTCCTCTTCAATAATCAATCATCCATCATCCATTATCAATCGTCGTGCCTTGTCTGCCCAACGTGATTGAGCAGGGCAATCGCAAAGTCCCCAAAATGGATGTATTGAAAGCGTCAGGCGGGTGGCATCGTCCAGGCCGAAGGCCTTGGCGATGGTCCTGCGCCCGGGAAAGTCGCCATCGCCAAGCTGCGCTCGACGATGCCACCCACCATGTTGGGCGACTTTGCGTTCGGCCTGTCAGAAGGAGGAGTTGACATTTCCGGGGGGTTGTGACATAATTCCCGTGGAGTGCCCTTTCCATTTACGATTTACGAATTGCGATTTGCGAATTGGAATCGAGGGGAGCCCAAATCGTAAATCATAAATGGTAAATCGAGAATGGAGCGCAGCGACCGATGATGCACCTATGGGAAGGAGGCAGATGATGACCCGCTCGGGAACTCAATTCGTGCGAACCTGTTGTTTTCTGGCCCTGGCATTGACGATGGGGTGGGTTTCTGCCGGGAGGTCGCAGACCCTGATGCCCGATCTGATCGTGTCGGACTTCTGGGAGCAGAAGGGCGTCATCTTCTTCACGCTGGAGAATATCGGCAAGAAGACGGCGGCCGCGGGACATACGGCGTACCTGAGCGTTGGTGGACATGAGGTGGACACCGCCTATGTAGCTGTCAATATCTTGCCCGGGGACAGCTACGCCGGCTCCTTCGGCAAGTACCGGTGGCAATGCAGTGCAAGCGGACAGTTCGCGCTCGCCGTTCGCGCGGACGGCACGAACAAGGTGGCCGAGAGCGACGAGAAGAACAACGCCCGGCAGGAGGTCTGGACGTGCGACGTGACGCCGCCTGTAATCACCCAGGGTCCGCTGGTAATGTATATCACGCAGACCTCGGCCAAGATCAGTTGGACCACGGATGAGGCCAGCGACAGCGCAGTCAGGTATGGCACGCAGCACGGCCAGTACCCCTGGATAAAAGCGAGCAGCGCCCAGACCACGAACCACGCGATCCTTCTGAATGCTCTCCAGGGCGGCACCAGGTACTATTTTCTCGTGGAGTCTACCGATGCCGCCGGCAATACCGTGCAGAGCAAGGAGGGCAATTTTCTGACGGAGGCGGAGCAGCCAAAGCTCCCGGACCTTATCGTTGCCGATCTGTGGGAACAGGATCACCGGATTTACGCGCGCATCCGGAACCAGGGCGACGCCGCGGCCCCGGCCGGACATCGCGCAGGGCTATTCATCACCGACCGTCTGATCGACAGTGTCTCGATCAGCCAGGTGCTGGCCCCCGGCGCTTCCACCGACGTCGACTTTGACAAGTTCTACTTCGAGTGCTTCGACCCGGAGCACACGTTTCAAGTGACGGCCGATGTCGATGACGAGGTCGGCGAGGCGGATGAGACGAACAACTCGCTGGAGAAGGCCATTATCTGCGACATTGCGAGGCTGGGGATCGTGTCCGGCCCGTGGGTGCAGTCCGTCACCACCGACGGCGCGACGATCGTCTGGGACACCAACATACCCGGCGACAGCACGGTCCTGTACGACAACCGCGCGAGCACATTCGGCAAAGAGCAGAGCGATTCGCAGGCGGTCACGAAACACCGCGTCATCCTCAAGGGCCTGGCCCCAGACACCGTCTATCAGTTCAAGGCCCGCTCCGATGCTGGCAACGAATCAGTCACCAGCCGTGCCGGCTATTTCCGCACCCGGGCCAAAGGGGATGGTCAGGCCCCGAAGATCGACGCATTGTCGTTCCGGCGGATGGGGACCAAGTTCCCTGCCTATCAGATGGAGGCATCGGCCTCCGATACGGACAAGGTCCAGTTCTTTGCCGATGGTGCGTTGTTCTACACGGATTATTCGCCGCCGTACGAGGCCGTGCTGGCGCCGGGGATCGCAGGAATGAGCTACGGGGAGTTCTTCGAGCCTCATCCCGTGGAGGCCGTGGCAGGCTCCGGGACGTCCCTGGCGCGTCTGCCGGGCCTGTTCGAGCCGCCCCATGAATGCAACGAAGTCGTGGCGGAATTTGATTGGCCTTATCCGGACGAGGTCGTGTACATACGCGGCGACACCGCGCCGGCCGGCACGGAAGTCCCGATCCAGGTCCATGCCGTCACGTGGTGGATGAATTGCCACAGTCTGGGGCCCATCCACGTGCCCGGCGCCGAAATGGACATGGTCTGCGATCCGCAACAGGTGGCCGTGCGAAAGGTCTCGTTCTATATCAATGGTTTTCTCCTCGGCCAGGTCCCGTCCAATCCCGCTCACACCTATCCCATTACGTGGGACGCCGACGGCTATCCCCTCGGGACTCACGTGATCCGAGCGGACGTGGTCGCCGACGACAACTGCGTCCAGACCATCACTCGCAACGTTCGCATCGAGAGAGGGGACATGGAGATGGACGTGACGCGGCGCGTCTGGCGCGAGGCGAATGCGTTCAGGATCGACCTGACGGTGCGCAACCTGGGCACGCTGGACTACTCGTTGGACGTGATCCATGACAACGTGGACGGCCTGCAGCCGGTTACCGAAGGTGATAGCCACTGTGAGATAAGCACAGTGGTTTCCGACAACGGGGAGCATTGCGAGGTGACGCTCGATCTGTCCGACGACGGGACAAACGCCGTGCTGGTTCGCGCCGGCAGATCGTTCCACGTCGAGTATTTCGCGGTCCCGATCCAGTTCTCCCACGCGGGCACGTATGCCATCGGGGCCGATCACGTGGAGATTGTCGGGCCGGATGGCCACGACTCCCACGAGTTCAACCGCCCGTGCGTTCGCAGCGAAGATGGAGTGCGGCTGGCCGAGGAGATCGAGTCGGCCATCGAAGCGGCGGACTATCTGATCGTCACGAACCCGGAGAATTGTCAAAACGAGTTCGGCGCAGCGGACGCCGTGCTCGAGGAAATGGCGAAGCTTGCCTACCACCGCAAGGGCGTGCTTGGATATATCTCCAACTGGATCCCGAGTGGATATGATCCGCCTTCGGCCTCTGCCATCCGGGACCAGATCGCCGCGTGGGGATCGACGATGAGCGGCAGCACCGGCGCCGGCAGCTATTTGTCCGATGGATACCTGCTGCTGGTCGGAGAGACCGAGATCATACGCTCGTGGACGCCTCTGGACGTGTCGGGCATCGAGTGGCGCGACGGGGGTGTCACTACCCAGGTATCGCTTTCCGATCTGCCTTATGGCGACGTGTCGGGCGCAGACAACGTCCCGGAGCTGATCGTAGGCAGGATCATCGGCAACGAAGTGGCGGACCTCGTCCAGGCCATGCAATCCAGCCTCGAGGGTGGATTCGATCGCTCCTTCGGCGTTGCCACGAGCGGGATGGAAGGTGACTGGGAGAACTTTGTCGGCGTCGCACGTAGTACCCGTGATGTCTGGCTCGGCCAGGCCGCCGACGGGGAAATCATGACGGATGACCAGCTCATGCATCACTGGACGGCCTACGTGCAGAAGGAGGAGATGGTCAGCGGATACGATTATCCCACGGATGCGGGAGACGGCTTCCTGATGGTGCGTTTCGCGGGCGGGCCGGTGGCGCTGCGGATCGATCCCGATTCGGACACGGCGTATGGCACGCTCGGAGGCGACCTTGACCTCATCGCCTCTGTATCTCACGAGAGCCTCGCGTGTCCGTTCAATGCCGGCGACGCGCTGGCGGCGGGAGACATTGACGGCGACGGAGAGGACGAGGTCGTCGTCGGGTCCATGGCCAACGATCAGATCGTGGTCGGCTACGATCCGCCGCACACCGATGGCGGCAGATATCCGTCAGTCGACGTCACGCTGGAACCCTGGGATACGATCGTGTGCGGCGATGTCCTGGGCCTCGGCACCGATCAGGTCATACTAGCTCGGACGGCGGAAGGTGGGACCGTCGAAATCTATGAATACGTCAGCTCGGGCGAGGCCCGCCTGGTCCGCACGTACACACTCTCTGTACCCTTCGGATCCTCCGATGGCTTTGCCGTGGGAGACGTCAACGCCACCAGTCCCGGCGAGGAGATCATCGTCGGCGAGGCTGACGGCGACCGGCTTTACATCTATGACCATCACGGCGATCCGATTGCCGAGATTCCCTGCGATCCATTCACGGCGTACGATGGCCTCGTGGCCGGCGACCTGGATGGCGACGGCGCCGACGAAATCGCCGTCGTGATCGACGACACCGTGGACAGCAAACGGCGCCTCAAAATCTTTCAGAACGACTGCTGGCGGCTCGATCCCAACGACGAGTGGCAGACCAGGCTTGGAACGGCCTCGTTGATCTATTCGCGCTTCCTGCAATTTGCCGGTGTACGCACGACCGGAGGCTCAGGCGCCGACGGGATCGGCTGCGCCGACCTCGACGGCGACGGCAAAGAGGAGATCTGCATCGCACACGAGCATGATGACCGGCTGTACGTCATCGACGGGCATTACAGCGCAGGCTGGAAGGACCGCTTCATGCCCGTCCTGGAGGAGATCGACGATCAGATCGACCTGTTCGCCCTGAACGGGCACGGCAGCCCGAGGGAGTGCTCGCCCTTCGGTGTGGACGACATCGGGAGACTCAGCCTCGATTCCCACCCACTGGTCTTTGCCTTTTCCTGTCTCACGGGCGACTACGAGGGCCGCGGAGGCGACGGCATCGCGGAGAAGTTCTTTGACCGGGGGGCTGGGGCATACATCGGCGCCACGGAGGTCTCCTCCAGTGGGGAGAACCCGGTGGCGGCTACAGCCTTCTACGACGGCTGGGCGCCCGGGGACACGCCGGGCAAGGCCTTCAGAGATTATCGGCGGGGCCGTGCCTCGACCGGCGACAACTGGTGGCGCTACTGGGCGCTCGAATATAACTACTATGGCGACCCCAAGCTCGGGGCGGCGGATACGGCTGTCGAAGCTCTCTCGGAGGAGATCGTTCACGCCGACATTCGTATCGCGGCAGTGACACTGCCCGGGCCGAATGAGGCGGTTGCGGTTCCGCAGTATGAGGTCAAGCAAGAGGACCGCAGGGACCACGTGACGATTCCCGGCGGCGACGTGCTCCTGGAGTCGGGTCAGCCGATCGTGCCGTACTACAAGGCGCAGTGGGAGCTCCCGGCGGGCACCGTCGTTCAGAATGTGCAGTTGCGCCGGCGAGGCGGGCTCAAGACCGATATCGGACTCGTCCTGCCGATCGCTGTGAGAAGGCAGGACGCCAACGGCGTCGGCCCCGAGCCCTCGCCGGACCCGGGCTGGTATCCAAAGAAGGACCTCGACTGGCGGCTGGTGCCAAACAGCGACGGCTCGACCAGCCTGGTCGTGTTCCTGTATCCGTTCTTCTACAACAGCTTCACGACGGAGGTGCGCTTCTACCAGGACTACGTCATCGATGTCGAAACCGTTTCGTCGCAAACGCAGATTGTATCGCTCTCGGCGGACAAGCCGTCGTACCAGGTCGGAGACACCGTGACGATCAACCTGTTGCTCAACGGCATCGGCAAGGCGGCGGACATCTTCGTCGATGTGACGATTCGGCGATACGGCTCGGACGACCTGGCGGAAGGACTCCTGTTGAGGTGCCTCGGCGGACTGTCGGGTCCGGCGTCCTTCTCCCCGACCTGGGACAGCCGCGGCGCCTTGCCCGGAACCTTCTATGCGGACGTGACTATCGTCGACGTGACCGGCAAGATTCGCGACAGGGCCAAGTGCATGTTCGAGCTTGTCGCAGCCCCG
>Ga0315277_10001579_pt1 | contig 33021 bp, 30 predicted proteins | sample YL17G05_15_MG_FD_203695 | JGI IMG/M metagenome (GOLD analysis project Ga0315277, IMG submission 203695) | Sediment microbial communities from Yellowstone Lake, YNP, Wyoming, USA - YL17G05_15 | ecosystem: Environmental > Aquatic > Freshwater > Lake > Sediment | place: USA: Wyoming | collected...
CACACAGCTCTGCGGCATCTGATACCGCGCGTTGGGCGGCCGTCTCGATATCGCCGTGGAGCGACTCGGGACAACGTGATGGGCAGAAAGGTGCAATCCCGATTGAATAATCGTCTGTACCCGTCATCAGGGCAACTACATAACCGAAGGCCAGCGATCTCTTCTCAAACGTTGTGCCGTGTGCCGCAGAAGCCGTCAGCACCCACTGGTCCCAGGCTTCCATTGCCACAGATAGGCGCAGAGCAAGTTCAGAATCGCCAAGCATATGGCCGGAGACCTCGGCTACTGCGGACTGGATGACGTCAGGTTGGGGCACCTGCCAACCAGGCAACTCGTCCAGCCTTCCCGAGGCGATCTCCAGCGCCTGCTGAGCCAGCACGCGAAGGTCTGGCCCCATCGTTGCTTCCGGGTTTGACCCGGTAGATCCACCGGCGTCAGCCCATGCAACAACCCCCCTGGCATCGGGCATATGATCAGGAGACACTGCCATGGACAGTGAAGCGCCCGAGCGATCCACAAGAGCTTTGGTCAGGCCGCCGGCAGAAAGACGTGCTTGAAAGCCCTTCTTCCTCTCGGCGAACATGATGCAAGGGCTTCGTCCCGTGCGACTTTCAGTCAGCTCGACCAGTTCGTCAGGTGTCATGGATCCTCCAGAGATCCCGGATGGCAGGTGCATGGTGCTGGGTCAGTATTGCCCCAGTAGACCCCGGCTCCTGGCCCTGTTCTCAGCCATCGTGAAACAAGCCACGCCCACTGAGATGTAGAGGGCAGTGGCTCCGAACATCGGTCCCAGGTCGGTCCAGCGTGCCTGCCAGATTCTGATCCCGCCGACCAGGACCTGCTGCAGCACCTTCCTGCCCTCAGCTAGCGGCAGGTACCTCGCGCCGGGGAAAGCGTCAAGAGGGATGAAGAAGATGCCTATCAGGGCGAACTGGACCACCTGGAAAAACGCCTGGATCCGCTTGTAAATGAGCGCCAGGCCAGCCAGCACTAACCCCAGGCCGAGCGATTGCAGGTACAGCGCGAGCACGACGGGAACTACGCTCACAAAATCCAAATGGATTACCAGTCCTGTCGTGAGCGACATCGACACAGTGATGAGGCCGATGACCAGGACGTTCGTGAGTAAATGGAACGACTGGTTGAACAGCAGTATCTGCCAATACCCGAGAGGAGACAGGCACAACTGTTCCAGTGTCCCTGATTGCGCCTCGTTCGTGATGGTGTAGGCGAGGTCAGTACAGCCCATGATGGCCAGCATCCATGTTACGTAGCCGGTGAACACTCCCTCGAGGGTGTCGCCCAGGTTCAACGTCGCGGCTCCGATCGACTTTGTCCCGTAGAACAAGAGGGCAAACACGATATACATCGTGACAAAGCTTGAAAGGGTGTTGAAGAGGTAGCGGCCCATCATATGGAAGTTCTGCTTCCAGGTCGCCTTAAGCGCTATGCCCCACACGTGCTGCTCGTCCTCCCTACGATCTCGAGGAACGCCTTCTCGAGATCTACTTCTTCCCTGGTGATCGCATCCACGACCGCTTCACGGTCTCGGAGGACGTCTACCAGGAGATATATGTCCCCGGGATTAGCCAAGCTGACAGTGAATTCCAGAGCCTCGCCTACCTGCCTGAATGAAACCTGCGAGAAAGCCAACGCCACAGCTTCCTGTATCCCGGATAGGCCCACCTCGCGTCCGGAGCCGCCCGTGACGGTGATCCTGTATTTCCGAGTAGCGAAGAGAGAGAGCAGATCCGGGATTGTCTGGTCGGCCACGATCTGCCCGTGTGATACTATGATGGCCCTCTGGCAGGTGTCCTGCACCGCATGCATGTCATGACTAGATATGATTATTGTCCTTCGCTCCTCGGCCCGTAGCTTTTTCAGCGCCTGCCTCAACTCGTAAGAAGACTCGACATCCAGCCCCAGCGTGGGCTCGTCCAGGAAGACCAGAGGTGTCTTCTTGGCCAAAGCGCACGCCACAGCGACCCTCTGCTTGAACCCACTCGACAAGTTCCGCACCTCGATATCTCTTTCTTTTCGGAGCTTGAGAAGGTCTATGAGGTACTCGAAGTACTCCTTGCCCCTTCTCTCCGAAATGCCATGGATCCCGGCGAAGTACGAGATGTTCTCCCACGTCGTCAGGCGCCAGTACGTGTTGCGTGCCCCTTCGAGGACTGCGGCCATGCGGCGGAGCGCCGGGCTGCGGCATCGCCTGCAGTCGACACCGTCGACCATTATCTCCCCCGAATCAGGGCGGACCAAGCCAAGGATGCACTTGATAATGGTTGTCTTGCCGGCGCCATTGGGCCCAAGGAGCGCGACCATTTCGCCCTCGTCGACCGAGAATGAGATATCCTTCACCGCATCCACGGTTCTATTCCTCTCACGAAAGGTCTTGCTCAGATTTGTGGCACTGAGGAATCTCATCCGTTCACTTCCCCTGATCTACTCAATGAGAATGCCATGCGCCTTCGCATGAATCAACCAGGTCCCGCGCAATTGCCAATGAAGACGGGGAATGAACCCATGCACAAGTGGGCTGCGAGCAGGGGGTTGGTTAAGCCATGTCCGGAGTAACAGGCATATCGTTGTGCGCGGCAACAGACGGGTCTTCTGCAGTGACAAGGAGGAGGCCCTTTTCGAGCCCTCCGTGGGTCTCTCGTTTGACAGAGCATTCTCTACTGCTGCGCGTATTACCTTCAGAACAGGCACAAACCGTTTGGCGATGACACTTAGAGGTCTTCTGCTGTTGCTCCGACCTCGCACGTCGCACCGGCTTGGCCTTGGCTCTCGCCAGCATTGACAGTTCATGTTACGAACATGTATCCTTCCGGTGGAAAGCTCTGAATTAGGGATGCCTTCAGTGGTTGGAGCTGTGGCGGATTGCCAACCTCCCTGCTCTTGCTGGAGTGCCGGGTCCCGAGAAGTGTGAATTGACCATAAGGAGGGTCACGGACACGATGCAGGCACAGGAGTCTGGAGGTCATTCGACGAGTCATCTTCTCCCGTGCTGGCTGGCGCCGTGCGGTCGCGACTGCGAGCAGTGCCCTGACTACAGCGGTTTCATACAGGGGTTCGCTCAGACTGCCAGGCACATGTTGTCCCTCTTCAAACGCTATCCGTTCAGCACCGGCGTAGCCAGGGATACGGCCGGGCTAGACATTGACAGGCTGTACCATGCGCTCAGGTGGTTTGCAGATCAGGAGAATCAATGCTCGGGTTGTGCCCGAGGTCAGTGCGCTACTACGTCAAGGCTGCTTCCCGGCTGTGATCCAGAGTGTCCCATACGCTTGTGCGCACGATCGAAGGAGATCGGGCTATGCGTCTTTTGCAGATCCTTTCCATGTGAGCATTCTGGCTACTCCAGGCACGGTTTGGCGAACCTGCTGGAGATACAGCGAACTGGGCTCGAGAGGTGGCTGGCAGACAGGGCGGCGCAAAGCACAACTGCGGGATCGAGTTCGCTTTCGGGCATCACCAAAATGCTCGAGCTCTACTCCACGGCGTTCAATAACCATGACTCGTTCGGAGTGTCATCCACCCTTGCCCTCGATGATCCTCGCTTCTCCGAATTCGAGGACGTGGTCCCGGGGCTCATGAGAGCGGCAGATGTGATGCGAATGCTAAAGAACGTCACGCAGGGCAGCGGCTTCGGTATGCGGTTTGAAAACGTTGATGTCTGCGAACCTGCCGAAGGGATCGCCATAGTCACGGGCATACAGAAACTCAAGACGCTGAAGGCCGGGATTGAGGTCGAGTCCCAGTCCAGGGTCAGCTTGGTGGCGACTCGCACTTCGGACGGCAGGTGGCGCATAGTCCATGGGCACTTCTCCTCTGTCCCGTGACGAACGATCCCGAGCCTGGAGGGCAATGTCCATACGCTACCGGAGAGGAGAACTGGCACGAGTGAGGCTGACTCTGCAGGAAGCCAGGAGACTCGCGGTCTACTCACAGGGACTGAGCATCAAATGGGACCTGCCAGCAGGCAAGGAAGGCGCTGCGCTGCTGGTAGAGAAGCTCGGTTACGTTCAGATCGACACCATCTCGGTGGTTGAGCGGGCCCATCATCACACCATGTGGTGTAGGCAGTACGACTACACGCCAGGCATGCTCGAGGAGCTCCACTTGACTGACAGGAGGCTCTTCGAATACTGGGCGCCCTCCGTGTCCTATCTGCCAATGTCCTGTTACAGATGGTACCTTCCTGCTATGCGCGCCTATGCGGCTAGGCCGGAGGTTCGTAAGTGGCGGGATCAGAATCATGAACTAGTGCAGGCCGTACTCACCCGTATCCGAGGGGAAGGTCCCCTCAGTTCAGCGGACTTCTCGGCCCCGGAAGGCTTCAAGCGAACAGGCTGGTGGAACTGGAAGCCTGCCAAGGTGGCGCTGGAGATGCTCTATTCATCAGGAGAGCTCATGGTGGCCGGGCGCAAGGGGTTCCAGAGGGTCTATGACCTACCATCAAGAGTGATCCCGGATGGGATAGTCACTGAAGAGCCTTCCACTGAGGAGTGGGCCCTCCATGTTGCCAGGACGAGCCTTCGTGCGCTGGGGACGGCTGCGCGAAAGGAGATCCTGGAGCGAGTCCGCCCGAAATCAGGCAAGGGAGCTGTGGCAATGGCGCTCGACCGCCTGATCGAAAGCGGGGAGGCAACTCCAACGTGGGTGGGTGATGCGAACTCGAAGGAACCGGGATTCTCGTGGACTGAAGCCTTGGACGCCTCTCCGTGCAACCTGGACGAGAACAGGGCCATTCATATCCTGTCCCCGTTCGACAACCTGATGAGCCAGAGGGAGAGGGTCAAGAGGCTTTTCGGATTCGACTATAAACTCGAGAGCTACCTCCCCGCAGACAAACGCCGATACGGCTATCTGAGCCTGCCTATCCTTTGGGGGCCGGATCTGGTGGGCCGTCTCACCCCTAAGATTGACAGGAAGACAGGCATGCTGATCGCAAGCGGCATAGAGATCGAGTCGGACCTGCAGGATCTTGACTCGTTTCTAGATGCGCTTAGCGAGCATCTGCTGCGGTTTGCGACGTTCAACCGCTGTGAAACGGTGGCCGTTGGCAATGTATCCGTATCGGGTCGCAAGGTTTCTCTGACTGGCCTCCCGCAGGGCTGAGCACATCCTGTTGGGCTGCAAGACATAACGCAGGCGCCATGCTGCGACGGGGTGTGACGAAGCAGACGGGTGCGCCTAATGATTGGTAGGCGGGTGGAGGACGCCCCCGCGTTTTCCTTACTGGCTGTTGACACTTGAGGCCACCGGTGCTATCCTACTAGCTAAATCGATGACTTTCGATGAAGGGAGGCGAGGCGGATGCGGGAGACTCCACGCACGGAGGCGGAAGATGTCAGTCTCGACGAGCATCCCCGGGCTGCACTGTCCGAGGCAGATAGGAAGATAATAGCGATGTTCCGTGCGTTGGGGCAGCCGACTCGGTTCGCGTTGTGGAAATCATTGGGTGAGAAGTGCCAGTGCCTCAATGTGCAGGGATCTTATTGCCTGGACATGCAGAGATTGTCCGGTCTGGCGCAGTCTACTGTATCGCATCACCTGAAAGTTCTCAAGGAAGCAGGACTGGTCGATTGCATAGAGCAAGGTACCTGGTGTTGCTACTTCGCCAAGCGGCAGGCTTATCAGGCAATCCTGGAACTGGCGGCAAAGATGGGGACGTAATACCATGGTGCCCCTTCTTTTTTGTCTGTTAAATCGACCATAATCGATGAAGGGAGAATTCGTGTGAACATAGAGACGTTTGTGGTACGGACGGTTGAGTATGCCGTAAAGTCGTTATGGGCTTCCAGGATATACCTGTTGCTCGGCATCGGTCTTAGCGTGGTCATCAGCATGTTGATCGATCAGGAGAGGGTCACAACCTTCCTGCGCCGTGCCGGTTATCTCGGCATTCTTGTCGCAGTCGCGCTCGGGGTGTTGAGCCCACTGTGCTCCTGCTCACAGGTAGCCGTCCTGGCTGGGCTGCTATCGGCAGGAGTCCCCTGGTCAACGGTCATGCCCTTCATGATCAGCTCGCCCATGACTAGCCCGATATCCTTCGGTCTTATCGCCGGACTTCTCGGAACAGGCTACGCGGTCTTTCACACTGCGGCAGTCGCGGCCCTGGGGCTAGTGTCAGGTGTCATCATCCTCGCGGGGGAGAAGCTCGGATGGCTGAAGGACCAGAACAGGCTATTGGCACAGCCGAGGCGGGTAGAAGCGGCATCTGGGGACCCGCCCAGTTCCGACGGTGGCCAGCCACAAGACCTGCGAGGATCCTCGCAGGACCGTGCAAAACGAGCACAGCCGTCCAAGCCGGCCCCAGCGTCCGGATGCGGTTGCGGCTGCCAAGGATCTTCCGGGCAGACCCGGGATGTTACAGCGGGAGCAGCTTCGCCTGACCGCATCAGAGGATTCCTGGACCACTTGCGGGATCGACCGGTAGCGCGCTCACTGTATAGGGTGGGCGCGCTCATGCTCAGGAGGACACTATCTATCGTCAGGGTCGTCCTGGTCGCCGGTCTGATCGGCGGCGCTCTGAGCCAGCTCGTCCCAACCGCGAGGCTAGTCGCCTACTTCGGGAGCAACAGCACGTGGTCCGTTCCTCTGGCGGCGCTCATTGGGCTTCCTCTACAGGTGGATATAGCACACGCCTTACCCATCATCTCAGGCATGTTGCCCCTCGGTCTAAGCCCTGGGGCGGCTATAGCGTTTCTCATGACCGGCCCGGGTACCTGTCTTGCCGCACTGTCCGCAACGTGGTCGCTTGCGAAGCCCCGCTTGTTTGCCCTGTACGTTGTGATTGTGGTAATTGGGGCCACGCTATCCGGTTGGGCGTTCAACCTGTCGGCAGCGCGCTGATATGGCACAAGTAAAGGCGCATGTTACGCCCTTGACACCATTTTCGCTGATTAGTAGGATATGTCTGGACACGGGCTCTTGGTTGATTCCTGATTCTCTATGGAGAGGGGTAGATATCGGAATGACCGGTTCCATTGGTGAGATGCTGGCTCCTTGTGGCATTGACTGTTCCGTGTGCAACATCTATCGAGCTCAGTCTGATCCCCAGGTACTGCAGCGCATCCTGTCCTGGTTCAAGGAGGAGCGGAAGATGGACCTCAAGCCTGAGCAGATCAGGTGCGGGGGGTGTCTGGGGGATCGGGCGATCCACTGGTCGGGAGATTGTGTCCTGCTCAAGTGTGCGGTTGATCAGCACGGGTTGAGCTCATGCTCGGAATGCGGGGACTTCGCGTGCGAGAAGCTTACGTCATGGGCGTCTAACGGAGAGAAGTACTCGCGTGCACTGGACCGGCTGAAAGCGCTCAAAGAACAGAAAAACCCCTGACCTGCTGCCGTCCCCCCTAATAAGACGAGCAAGCAACCTGTCTATCACCTGACCCGTACGGCCGGCGGGGAGACCTGAGGCGTCCAGCCTTGGTCTCTCCGCATCTTGACTTGCCCACAAGTTCGCCGGCGATCAGCGCGTCCTTCATGCCTCCATCCGGTATGCCTTCGCGCGGCCTGCCTGTGCTCCCCTGATGATTCGCTATGGAGAGGGAGTCAACAGGCCTGCGCTGAAGTCTTATCCGGTGTCCTGTAAGCCCATGCGAGGAGGGTCTTGCGTGAAGAAATGCGACCATCCCGTCCATCCCTACATACCCGACATGGCGCCCGCGAACAGGGAGGAGATGCTCCGTGAACTGGGCATCGCCAGCGCGGAGGAGCTGTTCGCCGACGTACCCCCGCACCTGCGGGTCAAGGGCCTGCTCGACTTGCCACAGCCGTTGCTGTCGGAGTACGATCTGTACAGGCATACGAAGCGCATCCTCGCGCAGAACAAGTCCTGCGCGGACCACCTGAGCTTCCTCGGTGGCGGCTGCTGGCAACACTACGTTCCGGCCGTCTGTGACGAGATCAACTCACGGGGCGAGTTCCTCACCGCCTACACAGGTGACACTTACCAGGACCATGGACGTTGGCAGGCGCTGTTTGAGTATGCCAGCCTGATGGGCGAGCTGCTCAACATGGAGATCGTGAGCGTGCCGACTTACGACTGGGGCCAGGCCGCGGCCACCTCCATTCTCATGGCCCAGCGTATCACCGGGCGCGACGAGGTGCTCGTGGCCTCTGTCACGTCGCCGGAGCGGCTGCGCATTATCGCCGGCTACTGCGAACCCACGTGCGCGGCCCGTGTGGTGCCGTGTGACCTTGAGACAGGGCTCCTCATTCCGGGCGAGTTTGAGAAGGCAGTCTCGGACCGGACCTGTGCCGTATACTTTGAAAACCCATCCTACCTGGGCACCATCCAGGCGCAGGCAGGGGAGATCGCCGGGATTGCGCACCGGCACGGCGCGCTGTGTGTCGTTGGGGCAGACCCAATATCCCTCGGGGTGCTCGCGCCGCCCGCAGATTACAGCGCGGATATCGTGTGCGGCGACCTGCAGCCGCTTGCGATGCACATGAACTACGGGGGAGGCCTCTCCGGCTTCATCGCGTCGCACGACGAGCCCCGCTTCCTGATGGAGTTCCCTACGAGGCTTGTCGGCCTCACGCATACTGAGGCGGAAGGTGAGTATGGCTTCGGGGAAGTCGTCTTCTCACGGACGTCGTTTGTTGAGCGCGAGCAGGCTAAGGAGTATGTGGGAACCGGCACGTCGCTCTGGGCAATAACGGCAGGTGTTTACCTGGCGCTCCTCGGCCCACAGGGGATGAAGCAGACAGGCGAGGCGATACTGCAGCGGACGCAGTACGCAAAGCGCTGGCTTGGCCGTATACCCGGAGTAACGGTGCCCGCAATCGCCGCTCCATCGTTCAAGGACTTCGTGGTACGGCTCGACGGCACTGGCAAGACTGTTAGCAGCGTGAACAAGGCCTTGGTTGAGCGCGGCATCTTCGGCGGCAAAGACTTGACGCAAGAGTTTCCTGCCCTGGGGCAGAGTGCGCTCTTCTGTGTGACGGAAATCCACACGAAGCAGGACATTGACCGGCTGGCTGCATGCCTTGAGGAGATGGTCGCGTCATGACAACCACGACGGGGCAGCAGGGGCACATGGCCAAGGCAGGCAGCCAGGCGGGGACTGCCGGGACGAGGCGGCAGAGGCAGGCCGCATGGAACGAGCCAATCATCATGGAAATGAGCGTGCCGGGCGAGAGGGGCTTCATCCCGCCGGGGGTGGACCCTGAGATGGGAGCCGCGGCAGATGTCGGAGCAGCGGTTCCGGAGAGCGTCCGGCGCACGACAGCGCCGGGATTGCCTGAAATCGCGCAGCCGCGGGTGCTCCGGCACTACACGAGGCTGTCGCAAGAGGTCCTCGGCAACGATGTCAGCATCGACATTGGCAAGGGCACTTGCACGCTGAAATACAGCCCGAAGGTGAACGAACGGGTGGCACGGCTTCCGCAGATGGCGGACGTCCACCCGTCCCAGCCTGAAGAGACGGTGCAGGGCATCTTGCAGATCATGTACGAGTTCGAGCAGATGATGAAGGCCATTTCGGGCATGGACCGCTTCTCCTTCCAGCCAGGCGGCGGATCGCAGGCCATCTACGCGAATGCCCGCGTCTTCCGCGCATACCACAAGAAGCGCGGGGAGGGTGCCAACCGGGACGAGGTCATCACCACTGTCTTCTCGCACCCCGTCAACGCGGCCTGCCCGGCGACGGCCGGCTATAAGGTCATAACACTTCAGCCGGGCGAGAAGGGCTATCCCAGCCTCGACTCACTGAAACGTGCGCTCTCCGAGCGCACGGCCGGATTCATGATCACGAATCCTGAGGATACAGGCATTTTCAACCCGGAGATAGACAAATTCGTCCAGGCCATGCACGACGCGGGCGGCCTGTGCGCCTACGACCAGGCCAACGCCAACGGCATCCTCGGCATTACCAGGGCCAGAGACGCGGGCTTTGACCTCTGCCACTTCAACCTCCACAAGACTTTCTCGTGCCCGCACGGCTCCGGCGGCCCTGGCTCGGCCGCGATGGGCGCGTCGGCTGAACTTGCAGGCTTCCTGCCGGTGCCACTCGTGGACCGCCGAGAAGGCGTGTATCACCTGGTCTATGACCTGCCTGACAGCATCGGCAAGATCCGGGCTTATTATGGTGCAGTGCAGGGTGTGCTCCGCGCATACATGTGGGTACTGAGCCTCGGCGCAGAGGGCTTGAGGGAAGTCGCGGAGACCGCTGTGCTGAATAACAACTATGTGCTGAAGAAGATGCTTGAGATCCCGGGTATCGGTATTCCTTATCCGGACAGGCCCAGGATCGAGCAGGTACGGTATACGTTCGCCAGGATGCTAGAGGACACGGGTGTGAGCACGCACGATGTCCGGCGGCGCATGGCTGACTTCGTCACACATTACTGGACCAGCCACCACCCGTTCCTGGTGCCCGAGCCGTGCACGATAGAGCCTGCGGAGAGCTACTCTAAGCAGGACCTTGATGACTATGTCGCGGCCATCCGGCAGGTGTCTGCCGAGGCATACCGGTCGCCCGAGACCGTCAAGACTGCCCCCCACGGCTCGACTATACACAGGGTCGACGACGCGATGCTGGACGATCCGGAGAGGTGGGCTGTGACGTGGAGGGCGTACTTGCGGAAGAGGGCGCGCGGGGCGTATGGGGGAACTGGAGAGGACCGGAAGCACCGGTGAGCGACTGAGCATGGCGGGAGGAGCGGCCAATGGGCAAGACCCTTGCTGAGAAGATACTTGGGCTTCACTCGGGCTCGGACTGCTGTGCGGGTGACATGGTTGGAGCGGACATTGACCTGGTCTATCTCACGGACGGGTCGGCGCCCAGCACGATAAAGCTGTTCCACGACTTGGGTGTGCACCGGGTTTTTGATCCTGGGCGCGTTGCTATCGTGATCGACCATTATGTGCCTTGCCCGTCTCCGGAGGCGGCAAAGCATCACCAGGTAATACGGGAATTCGTACGGTCTGTCGGGTGCATTCTGGTCGAAGAGGGCGAGGGCGTCTGCCACCAGGTCCTTGGGGAAATGGGCCTGGTACAGCCCGGGAACCTCGTCGCCGGCGCGGACTCGCATACTGTCACGTACGGGGCATTAGGGGCTTTCGCCACAGGTGTCGGGTCGACCGATGCCGCTGCAGCGATGGCGGGTGGGAGGCTGTGGTTCAAGGTCCCGGAGAGCGTGCGGCTGACCCTATCGGGGCGGCTCAGACCCGGAGTCTACGGAAAGGACGTCGCCCTCCACCTCAACAAGTGCCTCGGCACTTCCGGAGCGCTGTACCAGTGCGTTGAGCTGTGGCATGAAGGCTCGAATGACGGCTCAGGTCTGAGTGCCGACGATCTGGGCGTGATCTGCAACACGTCGGTTGAGTGGGGAGCAAAGGCCTGCGTGGCTGTGCCGCCCGGTACCGCCACCGCGGCGGGCGAGGCAGTAGATGCCGCACCCAGTGGCGCCTTGGCTCTCCGGCCCGATCCAGATTGCTCATACAATATGGACGAGCAGGTCGACCTCAGCGACATCCCGCCGCTGGTGGCTATGCCGGACTCCGTGGATAATGTCATCGCGGTCGAGGACGCGGGACCGGTCCCGGTGGACCTGTGTGTCATCGGAACCTGCAGCGGAGGGAGGCTCAGTGATCTGCGTGTTGCGGCGGGCATACTGCGCGACTCGCGCGTGCACAAAGGGACCCGCCTGCTCATCGTACCTGCTTCTCGCAAGATCTACGCAGAGGCTGTGCGCGAAGGTCTGATGGATGTGTTCCTATCCGCTGGCGCCGTGATAGTGCCCCCTGGCTGCGGGCCTTGTTGCGGCACAGGAAACGGTGTCCCGGGCGACGGTGAGTGTGTTGTGTCCACCGCAAATCGCAACTTCCGCGGTCGCATGGGCAGCGCCAGGGCAAGTATCATGCTGGCATCGCCGGCGACGGTCGCTGCTACCGCGCTCGAAGGGCGGCTGCAGGACCCGAGGGCGCACGTGTAGGCGCGCCCCAGACCGGGAACGGTCAAACCACCTCAGAAGTCAAGGAGGTTATGGAATGACCTGGGTTATGGGCTCATCGCTCTCTCATTGTGTGCACGCCAAGTCTTGTCACGTGACAGATGTCACTAGAATTGTATATGCTGTGACTGCCAAGGGGATTTCGGTAGATTGAGCAAGGTGTTCGTTGTGATTCCATCCGGCCGTATCCGTGTGACACCCTGGTTGTGGCTGGCCACTGTGGTGGCTTTCCTTGCCTTGTATCACATCGCGGAGGGCAAGCGACTAGCATGGCTTGAACTTCTCGGTAGCTTTGCCCTTGCGCTGTCTGAGATACGCCGGCAGATACAGCGCTGACTTGCTTAGTGGGTGCACCATCATGCCTACCCCGGACCACTCAAAGACCTTTCGCTTCGAGCCTCCGCCCCGACCAGGCAGGTGCGTCACTCCTGCGGGAAGCTCGGCTCAGGTCGTGGCTGCTTCGGGATCGTCCTCCAGAGCCGCGCCGCTGCTTCCGCTCCTCGTCGCGCCCTGTAAGCGGTCATCGCTATCCTCACAAGGGCGTTGCGCGGGCCGTCGGGATTCGCCGGGTTGTAGCCGGTGACCAGCGTATCGCAAGGGAATTCCCCGCACACGCTGCAATCCGGCACACCGTGCTGGTCACAGCACTTCAAGATGCCGCAACGCCTTCCGCCTCTCCTCAGATTCTCGTGGCAACCGATGCATTTCGGCTGCTTCTCCCCGCAATAGAAGACACACACATCGCAGCACTCACCACAGGCAGACAAACCGTAGTCACCAGACTGTTCAACAGCGGACACGTTTGACTCTCCCTCCAATGTCCGGCTTTTAGGCCGGAGTATTCATCCATTTCGCACGACGCGCAATAACTCCTGCGCCCTTTCGGATATAACGCCCGACCCACTCCCGGCACATGAAAGAGCAGGGGCTTTGCGGACGGCAACCGAACGTCTATGTGCCAGCCTTTCGATGCGCGAGAGGCCGGCAGCGTGTTCGACGAGCGAGAGGTGTTGCGCTGTGATTGAAGGAGTCGCGCGCGTCGTCGGTGACGACGTAAACACAGATTACGTCATCAGTTCCCGGCGCAAGAGGGACGCCCAGGACGCGACGAGCCTGGTTGAGTTTGTTTTCGAAGACTTGCCGGGCGCGCCTGACGCCGACGAAGATCCTGGGCCGCACGTGAGGTCCGGCGACCGGATCGAACCGCGCGGTCGGATCATCACCGGTGGCTGGATCAAGCCCGGCGACATCATAGTTGCCGGCAAGAACTTCGGCTGCGGGTCAGCTATGGAAATCGCCTGCGAAGTCTTGAAGGCTGCCAAAGTTGCTGCAGTGGTTGCAGTATCCTTTTCCCGCACGTTTTTCCGCAACGCAGTCAACATTGGGTTACCCATAATGGAGGCTGAAACCGAGGGCATTTGTGACGGCGACGTAGTGGTAATATTGGTGCACGACGATAGTGATGCCGCGTCAGGACTGCGGCAGCCCGAGGCCCTGCACGCAGTATTGACGTGCCCTGCTCGTGGGATTGCACGCGAAATCCGCTTGTACGGGGGCTTCGCGCAAGAGCTGAAGAGCGCAGGTGGGTTACTCGCCTATATCAGGGCTCGCGGCGCGATCCCGAGGGGGATATTGCGCGACTGAGACGGCCAGGGCCAGGGGACCTGACGCGGGGCCCACCGTGAGGCCTGACACTGACTGCACGAAAAACATGCAGCCCCGCCGGCAGACTGCCCGGTTTTCGAGCATATCTCGGCGCGGACTGACTGAAAACCTTGCAGTACGCGGGGAACTGCGCAAAAACTGAGCAGCCCCGCCGGCAGACTGCCTGGTTTTCGAGCATATTTTGCCGCGGACTGCCTGGAAATCGTGCAGTGGCCCGCCACCGCGCAGTGGCCGGCATCGCACCGGCGTCGCAGGCGAGCCCGGCGCCCCGGCGTGGATACGCGGTACCCGGCTCGCGTTCTCGACGCCCAGCCGTGGATTCCCGGCGCCCGGCATAGATCCGCCGCGCGTGAGCATGTACTTCCACCGCCGACGGCGTGCATTTCCAGCGCCGAAGATGCGTATTCCGAGCGTTTTTAGAAGGGAAACGTGGTGAATATGGCATATACAAAACTACTGTGCCTTGATACATTTATTAAGTGTCCTGCTCCACGTCATTTCAACTAACTTCGGTGCCAGTAACATCAGAGCCAGTAACACAAGTGCCGGAGAACCAATATCAGCACCAGGGAAGGCCAACACAGAAGGAGAGATGCCCAGATGGCCGCATCCAAACCTCGTGAGAAGAGAGTGCTCACCGGGGTCCATTTTATGTTGGGCAACTACGCCATAGTGGAGGGCGCGCTCGCAGCAGGCTGCAACTTCTTCGCCGGTTACCCGATCACCCCGGCGAACGAGATATCCGAGCGGATGTCCGAGCGCATGCCCGCAGTAGGTGGCGCGTTTGTCCAGGGAGAGGACGAGCTGTGCTCGATCTACGCGCTGGCCGGCGCATCGCTGGCCGGAGCTAAGGCGATGACAGCCACAGCAAGCGCAGGTTACAACTACATGCAGGAAGGCATCGAGTACGCCGCGGCGACCGAAACCCCTATCGTGATAGTGGATGTGCAGCGCTGCCGCGGCGAGAACTTCGCCACGCAGGCAGACGTGATGCAGATGCGCTGGGGCGCGGCGGGTGACTATGAGATGATCTGCATCGCGCCGTCGTCGGTCCAGGAGTCGTTCGACTTCACGATTCGCGCGTTCAACCTGGCCGAGGAGTACCGCAACCCGGTTGTGGTTATGTCCGAGACGACGATCGCGCTCATGCGCGAGCGGCTTGTCATCCCTACTGAGGACCAGATCCATATCGTAAACCGGAAGTACACCACCCTGAGCCCGGATAAGTACCGGCCGTTCGCTGCGCCGGAAAACGGCGTGCCCGATGCGGCGCCGCTGGGCAAGGGCTACCATACGCTCTACTCCATCAACCCGCACGACGAGATGGGCGGCATTGACTGGAACCCCGAAGTCTTCGACAAGCTCTACAAGCGCATCACGGGGAAAATCCGGGAGAACCGCAATAAGATCTGCACCACCCAATCCTTCCATATGGAAGATGCTGAACTGGCGCTCATCGCGTACGGGAGCGAAGCGAGGCCCGCGCTGGACGCCGTCGAAATGGCGCGCGAGAGCGGCATCAAGGCAGGCCTGCTGAAACTCGACGTTGTCTGGCCGCTCCCCGAAGACCAGATCAAACAAGTGGCCAAGAACGTGAAGAAGGTCCTGTCGGTTGAGATGAACATCGGGAAGTACGCCGCTGAAATCGAGAGAATGTGCTGCGGCATGTGCGAGACGGCCAGGGCCACGAAGAACAGGGGCCTTGTGCACTCGCCCGAAGAGATTTACGTCTCCATCAAGGAGGTGTGGCAGTAATGGCAGACATCAAGATAAACCCCCTCCGGAAGGGTATAAAGAACGATAACCTGCCTCATTTCTTCTGCCCGGGCTGTGGCTGCGGCCAGGTGTTGAACTTCTTCCTGACTGCCGTTGATGAGCTGGGCCTGGACCTCAGCAAGTTCGTCGGTATTGGCGGCGTCGGCTGCACCGCCCGCATCCCGGTATACCTGAATGTCGACGCGCTTCACGGCGTTCACGGCCGGACGCTGGCATGGGCGACCGGCATCAAGCTGGCGACGCCTGAGACCCCCGTCGTGATCTTCGCAGGCGACGGCGACCTCGCGTCCATCGGTGGGAACCACCTGATCCACGCGGCGCGCCGCAACCTGGACGTGACCGTCATACTCGTGAACAACCTGAACTTCGCCATGACAGGCGGGCAGGTTGCGCCGACGACTCCCGGTCATTCAGTCACCATGACCACACCCTACGGCAGCCCCGAGCCGCCTTTCGATATCTGCGACGTGGCGATCGCCGCTGGCGCGACCCATGTGAGCAGGCAGACAACGGCGCGGCCCATCCTGGCCATAAACGCCATAAAGAAGGCGTTGCAGCACAAGGGCTTCTCCCTGGTTGAGATAGTATCGCAATGCCCGACCCAGTTCGGCCGCTACGCGCTGAAGAGCGGCAGCCCGCTCCGATCGCTCAAGTGGATCGAGGAGCGATCGGTTACCCAGTCGCAGGCCCAGAAACTCACGCCTGAGGAGAGGAAAGACAAGTTCGTCCTTGGCCAGTTTGTGGATATCCAGAAGCCTGTGTACGCCGGCAGCAGCGTCTACGAAAGGGAGTCATGCCAATGAAGCCACTACGCGTTGGACTTTGCGGGTTTGGAGGCCAGGGCATCATCCTGTCGGCAGTCGTGCTCGGCACCACTGCGGTGACCAAGCGAGACATGTATGCCGTCCAGACACAGTCGTACGGCTCCGAAGCCCGGGGCGGCCAGTGCCAGGCGGAGTTGATCCTTTCGGACAAGCCCATCAACTCGCCCACCGTCCTCAAGAAAGACATCCTGGTCTGCCTCTTCCAGACGGCTGTGGACAGGTACCTTCCGACTCTGAAGGAAGGCGGCGTCCTTATCATAGACCCGAACCTGGTGACAACTCTGCCGAAGACGACAGCGCAGGTCTACGAGGTGCCTGCGACCGAGATAGCGATAGGCCTCGGCAACAGGCTTGCCGCAAACATGGTCGTGATGGGCTTCATCCAGGAAGCCACGGGCATGATGACCCGCGATGACCTGGTGGATGTCGTGAAGAGCCTGGTCGCCGAGCGATTCTGGGAGCTGGACGTCAACGCGGTCGACGCCGGTATCGAGTATGCCAGGAGCAAGGGAGTAAAGATCGATCTGGAGGCCGTCGCCGCATGAAACTATACGAATTCCAGGGCAAACGCATTTTTAGGGAATACGGGATCCCAGTTCCTCGCTCCAGCCTCATCACAAAAGCGGGCGAGACAAGCGAAGTGAAGCCACCGGCAGTCCTGAAAGCTCAAGTCCTCATTGGAGGCAGGGGCAAGGCCGGTGGCGTCAAGATGTGGAACAACGAAGCCGATCTGGGTCCGCTGTGCCGGGATCTTCTCGCCATGAATATCAGGGGCGAAGCCGTTAGGGCCGTGCTCGTGGAAGAGCGCGCCGAGATCGTCCAGGAATTGTACATGTCCATCACGTTCAGGGGCAGCACCGCTACCCCGGTCCTGATGGTTAGCGCGTCCGGCGGCATGGATATTGAAAAAGTCGCGCACGAGACGCCGGAGAAGATCGTCACGACGACCCTCAACTCCCTGACCGGGCCATCGGACTACCAGGTGAGGTACATCGCCAAGCGCACCGGCTACGGGAACGCCCGGGACCTCGGCAAGTTCGTCGCCGCGCTCTGGGCAGCGTTCAAGGGCACCGATGCGACGCTCGTGGAGATCAACCCCCTGGCCGTGACCAAGAACGGCCTGGTGGCGCTCGACTCTAAAGTCGTGCTGGACAACAAGGCAGCCTACCGCCACAAGGAGCTCTTCGCCAGGCTCGACGACGAGCAGAGAGTGCTTGCCGGAGACGCAGCTGAAGGCTATGCCGAGCACACGATCACGTACGTGCCGCTCGATGGCACTGTCGGCCTGATCTCCGACGGGGCAGGCACCGGGATGCTCACGCTTGACCTCATCAAAGACGCCGGTGGCAAGGCAGCGAACTTCTGCGAGATGGGCGGTTTCACCAGCCCGCAGGTCATATACGACGCCCTCACAGAGGTGCTGCAGAACCCGTCCATAAAGAGCCTGCTGGTCGTGCTGATCGGTGGCTTCAACAGGATGGACGAGATGGCGGAAGGCATATTGAAGTACCGCGAGGATCATGGCCTACCCGTGCCAGCGGTTATCAGGATGTGCGGCACCCTTGAGGATGCCGGCAAGGAAGCAATGAAAAAAGGCGGCATACCCACGCACGATGGGTTGCTAGAGGCAGTAAAAACGGCAGTCGCGCTGGCGGAGGGTGAATAGATGGCTATACTCATAAACCGTGACACACAGGTGCTTGTGTGCGCTATCACAGGGCGCTCAGGCCAGTTGCAGACCAAAGTGATGCTCGACTACGGGACGAAAGTCGTCGCCGGAGTGACTCCGGGCAAGGGCGGCCAGTCCGTAGAAGGCGTGCCTGTCTATGACTTCGTCAGCGAGGCCTGCGCAGAACACAGGATAGACGCCGCCATCAGCTTCGTGCCGGGGGCGTTCTCCAGGGACTCGTGCCTCGAAGTGTTCGACGCCGGCATCAAGTTCCTGGTGCTGACGCCGGAAGGCATACCCGACCACGACGTGGTTGACATCGTGAACTACGCCCGGTCGAAGGACGCGCGCGTGCTGGGTCCCGGGACTGCCGGGATCATAGCTCCGGGAAAGTGTAAGGTCGGCGCCCACCCGGCCAGGATGTTTAAGGAAGGCCGGGCAGGGGTGGTCTCAAAGAGCGGTGCGCTGTCGTATGAGGTGGGGAAGACCCTGACTGAAGCCGGGATCGGCCAGTCCACCGTGCTGGCTATCGGGGGCGGCCCGGTCTGGGGTTTCACCCAGAGGGACGCTGTGGAGCTCTTCCAGCAGGATGACGAGACCGGCGTGATAGTGCTGCTCGGCGAGATCGGCGGCAGCATGGAGGAAGAGGCGGCGGATTTCATCTCCAAGCACGTGACCAAGCCGGTCGTCTCGCTGATAGTCGGCCGTGCGGCGCCCGCGGGCAAATCGCTCGGGCACGCCGGCGCAATCATCGAAGGTTCAAGGGGCACGGCGGCATCGAAGATAGAGGCACTCGAGCGTGCGGGCGTCAAGACCGCAAAGACGCCTCAGGAGCTCGCAGAACTCATCAAGCAGGTCAGGGGGTGCTAGCAATGGCCATCTATATAGACGGTAACCTCTGCAAAGGGTGCGAGCTCTGCATCCACTACTGCCCGAAGAAAGTGTTCGAGATGACGGACAAGGTCAACCGCAAAGGGTACAACATCATGGGGGTGGCGCGGCCGGAGGACTGCTCCAAGTGCAAGATCTGCGTCAAAAGCTGCCCTGATTTGGCCATATACGTTGAGTAACGACCCCAGTGTCTAAGTGCACGAGGGGTGGGCAAGGCGGCCGGTGCCTCGATCCACCCCTTTTGTTTCTATCCATTCGTCATAGAGCGACATTACGCAAACAAAACCCCTGCTAGACAAACACTCTCAGAATATTCACCTGAAGGAGCTTTTTTAACACTCGCGAATTGTCTATGGGTTAACTCAAATCGCTGTCGTAAGGAGGATTGATGCAACCCGTCATGGAATAAGGCGCGTCAACTAGATAAAACACCGTCTTTCTATGCACCCGTGATGCAAAAAGAGACTCACGGGAAGGAGGTCGGCGCTTGTCCCAGCCAAAGATCGACGTAACCGTACCATCGGAAGAACTGGTCAAGAAGGGCGAAGAACTTGTCCGCAAGGTGGAGCGCGAATCACGCTTCCGCCGTAAGTTCGACAAGCCCTGGAACTACATCATTACCGTTATCTCGGTTCTGTTCGTGTCCTATCACATCATCACATCCAGGTTCGGTATGCCGGAAGTGGCTCACCACAGGTCGATCCACCTTGGATTCATCATGGTCCTCCTGTTCCTGTACTTCCCGGCAACTCCAAAGTCGCCCAAGACCCGGCCCAGCATCGTGGATATTGGCCTCTCACTGCTGGGTCTTGCCGTCTGCGCGTTCTGGTACTTCGACATCAATACGTTCGCCACGCGTGGCGGCTCGGCACTTCCATACGAGTACTTTGTGGGTGGGTTGGCGATCCTGCTCGTGCTAGAGGGTTGCAGGCGAGCAGTTGGCCCGCAGTTGTTGATGGTGTGCATTGTGCTGCTGACCTACGCGTATGCCGGCAAGTGGATCCCCGGGGTCCTGGGGCACAGAGGCTATTCGGTCCAGCGCATCATCTACCAGATGTTCCTCACTGACCAGGGCATATGGGGCATACCTCTGGGTGTGTCGGCTACGTACATGATCATATTTGTGATCCTGGCAGCCACCATGAGTGTGACCGGCCTCGGCAAGCTGTTCACCGATGTTGCTCTTGGGGCGACCGGCAGGACGACGGGTGGTCCGGCCAAGATCGCGGTGGTCGCGAGCGGGCTGCTCGGCCTGATAAGCGGTGGTGCAGCGACCAACGTGGCCACAACCGGAGCATTCACCATCCCGCTGATGAAAAAGATGGGTTATGAGCCGTACTTCGCAGGGGCAGTCGAGGCCGCCGCATCCACGGGTGGGCAGATAATGCCCCCTGTCATGGGTACTGTGGCATTCCTCATGGCGGACTACCTCGGAGTACCCTACGCCAAGGTTGCCGCGTCAGCGTTCATACCTGCTGTGCTCTACTTTGCTGGCGTCTTCTGGCAGGTTGACCTGCGTGCCCGCCAGCTGGGCCTCCGTGGGTTGAGAGAAGACGAGATGCCCGATTGGCGCAAGACCGTCAAACAGTACTGGCATATGCTGCTCCCCATAGTTGTGCTGGTATACCTCCTGATGAACCAGTTCACGCCGATCTACGCCGCGTTCTATACGCTGGTCCTTTCGGTTGCGCTGGCGTACCTGCGGCCGGAGACCAGAATCTACTGGAACAAGTACGTGCAGATGTGCGTGGACGCCGGTAGAACATCCATAGGCATTGCCCTTGCGATGGCGAACGCCGGCTTCGTCTGCGGTGTTCTTGGCATGACGGGCCTTGGCCTGATCGTGGCGGACGGCATCGTGACAATCGCTGCGGGGCGCATGTTCATCGCGCTGTTCCTCACGATGGTAGTGGCAATCATCCTGGGCATGGGCCTGCCGACCACAGCGTGCTACGTCATATCCAGCGCGATAGCGGTCCCGATCCTCACTAAGATGGGTGTGCCTGCGTACCAGGCCCACTTCTTCTGCCTGTATTTCGCATGCCTCTCGACGGTCACGCCTCCTGTGGCCCTGGCGGCCTACGTAGGGGCCGGGCTTGCGAACGCCGACCCTAGTCGGGTTGGCTGGGCGGCCTTCCGCCTCGCGCTTGCAGGCTTCATAGTGCCGTTCTTCTTCGTATACTCGCCGGTCATGCTTCTGATCGCCGAGTCTCCGCTGCAGATCGTTTGGGCGGCGATCACCGGGTTTATCGGTGTCATGTTCCTTGCGATTGCGGCTGAGGGCTTCTGCTGGGGACGCTTACCAGCATGGCTCAGAGTCGGCTTCCTGACGGCTGCCGTCCTGTTCATGGATCCGGGCCTCTTGACCGACGCGATCGGTTTTGGATTGGGTGGCGTGTCGCTCTTGGTGGCCTGGACCGTGGCCAAGAGGCGTGAGAGGACTCCTCAACAGCCTTTGACAGCCAAGGCTTGAGTTTTCTCCGAGATGAGGTAATACGAGTCCAAAAATAAATCCAAGACCTACGAAGGAGGGTACAGAAACGTGAAACGGTTCGTGATCTATTGCCTCCTGGTCTCCATGGTGTTCGGGCTTGTCGGCTGCGGGCAGCAGGCAGCACCGGCGCCCAAGCCAGCAGAGACCAAACCGGCAACCCCGCCGGCGCCGAAGTGGCCTTCCCGCATCACCATCGGGACGGCCAGCATCGGTGGCGTCTACTATCCAGTAGGTATGGCCACCGCAGCGGTCATCAACAAGTCCATCACCGAAGTGAAGGCAGTCGCCATCGCAACGGCAGGTGCGCCTCAGAACCTCGAAATGATGCGCACCAAGGAACTCGAGATCGGTGTTGTCGGTTGCCTTGAGGGCTACAGAGCCATCAGGGGCGAGGCGCCCTACAAAGAGAAGATGCCCTGGATCAGGGTGCTGACAGGCCCGCTGTACAACAGTGGCGCGCAGGTTGTCGCCCTCAAGAACAGGGGCATCAAGAGCGTCTATGACTTCAAAGGCAAGAAGATCGCGGTCGGAACCGCAGGCAGCGGCGGCGAAGTTGACGCGCGTGACATGTGCACCGCTCACGGCCTCAACTACTGGGACCGCAAGGACCTGTCACCACAGTACGTCGATGCAGCGCAGGCTGTTGACATGCTGGAGGACGGCCTGATCGACGGCGCCATCCTCGGCCTGACCGTGGGCGCAGCGGCCATCCAGGAGCTCATGCTCACCGGCAAGGTCATACTGCTCCCGATCGACGACAAGGCCTTCGCAGAATTCAAGAAGCTCGACGAGTTCAGCGTTCGTGCCACCATTCCCAAGAACACTTATCAGAACCAGGACTATGACGTACTGACCGTCGGCTCTCCTCCGACAATCCTTGCATGCCGCGAGGACCTGCCCGATGATCTCGTCTACGCGATCACTAAGGCGCTGTACACGAACATCGATGAGATGAAGCGTTCGGCCATGGTCATGCAGCAGTTCGATCCCAAGACCATTGGCGACCAGGCGTGGATACCGTATCACAACGGTACCATCAAGTACTTCAAGGAAAAGGGCTGGATCAAGTAAAAGCAGCAAACCAGCATGACGGGTGGGCCTGGGCTCGTGCCCAGGCCCACCTTCCCTAGGAGGCAGAAGCCATGCAACAACCAGTTAGCGCTTTCATCGATCAGAGAAAGCAAGACATGGTCGACTTACTCAGACAGGTTGTAGACATATACGCGCCGAGCAGCGATGCTGCGGGCGTGACCCGGGTGGGGGACATATTTGCCTCAAGGCTCAGGAGTCTTGGCTTTACGGTCAGGCGTGTGGAGGTTCCGGCATATGGAGCCCACGTCGTCGCCGATATGTCGTTCCCTCAGGCGGGCCCCAGGGTCTTTTTGATGGGGCACATAGACACTGTCGAATACAGCGGCGACGTAAGCACGCGGCGCCTCTCGATAAACGGCAACATCGCCAAAGGACTCGGCGCCCTGGACATGAGGGGCGGCATAGTCTCGGCGATTTACGGGCTTGAGGCCCTGCTCAGGTCGGGCGAGAATCTCGCCGGGTCCATCAGAGTCTTCATCAACAGCGATGAGGAGCCGGGCTCACCGTCATCGCGACCCCTGCTCCCGGACCTTCTGAAAGGCGTGACCGCTGCTCTGATCTGCGAGGGTGGCAGGCCCGAGGGTGGTATGGTCGTGGAGAGGAAGGGCTGCGGGATCTGGCGGTTCAAGGTAACTGGGAAAGCAGCCCACGCCGGTGCGGAGCCTGAGAAAGGCGCCAGCGCGATCCGCGAGTTGATTGAGAAGGTTAGAGCGGCCGAAGATTTGAAGAGCGGCCCGACGACACTCAACTGCGGGCTCATCCGCGGTGGCGTGGCTCCATATGTCGTGCCAGACTTCGCGGAAGCCGCCATCGACATACGCGTACCGAACCCGGCTGAGCGCCAGCGGATCGAAGCAGCGCTCAAGGAGATAGCGTCACGCACATACGTGCCCGGCACGAGCACGGTGCTCGAGGGCCAGTTCCACCGGCCACCCGCCAGCTCGATTAAGGGCACAAAGGCGCTCCAGGACCTGGCAGTGAAGTTCGGGAACGCCCTCGGCACGCCGGTCAAGTTCATTCCGACCGGTGGTGTTGGAGACATCAACAACATCGTCGACGCCGGTGTGCCAGCGCTTGACGGGCTTGGCCCGCAGGGGCTCGGCGCTCACGGTATAGATGAGTACATCGAGCTACCGACACTGTTCAGCAAAGCCAAAATGATTGCCCTGCTCGCGGGCGCAATCCTCACGGGCCAGTTCAAGCCCCAGTAGTCCAGAGCCCTAATAAGGAGGCAACACAAGATGGCGGAGATGGGTTATTTCTTCGACGACCCCAAGTTCACGAAGGCTGAGTACGAAGGCAGGCTCTCCAAGGTCCGCGCTGAGATGAAGGCCAAGGACATCGATGTGCTGATCCTGTTCTCGGCGAAAAACTTCTTCTACCTGACCGGCTACGAGAGCGGCGCCACGTACTACCAGGCGATGATCATCACGCCTTCCGAGATCATCCCGTTCATACGCGAGATGGAGAAGGTCATCGGCAACACCACGATGACGACCGGCGCTGACAAGATCGTCATGTGGCAGGACCACTGGAACCCGACACAGGCCCTGGCAGACACCTTGAAGCAGAAGGGCCTGTTCGACCTGCGCATCGGTGTCGAGAAGAACGCGCCGAACTTCAGCGTGCAGGATTACGAAGCTCTCTGCAAGGCGCTAGGCAGGACGCCGCTCGACGGGTCCCGCTGCGTGGACAGCGCGCGTCTGATCAAGACCCCACAGGAAATCGCATACATCCGCAAAGCCGCGAAGATGACCAGCGTTGGCATGGCTGCGGCGATGGAAGCGGTTGCGGAAGGCCGTACGGACAATGACCTCGTGGCGGACCTTGAGGCTGCAATGCTGAAAGCAGGCAGCGAGTCGTTCCGCAACCCGATCGTGTCTGCAGGCCCTTACTCTGGTGTCGCACACGCGATGCACCACAGGTACGTGTTGAAACGCGGCGACGCGATCCTATTCGAGTTCAGCGGCTGCTGGTGCGCCTATCCCGGCCCGCAGATGCGGTCGGCGGCTGTACGCGAGGCCTCTGGCCAGATCAAGAAAATGGCGGACGCCTGCATCGGCGGTCTTGAGGCAGCCATCAACACCATTAAGCCGGGCGTGACCTCGGGCAAGGTTGACGAGGCCTGCCGTCTCGTCATCGAGAATGCCGGCTTTGAGCCGTGGTTCCGCAAGAGAACCGGCTACGGTGTCGGTGTCTTCAAGCCGTCCTGGAGCGAGGGCGAAGTGATAGACCTGAAGCGCGACGATCCGAGGGAATTGCAGGCCGGCATGGTGTTCCATATGCCGCCCGCACTCCGGGATCCGATGAAGTGCGGCGTCGGTTTCAGCGAGACAGTGCTCGTAACCGAGCACGGGTGCGAAGTGCTGACCGACTTCCCGAGGAAGCTCTTTATCTCGAAGAGGTAGTCCGGGAAGAAGGGGAAACCCGAAAAGACCGGGATCCTGCGTGCGAGAAATGATCAGGCGTACCGCGGCGGCGTCCGTGCTTGCGCGCCCGGATGTCCGCGGGTAACCTTTCACCGAAACCAGAGAGGATGCGGCCCATGAATACGCTGGTGTCCGACATACTTGTGATTGGCGCCGGAGCTGCAGGGCTCCAGGCAGCGACTGAGTGCGCAAGCAAAGGCTTGCAGGTCACAGTGCTGGACAAAGGCGTGATCGGAAACGATTGCGCCACAGTCAGCGCCAAAGGGCTCGGGGCGGTCGGCCGCTGGTCTCCGCCCGGCGACAGCCCGGACGTGCACATCGAAGACACGCTCAAGTCAGGCTGTTACATCAATGACCCGGCGCTCGTCGCGTTGATGGCGCGGAGGGCGGAGAGCGTTCTCCTCGACCTGGACAGCCGCGGTATGCCGTTCGACCGGAACCCGGATGGAAGCTGGGCTTTGCACGGCGGGACCGCCGGTCACCGTTTTCCGAGGAACATCGGGTTCTCCGACATAACCGGCAAGATGTTCATAGACACGCTGGTCGCGGATGCCCGCCGGCGCAGGGTGCAGATGCTCCGGGACTATCTTGTGGTCTCGCTGCTGACCGGGCCTGACGGCGTGGCGGGCGCACTGGCGCTCGATGTGACGGGCGGAGAATTCGTGGTGTTCCGCTCGAAAGCTTGCATCATCGCGACTGGAGGCATCGGGCAGCTCTACCCGCTTACATCAAACTGCCTGCAGAACACGGGCGACGGCATAGCAATCGCGCTGCGGGCGGGCGTGCCGGGCAGGGACCTCGAGTTCGTGCAGTTCTACCCGGCGACAGTTGTTTACCCGCTGACCCTGCGTTCGATGAACACAAACAGCATCGGGCTTGGCGCGCAGCTCAAGAACCGCGACAGGCACCGGTTCATGCAGGACTACGAACCCGAGAAACTTGAGGAAGTCACACGGGACCGGCTGGCCCAGTGCATATACAACGAGATCATCTCCGGCCGCGGCACAGAGCACGGTGGGGTGTACCTCGATGCCACCGTCGTGCCGGGCGAAGTTTACGCCACCCGGATCCCCAGCGAGTGGAATCTTTGTGTGAAAGCCGGCTTCGATCTCACCAGGGACAGCCTCGAGGTTGCTCCAGCCGCCCACTACTACATGGGCGGTATCGTAATGGACACGTCCACGGCGACGAGCATCCCGGGCCTCTTTGCCTGCGGCGAATGCAGTGCGGGGGTCAATGGGGCGAACCGGCTGGCGAATAATAGCCTCACCGAAACGGTTGTCATGGGCAAAGTCGCGGGCGAGTCCGCGGGCAAGTTTGCGCGGGAGAACGGGTTTGCTTCGTTTGACGCAAGGACCGTGGAGGAGCCCTTCGAATGGGCCTCCAGGCACCTGGAGGCGCCCGCGAACGCACCATGGCTCCGGGAAGCGCGCGAGACGATCCGGACTGCCATGTGGGAAGGCGTCGGGATCACCCGGACTGCCGCAGGTATCGAAAAGGCGAAGAGACGGCTCGGCGACCTGCGCCGTGCATCCTTGGCCGGGTTCCGGCTGAGTCCTGGCAGGTCGCGGGCCTCCAGTGGTCAGAGCGTACCCTCCGGTACAGGCCTGGCCGCGAGCCGGCCGAATCCTGGCCGGATGAACAGGGATCTTGTCATGGCGATAGAGACTGACTTCATGCTCACGGTCGCCTCTGCCATCGCGGAAGCGGCCGCAGTGCGGACCGAGTCCCGGGGTGCACACTTCCGGAGCGACTTTCCGAAACAGGACCCGTCCTGGACAAGGAATATCGATGTGGTGTGGCACGGTGGAGGCACCGGCGGAGAATTCTTGATAACCACCGGCCCGGCACGGAGCGCTGGAACAGGGGGTGGGCGAGCGTGAGCCAATACCATTTGAGCATCTACCGGCATGATCCATCCGTCGAGGGATCCGGACGGTATGTCGACTACACGCTGTCCACCGGCGCCAGGCTCAAGGTGCTGGACGCGCTGGATGCTGTGTCTAAGGAATACGACACCGGCATCGCGTACAGGGCCTCGTGCCTCATGGGCAGGTGCGGCTCTTGCGCGGTCATGCTAAACGGCAAGCCCGTGCTTGCCTGCCAGGCTCAGGTTGAGCCCGGTGATTCGAAGATCGAACCGCTCCGTGGCTATCCAGTGGTCAGAGACCTCCTCGTGGACAGGACGCCGCACGAACGCATTCTTACGAGCGTACGCGCGCATCTGGACGCTAGCGGCTTTGCCCGCCCGGCCGCGTTCACGTACGGCAAGGACCTGTACTCGCTCACCTTGTGTACCGAGTGCCTGGTGTGCCAGGCATCGTGCCCCGCGAGAAATGAGGTCCCGGCCGACTTCGCCGGGCCAGCAGTGATGACGCAACTGGCCCGGTACGCCAGGGACCCGCGCGACCAGGGGTCCAGGCCTGTAACCGCACTGATGGAGGGGCTCCACAGCTGCACCTCCTGCATGACGTGCTCTGAGGTCTGCCCGAAGGGAATAGACGTCTTCGGCCAGGCGATACTCGCCTTGAGAAAGGGCGCTGCGAACACGCGCCTGCCGTCCCCGAAGGTGCAGGACGACATGACCGAGATGTTCCGCCAGACGCGCCTCGCGCTGCCCAAGTCCGGCCCGTTGCTTGTTGAGGAATTGGACAACGCCGGCTGCGCACATGGCGATGTGGCAGTCTTCCTCGGTTGCATGTTCCAGGTGCGGCACAAGGAAGACGGTAGAGCGCTGCTCGATGTGCTGCGGAACAGAGGCTACTCACCTGTGGTGCCGAAGGGCCTTGTGTGCTGCGGCGGGCCGCTGCTCTGGACAGGCCACGAAGAAGAAGCGCGGCAGGCCGCCGTGGAAAACGTCAAGATTCTTAACGAAACAGGCGCTTCGAAGGTGATCACGGCCTGCGCAGGTTGCGGTCTTGCCTGGAACAGAGAGTACCCCAGGCTTCTAGAAGGCACAGGGTTGAGCCCGCGATTCCAGGTTCTCGACGTGTCGAGAGTGCTCGCTGCTGGAAAACGTCCGGAAGAAGGCGCCGTCGTGGCCTCCGGCACCGGCCGGTGCGCGTATTTCCTACCGTGCCACATAAGGAGCCAGGGCGCTGCTGACGACGCGCGGCGGGCGGCAGAGATGGCAATCGCGAGTTCGGGCGGGACTTACGTTGCAGTGGAGTTCCCGGAGTGTTGCGGCGGTATGTCGGCGTCGGCCGACCCGCAGCTGGCTTCAAGGCTCGCGGCAAAGGTCATTGCAGCAGCAGAGCGAGACGCCATAGACACGATAGTGACGAGTTGCCCCTTCTGCGTGGAGAACCTTGCAAGAGGTGCAAGGCGAGCACGCAGCAAGGTTCGAATAACCCACCTGTTGGGAATCTCTAAGTAGGTGACGGGTTTGGCCAAAACAGCTCACGGAGGGGTGGACAATGGAGAAGAAGATCTTCTACTTCGACAAGTGGGGTCCGGCATGCACCGAGAAGACTCTCGAACTCGCCAAGGAGCGTTTCGAGGAGCTCGGCCTTGACACGGTGCTCATCGCAACGTCTGAAGGGGACACCACGGTTAAGGCTCTGAACTACTTCAAGCCGTCCCAGATCGTTTGCGTCACATCGATGTACGGCTTCCTGAAGCCAGGCCAGCCGAGGATAACCGAGGAGAACCGCAAGATCCTCACCGACGCCGGTGTCAGGATCGTTCACAACACTCACGTGCTGGCAGGCATCGACCGTTCGGTCAACAGGCTGTGGGGCGGGATTACGCCTATACAGCTCATGTCCCAGTGCTACAAGCTCCTGGGAGAAGGCGTCAAGGTCTGCGTCGAGATCTGTGTCATGGCTGCGGACGCAGGCGGCACTCCTGTCGACAGGGATGTCATGGTGATCGGTGGCACCGGCCGCGGAGCGGACACAGCGCTCGTGATGAGGGCTGCTCACTCCAATAACTTCTTCGACCTGAGGGTGCGAGAGTACGTGTGTATCCCGAGGGATCGCGCACCGAAGATGCAGCCTCTCTAGACCAGAACAGTGCCTGAGGCCCCGCGTGGGCCTCAGGCGTTTTCCGCCTGCATTTCGTGGAGCGCTTCCGTGAATCTTGCCACGAGCACGGGGTCGAACTGCACAGCGGAGCACCTGGTGAGCTCAGCGATTGCGTCTTCCATGCTCCTGGCCCGGGAATACGGCCGCTCGCTGGTCATCGCGTCGAAGGCGTCCACTATGGCCAGGATCCGGCAGGCCACCGGTATGTCGAGTGCCTGGAGGCCGTTGGGATATCCCTGCCCGTTCCACCATTCGTGGTGGTGGAGGATAAGTTCCGCCATGTGTGCCAGCTCCGGCGACGAGCGGGCAATACGGTAGCCGATCGTCGAGTGGAGCTTCACTTCTTCGCGTTCCTCTTCGGTGAGGATACCTCCCTTGAACAGGATTTTGTCCGGGATCCCCACCTTGCCCAGATCGTGTACTTCAGCAAGCAGGGAGAGGTCCGCCATCTCCTTCTTTGAGAGCCCGGTGGCCTCACCCAGCATACGGCTGAGGCGCGACACGCGCGCGATGTGCCCCTCCACGACATAGTCTTTGGCTGCAAGCGCGGTGAGCAGCGCTTTGACGACACCGTGGGCTGTGCTCTGGGTCCTGTGGACCTTGTCCCTGTACATGTTCTTGTCCGCCTGGTTAAGGATCTCCTCGAGCGTGGTGCCGGCATCCTTGCAGGTGGCGATGCCCACGGACGCGCTGAGAGGTAACGACTGCTGGAGTCTGTTGTGACTTGCCACTGCCTCCTCAAGGCTGCGCACAAGCCACTCCGCAACGGCGCCCTGCGATGCCGGGAGAAGCACAGCGAATTCGTCGCCGCCTGTACGCGCCACCACGGCCTCTGCGCCAAACACCGAGCGAAGCACTCCGGCATATGCCTTGAGCATCTGGTCGCCTGTGCTGTGGCCGAGGGCGTCGTTAGCGAGCTTCAGCCCGTCAATATCGGTGCATATGACAGTCACTGGGTAGCGGTTGCTTGACGCCAGTTTCTTCATTTCTTCTTCGAAATGGGCGCGGTTGAACAGGCCTGTGAGCGGGTCGTGCGAGCTTATGTGCAGTAGCTCCTGCTCCATGCGTTTTCGCTCCGTCACGTCCCGGAGTATGCCCTGGGTGGCCTTCAGAAGCCCGTTGTCATTGAACACCGGACTGATCTTTGCCTCGATCCACACGATGTGGCCGTCCTTGTGCTTGAGCCGGAACTCAAGCGGGTTCCGCCAATCCGTCTGGTTCCCCGAGAAGGCGAACAGGACAGGGATGTCGTCCGGGTGAAGCAGGTGCTCGACAAGATCGGGCCGGCGGTAGAATTCGTCAGGCGCGTAGCCAAGCATTGTCTCCACGGCCGGGCTGACGTAGGCCCAGCATGGCTCCGGCAGGAGATCGAACAGCACAACAACATCGTTCGCGTTTTCGGCCAGCAGCCTGAACCGTGCCTCGCTTGCTTTCAGGGCTGCTTCTTTCCTCCTCTCGTCAGTCACGTCCCGGAAGACCAGGATGGCGCCGAACGCGTTGCCCTGCGGGTCATGGATGGGCGCGGCACTATCGGCGATGGAGCGCTCGGTGTTGTCCATGGCTATGAGGGCCACATGGTTTGCCATCTCTGTGATCTGCCCTTCGGCAAACACACGCTCGATCGGATCAGGCGCAGGCCTACGCGTGTTCTCGTCGATGATCCTGAACACCTCGTCAAGCGGCCTTCCGGTTGCCTCTTCACTCCGCCAGCCGGTCAGGTGCTCCGCAACCGGGTTCATCAACGTGACCATCTTCGAGGTGTCAACAGCTATCACACCGTCGCCGATCCCCTCCAGAGTAACCTGGAGCCTTTCGCGTTCTTTCTCGACGGCCTCAGCCGCCATCTTCTGCTCAGTGAGGTCCAGGAGAACGCCCTGGAAATGCGTGATCTGCCCGTGCCTGTTGCGGATGACCCATGTCAGGTCATGGACCCACCGTACCTGGTTATCAGCTGTAATCACACGGTACTCGCATGCGTACTCATCGGCCCCGCGTGATGTGCAGGCAGTCACATACTGGCGGACTCGGTCACTGTCGTCCGGATGCACTATATCCCAGATGGTGATGCGATTTGACGTGAAGTCTTCAGGTGCGTAGCCGAATATGCTGACATTGTTGGAGACAAACTCGGCAGGTGAACCGGGGGCATGTTTCCACCTGAACACAACAACAGGGCTCTTGCTGATTATCGTTTCCATTTGCTTCAGTCGCTCCAGCGCCTCGAACAACTCCGCGCGCGGCTCCGAGACTGGCAACGGCCGGGCGACTGTCCGCCTGAGTATGAACAGGACGGCGGCTCCCGTGACCATGGCTTCCACGCTGCGGACGGGATCGGTCGAGCTCCTGAACGCGAAAAACCCCAACACTGAAAGGTAGGCAAGAGGAAACAGGAACCGGATCATGAAGGCTCTCCTCTGAGCGGTAGTCGGGCAGGACTCAGGTGCCTGCTGTTGTGCCATCCGTCACAAGTATATCATACAAATTGTGACAAGTACCAGCATAGACCGGCATCGTGTCGGAAAACGTCGTCTGCCAGAAAGGAGTCGCAAATGAGTTCTGGCCTGGCCCAATACGCGCTGGTCCAGTGCACTACCGGTCCTCTGGCAATCGCGGGCGGCGGTACGTTCGACGACATAGAAGGGCTCGTTGCCGGGATCAGGGAGGTCGGGTGGCCCAATATCGAGATGCGTTTGTGGGACAGGTGGCAACCTGCTCATTATGCGGGCTATCTCGAGAAGGTGCTGGCCACCGGAGTCATCGCCCGCACAGTTCACGCGCCCCCACGCACAGAGGACCTGCTGAGCGGCAGGACTCCGGATGAGGCCATTGAGGTTTTTGACGGGTGTGTGGCTGCCGCACGAATGGCCGGGTCGCGAGCGATCGTGTTCCATGCCTGGGACCTGAGGAAGGCCAGCTTTGACCCGCGGTCGCTGGTCTCCAACTTGCAGGCCGTGCACGAGAGGTACGCCGGAGAAGGACTGGCCTTGTGCCTGGAGGCCCTTCCGGGGTACAGCACGCTTCTCCCGCTCCTGGAGAAAGAGTGCCCCTACCTGCAGTTTGTCGCGGACACGCAGTGGGCAGCAGTTGAAGGTGACTGGCGCCCGTTGCTGGACCGCACACCCAGGGTGACCGGCCTTCATGTTCAGACCTTCGTGGACGTGTCGGGAGAAGGGGAAATGGTCCTGGGCCGTGGCAGGTTCGGAGCAGCTTGTGACGTGCGGAGCGTGATACGGGAAATGCGCGCCCGGGGATTCTCGGGCGAGGTGACGCTCGAGCCTCTCGGGGTCACGTCCGACAGGAGCCCGCTGAGGCAGGCGCTCCGGTATCTGGCGGCACTGGTCAGCTCGTAGTGCCCGCTCTCAACTTCTCGATGTCCCTCCCGCGGAGCACCATCCGGTAGTAGCGGATGACGATTCTGTCGATCTCCCGGCTCTTGTCCATCACACTGGGGTCGGAAAGACCCTTCAGCGACACCAGGCGAGCGAGTTCATGCCGTCCGGCCACTATCCGCGCGAGCAGTGCCTCTTCACTCATGACCAGAAGTCCCCCCTGTGGCAACAACACAGTACCACAAGTGGACGATTGTGAGAACTCCTGCTTGATACTTGTGACACAAAAAGTATTATGTCTATCCCCGTGGGCGCTTGAGTGCTCAGGATGACAGGTAGGCGGTCGAGGCTCATCGAATTCACCGCATCATGGAGAACACGACCTTGCGTTCGCGGCCGGCCGCCGTGAGAGGACGGCTTCCGCTCGAAGAACTTGCGGAAGACCCACGCAAGCTCCGCAGGATGATCCTGACGCTCGCGTGGCCGGTGGCCGCTGAGATGTTCCTGCAGACTCTGACCCAGATTGTGGACATGGTGATGGTATCTCGCCTGGGGGAAGTCCCGGTTGCCGCGGTCGGGCTTTCCTTCAGGCCCCTGTTCTTCGTCATGTCCATCTTCCTCGGTGTAAGCGCAGGCACAACGGCCCTCGTGGCGCGCTCAATTGGAAGCGGGGACAGGGAAGAGGCCCAGCGTATCACGCAACAGACGGTGCTTGCCACGACCGCCTTTGCCGTCGTCCTGTCCTATGTCCTGTATGTGCTTGCACCTGCCATCCAGCAGTTCATGGGTGCTTCGCCTGAAGTGCTCCCGTATGGCGTGGGTTACATCCGTTCGCTGACGTGGGGCCTGGTCTTCATGCA